>LUMK01000003.1_pt1 | contig 58235 bp, 66 predicted proteins | sample 729981 | NCBI WGS metagenome assembly LUMK01 (sample SAMN03860265, study PRJNA289734) | marine metagenome | biome: seawater column; feature: ocean; material: water; isolation source: Red Sea water column Station 22 - depth 200m | place: Saudi Arabia: Red Sea | collected 2011-10-15 | depth 200 m
CAACATAGGATGCTCGGAAATAAGGGTGAATGTATTCATGCTCTTGCAACCATTCAATCAAAACTAGATATTGAAATAAAGGAAAAACCTGTTTTTCCTAGAATGACAGAAGTTGTTCTAGAACGAACATTTGATATTGATAATGTCCAAAAATTCATTGATGAAAATAATCTTAATGTGGTTTTAACCGACAGTGGTTATGCTTATCACATAAATTCTAAGGGTGTTGATAAGGGGTCTGGATTTATGGAGGTGTTAAAAATGCTTGAAGTTAATGTTAATGATGCAATTGCTATTGGGGACAGCGAAACTGATGTACCTTTGTTCAAGGCAGTAAAAAATAATATCGCAGTTGCTAATTCCACCGAAAATCTGAAGAACTTAGCTAAAATTGTTACAACAAAAAAATCAGGAGAAGGTGTTCTTGAAGGGTTAGATATCATGTTATCTGAAATTTGATTGTAAATGGTATTTCTTAACGTTCTAAACCAAGTACGGGAAAATATTTCAAAAATTATTGAGGAAAAAGGATATGATAATGTAACTTTTGTTGTAGAACCATCTAAGAGCGGCTTTGGTGATATCACGTGTAATGTGGCATTTTTGTTAGCAAAAAGTCTGAAAAAATCTCCTCAAGAAATTGCTCAAGAATTTGTAGATACATATGACATTAATCTAAACGATGAATTGGAGAAAGTAGAAGCACATCAAAGCGGCTATCTTAATTTTTTTCTCGACATAAACTCATTCAATAAAGCTGTTTTATTAGAATCACAGAATGAGAATTATGGTAGTGTCAACATTGGGAAAAATTCTAAAGTTATAGTTGAACACACATCAGTCAATCCAAATAAGGCATTACACATTGGCCATCTGCGAAACGTTGTAATCGGTGATGTAGTTTCTAAAATTCTTTCAAAAGTAAACTATGATGTTAAAGTTTTGAATTATGTTGATGATTCTGGTCTTCAGGTTGCTGACATAATTGTTGGTTTCAAATTTGGAGGATTTTCAGAGATACCTCCAGCAGGGGAAAAATTTGCCAATTATTGTGGTGATACAGTTTATGTCAAAACTAGCGTAAAATATGCAAATGATGAAGGCTTGGAGTCAAAACGGCGTGAAATTTTAAAGGAATTGGAGGATTCAACATCTGAAACTGCAAGATTTGGAAAAGGATTAACCAGAAAAATCTTAACTGATCAGCTAGACACAGTTTGGAATCTTGGTGCATCATACGATTGTTTGAATTTTGAATCTGATATATTGTATTCAAAACTTTGGGAAAAAGTATTTGATAATATGAAATCTGAAAATCTCATACGCCTTGAAAATGAAGGTGATAATGCAGGTTGTTGGGTATTACCAATTGAAAATGAAGATGATAAGATACTTGTTAGAAGTAATGGTGTTGCAACATATGTTGCAAAAGATATACCATATGCTGCATGGAAACTTGGCGTATTAAATGACCCATTCAATTATACAAAATATACTACACAATCAAATGGGAAAATATTGTATGAAACAACGCTTGAAGAATCACAAGAGTCAAAGCAATCTTTTGCGGCTAATAAGGTCATAACAGTTATTGATAACAGGCAAACTAACCTTCAGAAAATTGTCGCTAGCCTTATGTCAAAATTTAAGCCTGAGAGTTCTTATGTTCACCTTGGTTATGAGGCAGTTACACTAAGCTCTGAAACTGCAAGCCTTCTTGGTAATAAAACTGATGGAAAAGACGTGCAAATGTCAGGTAGAAAGGGTCTTTACATCAACGCTGATGAAATGATAGAAAAACTTGAAAAACGCATTTTTGTTGAATCAAAAGAAAGAAATAATGATCTAGATGATGAATCATTAAGTAAGATATCTCATGATGTTGCTATTGGAACTATAAGATATGAATTGATTAAACCTGATCTAGACAAAATTATTACTTTTGACATCAACTCCTCACTTAAGCTCGAGGGAGATACATGCAGTTACATTCAATATTCATGTGTCAGGGCTTCGAGAATATTAGAAAAATTTGGTAACGAGCCAAACTTTGATGTGCAATTTGATCAATTGAATACTGAATATGAGATTAACCTTATCAAACAAATTGGAATGTTTGAGATCTTTGTTAGTGATGCTGCAAAAAATTATTCTCCAAAAGTAATTGCAAGATATTGTTATGGCTTAGCTGTTACATTTTCCTCATTTTATGAACATGTCAAAGTGTTGAAAGCTGATACACCCGAATTGGTTAATGTAAGACTATGCCTTGTATTATCATTCAAATTAACTTTGGAAAAGGCACTTGATTTGCTTGGAATTATAGCACCGGAGCGTATGTAGATAGATTATTACATATAATCAAATTGAGTATCCAATCTTATGTCAAAAATAAAACAGAACAATTACGTTTTGTTCTTTTACAATGATTCAAAAAAATGGCTTACCAAGATTTCAAAAAATGAGCAACTCCATACTCACATTGGAGTTATCAAACACAGTGATGCAATAGGCAAGGAATATGGTTCTAGACTTGTCACAAACAAGGACAAGTATGTCTATCTTTTCGAACCAACCATTCATGACTTTGTGATGAAGATACAACATGGCACTCAGATAGTTTACCCGAAGGATTTGGGCTATATTGTAGCTAGAACAGGTCTTACAAGCGGCCAAAAAGTTGTTGAGATTGGAACTGGTAGCGGTTCATTAACGTCATTTCTAGCTGGAATAGTCAAGTCACGGGGTCATGTGTACACATATGATGTTGAGCCTAAATTTATGAAAATAGCTGAAAAAAATATCAAAAAAGCAGGAATGTCAAAATATGTCACAATGAATGAATTTGACTTTAAGAAAACAAAAAAGTCACCACATTCAGAAGTTGATCTAGTTGTAGTTGATCTTGGTGATTCTTGGAGTGTTGTTCCACAAGCACGAAAGATGTTAAAAGGCAGTGGGGCTTTCATAGCAATTTGTCCTACCATGAATCAACTTGAAAAATTAGTTTCTGCTCTAGTACAAAATGAGTTTTCTGATATTGAATGCACAGAACAAATACTTCGCCATATTGAAGCACGTGAGGGAAAAACAAGACATTCTTTTCGCGGAATCGGACATACAACATATCTTGCCTATGCAAGAAAGTCATTCTTTGATAAAAAACATGTAAAAAAATCAAGAATAGTAAAGGCAAAAACTGCGAGTAAAAAGAAGGTTTATTCATCAAAAAAGTAAGTGGGTATAATGTCAAACACGATCACATCAAGCTTGGTAAAAAAATTCGTACCTATACGAAAACTATCCTCAAGAAAGGGAGACAATGGTAAGGTCCTTGTTCTTGGTGGAAGCTACATCTATCATGGTGCACCGGCACTGTCATCTCTTGCAGCATTAAAGACAGGTGCTGATCTAGTTTACACATGTGTCCCAAAAATCAATGTGCAATCGACTCGTGCAGTTTCACCAAATCTGATTGTAATTCCTTTGGTTGACTCTAAACTAACTCGTGGTGCGGTTAACAAACTATTAGGTCAGATTCCTAACGATCTTGATTCAGCCACCATAGGCATGGGTCTTTCAATTCAAGATCCTGAGGCGTTAAATCTTTTGGTTAAATCATTACTTGATAGGGATGTTAGACTTTCACTTGATGCAACTGCACTAGTAAATTACATTCTTCCACTTTTGTCTGGGAAAAATGTAGTTGTTACTCCACATGCGGGTGAGTTCAAAAAGATGTTTGGAGAGGTTCCTCCAGAGTCAAAAAAAGCACGTATTACAATGGTCGAAAAATTTGCAAAGGAGTATTCTATTACGATTCTACTAAAGGGTCAAACCGATATAATTTCTAACGGTACAAAAACATATCTTAATCCAACAAATACTCCTGGAATGACGGTTGGTGGAACCGGCGATATTCTTTCAGGTATTATAGCTGGAATGCTTGCACGTAATAGAGATACATTAGAATCTGCAGTAGTTAGTGCATATTTTAACGGTCTTGCTGGTAAGATGACACAGAAAAAACTTGGACCTCATATGACAGCAACTGACTTACTAGATGCCTTGCCTGCTGTCATGAAATCTTTTGATAAAATAAAATGAGTATGAAAAAAGTTCTGGGGCATGTTGATAAAAACATGAATGTGCTTGTTAAAGATCTTTGTGTATTGATACAGCAGCCAAGTGTTTCTGCTAAAAATCAGGGAATAAAAAAATGTGCAAATCTTGTAAAAAACACATTGAAAAAATCTGGTATAAAGGCAGAAATCTTGAGCATGAAAGATTATCCACCCATTGTATATGGTGAAGTAAAATCAAAGAAGAATCCAGGCAAAACATTATTGTTTTACAATCATTATGATGTTCAACCAGTTGAACCAGTTGAACTTTGGGATGATGATCCGTTTAGTGGAAAAATAAAGGGAAATAGAATCTATGGAAGGGGTTCATCTGATGATAAGGGAGAACTGATCACACGTGTAAGAGCTGTCACATCATTTCTAAAAGTTACCGGAGATGTTCCATGCAATGTAAAATTTGTAATAGAGGGAGAGGAGGAAACTGGAAGTGCACACATTGAAGAGTATTTAAAAAAATACAGAAAGAAGTTTTCCTGTGATGGTGTGATATGGGAGTTTGGACATGTTGATAGTAAAGACAGACCAATCATAGATCTTGGAATGAAGGGTCTTCTGTATGTTGAATTGTCATTGAGAGAATCAAAGATGGATGCACATTCAAGCCTTGCCGTATTGATTAAAAATCCTGCGTGGCGTTTAGTCGAAGCCATAAAAACACTCCGTACTTCATCAGGAAAAATTTTGATCAAGGATTGGTATAAGGAAGTACAACCTCTTGACAAATCAGACATTAAAATTCTAAGGTCTTTTCCATTTGATGAAAAAGAATTCAAGAAGGAATATGGAATTAAAGAATTTCTAGGAAACAAGACAGGACTTGAAATTAAAAAATCTCTAGTCGCTGAACCAACATGCAACATAGCAGGGATAGTTTCTGGATACTATAGTGAAGGAGCAAAAACTGTTCTGCCAGCAGAAGCGCTGGTGAAAATTGATTTCAGATTGGTGCCTAAAATGAATCCAAAAAAGCAAGTTATGAGACTAAAACGTCATCTAAGGGTAAAAGGATTCAGCGACATTAGGATCAAGGTATATCATGGTGAGTCTGCAGCAAGGACTAATCCTAAACATCCGTTTGTTTCTGATGTTACAGAAGCCGCACGAAAATCTTTTGGGAAATATGTGCTAAGTGTTTCCAGTGCTGGAACTGGTCCTATGCATGCATTTACACATATTCTAAGGGCACCAGCAATTGCTATTGGCTCTACATACGTTTTCTCACGCATTCATTCTCCAAATGAGTTTACGCGTATTGATTTACTGAAAAAAACCACAAAATGTATGTGTCTAGTATTGGATAACTTTGCTAGATCTACTAATGCTTTGTAAATATGTTATCACAATAACTTTTATTCTCCTCTAGATTCACTTGATCTATGACTGCGATGTATATGCCTGGGGCGACTGCTGTGGGTATAACATATGATGGTGGCGTAGTATTTGCAAGTGAACGAAGAATAGCTTATGGTAACTTTCTTGTTAGTAAAACTACTAAAAAGACATTTGTTATAACACCGAATGTCGGGGCAGCATGTGCTGGTCTTGTGGCAGATATGCAAATTCTTTCATTACAAGTCGCTGCTCTTGCAAAGATTAGAAGGATGGAGATTAAACGTGATGTTCCTCCAAACACGGTTGCAAAGATGATGTCTAATATGATGTATGAACGAAGATACTTTCCTTTGTTAACACAAGTTATAGTAGGTGGTCTAGTTGGTGAACCAAAAATATACACTTTGGACCCTCTTGGCTCAGTATTACCTGATGATTATGCTGCTGTTGGAACCGGGGCTGAGATGGCACTGGGCGTATTAGATCCACAATTCAAAAAGGGAATGACTGAACAAGAAGCAACTGATCTTGCAGTTAAGGCTGTCCGTTCTGCTAGCATGAGAGATTCTGCAAGTGGCGATGGTATAGATGTTCTATTAATAAACAAAGATGGAGCCAAAGAATTATCTGAAAATATAATCAAGGCTTGAGTTCTTTCTTCGCTTCCCAATAATCATCTGATATGTAATGCATATTTTTCACCGCCATGCCTTTATCTGTCTCTTCCATCTCTTCACTTGACATCTCAGCCTTTCCTACATTACATTAGCTCCCTTACAAACAAATTTGATAGCACCTGTATCAACCATTACGTTTGGAAACATTTCTAAAATTGAAATGTTATCTAAAAATGGAAGTATGTCATCAGCAATCTTTACTGCAGTAATACCGTTACCAGTAATAATTATACCACTCTCGTTTATATGATGAAATTTCAGGTTTTTTTGTTTTGGTAGTTTGATTTTCCATTGTGAATTAATCTGGCCAAGCACTTTGGCTGTTTCACTTTTTGATACTAGGTTTGACTTCAAGTTTTTGAAATCTCATTTCTTATGTCAATTAGGTCTCGTAAAATAGAGCTTGCAGTTTCAACTCCACCTGCACCGCGACCAATAATAGTTTGTGTTCCTGAATGCTCCGATGTAAACGAAATTGCATTTAATGTTCCACTAACACATAAAGGATCATCCATAGGAATTTCTTTTGGTTCAACCACTAGTTCTTTATTGCAAGATGCAATCAATTTTATGGCACATTTTTTAGATGAAGCTTTTTTAATGTCACCAACATCTATTTTTCTAATTCCTATTCTTTTAATGTCTGGCAGAGTGACTTTCATTCCCATTATCCAATTTGCTAAAATTACAAGTTTAGCAGCAGCGTCAAGACCATCCAAGTCAAGAGATTCATCCGCTTCAACATAACCCTTTTTTTTGGCATCGCTTAACGCTTCCTTGAATGTTAAACCATTTGTCATATTGGTTAGAATATAGTTGGTAGTACCATTTAGTATACCATTAAATGAAATTATGCGTTCACCACTCAAGCTATTTTTTGCATAATTCAAAATAGGCGTACCGCCACCCACTGTTCCACTGAAACGGAAAAGAGTATGGTTGTACGTTGCAAGCTCCATTAAAGATGGGAAAGCAAGTGCCAAAGGACCCTTATTGACAGAAATTACATGTATACCACGTTTCATCGCACTGATGATATGTGACATTCCCGGCTCTGCGTCTTTATAGTTACTTTCAGTTGTTTCAATCAGAACATCAGCTTCTAAGTCGTTTATCATGTTAATTCCAGAAATATTGTTATTTGTTTCGGCATATTTTTTTACAGTATTGTGCTGTTTTTTTATTTCAATTAATCTGTTAATGTCTAGACCTGAAGCATCTATTGCACTTCCGTTTCTATCGCATATGCCTACTATTCTTGGTTTAAGTCCATATCTGGCATATAGGTCATCAGATCTTGATATCAGAAGTTTTGCAAAGCTCTGACCTACCACACCAAAGCCACAAAGTATGATTCGCATGGTATTGGAAACCGTAATGGATTATTTAGTCTAACTTATCTAAACTCAAAGAAACAGAATTGATACAGTATCTAAGATTAGTTGGTTGTGGACCGTCATCAAAAACATGCCCCAAATGTGCACCACATTGTTTACAATTTACTTCTGTTCGTAACATACCGTAGGCAGTATCTTTTACATATTCTATATTATCGCTGTTAACAGGTTTAAAAAAACTTGGCCATCCAGTTCCAGAATCAAATTTTGTTTCAGACTCAAAAAGTTCTAAGCCACAACATGAGCATTTGTAAATTCCTTCATCCTTACAATCCCAATATATGCCTGTAAATGGTCTTTCTGTGTCTTTGTTCCTGCACACATCATATTGTTCTGATGTTAATTCTTTTTTCCACTCGTCATCTGTTTTAGAAATTTTATCAGTCAAGCCTTCTTCTTTTTTCTTCTGTACGTTTCTCTGATTCAAATCTTTCTAATTCGTACTGATTCAAATCAACATATTTCATAATTTTACTTAGTGTTGGATGTCTTTTACCTATTGCAATATACATTTGTTGTGCAACTTTTCGATAATCTGGATGACCTTGTGGAACCGTTCTTAATTCAATTAAATGTGTTGCCTCACGTAAATTAAAATGCATGTAATATGGATAGTTATAGGAAAAATTAACAATATACTGAGCTTGTTCAGGAAACTTTTTTCTTAATTTCTGAAAAACATTTTTAGTTGCGTACATACAATCTTTGAAATCTTTTTCAATGCCCAATTCTATAATCTCCGTTGCTGTATCAAATCCATGATCAGTTGTAAGTAATTGCCTTTCAAGCGTTAATGCTCTGTGTCTATGAAGATCCCTAAACATTCCAAAATTTGTTATCAGATCAAAAGTATAATTTACCATTTCAAAAGCTCTTGGTGGACTATGTCTTCTGTTTTGTCTTATCTTACTTAGATACTCAATAATTTTGATTTTTGATTTTTTATTCATCTTCTTAACATTTTGAAAAATTTGTTCAAATGGAAAGCTTGGTGACTGTTCAAAAATTAGTGCAGTAATGACACTGTTAATTGCTCGAGTTTCAGGCTCAATTTGAACTAATTTAGTCCTGCTTCCAAGAATAGGCTTACCATTAACGTAATTTTTAGACAATTTTAACGAAAATCCCTTGATTGTGTTAAGATATTTTTGAAATGCCTTTCCATATTTGTCATTTGAACGACTAACAAATGATTTGATTGTAGTATCTAATTCATGCTTAATTTTCACTGCTAATTTCTTTTCCTCATCTAGTTTTGAAGCAAAGAGGATCATTACAAGATATTCAAATGCTCTACCATTACCAGTTATACCAACATTTGTTAAAGTAGAAGCCGGCAAGAAACCTCGTAAGGCATCTAACGCTTTTGCCTTTGTTGCAGCACGATAAATTATGTTAGCTGATTTTATACTATTTTCATTTTTTAATTTGGAAATATTTTTTTCAACATCATCATCATCCTTAAATTTATAATTTTCAATTGGATCATTTTCCCGTATTAATTTTAACATTGGTTGAATATTTTTTGTATATATTTTAAAATCTAAATTACACGCATCTAAATAATCATCACCAAATCTGGATTTTAATAGAACAGGTTCACGATAAAATTTGAATTTACCATTTACCTTTTTATCCCAAGCAACGTATCTTGAAGATTTTTCTAAATATGATAATCCGATTCTTCTATCTTCAATTTTTTTAACTGCAATGTTGGACAATCCTTCTATTGCAATTTGTGCACTGCCTAGTTCAGCAACAGAGTCATCACCATATTCAAGTAAAACACGTTTGTAAAATTCCTCCCCACGATTTTGATTTTTTAAAAATTCGTCAAGAAAAACTCTGCGCATATTTTTATCTGTTCTACTATATCTTGACATAAGAGCGCCTCTATCTACCTGCTTTGGTGTAGTAATAGCAAAAACTGAATCATCAATGTTCGAAAAATGTTTCAACAGTTTTTTTTTCTCTGAATTTGAAAATTTTTCTTGCAATATATGTACAAAGTTCGTTATTGTAATAAATAATATTGGATGAAAACACGATCAATTATGATCGCAAAAAACTAACAGTTACATGATATTTTCATGTTTCAAGTTTTTTTTGTTTGATTAATGCGAATCAAATCTGGTGACTTTGGTTGTTGTGGTTTTGCTGACCATCTTTTTAGTACTTCTTTAAACTGGTTTGCTTGAGTTTCGTCTTCAGTATACATTAGAGTTGTAATCCATCGGCCTTTTCCTGCTGGACCGCCAACAGAGTTCATCCAGAAATTGTCTGGTAAAGTTTTGACTGCCTTGTTATCAGGATCGCGACTTAAGTCTGTCCACCGTTTTGCAACAAATGCCAGAATTTGATTTAGTTGTTCTTTATCAATCATTTATCTGAATATACATACTTGAGGATTTTAAAATTACGATTTCACGCTCATTTTATCATGGGTTAATTTCTTCTTACTAAAACGAGTAACCATTTTTACACTCAGTCGGTTATACATATCCTTAAACAACGCAGTATGACCAAGAATGAACCAGCTATCGTAGGCAGGCAGGTCAAGGATATGTATGGAACATTAGTAGGTAAAGTATTAGGCACTCTTACTGATATTGATGGCAGTGTTCAAACTGTTGGTGTAGATTGTGGTTCAGAAGGGTTAAAACAAATTCAATACGAACAGCTTGTTTTACAGGAGGACGTTGTAATCTATATACCGAAGTGGAGACTTCAAGCACAGAAGTTCTTGAGGGAAAAAGGATTGACTATTCGTCGTATTAATGCATTAGAAGATATTGTTTCAGAGAATGGTGAAATGAAAGACGATGCTGAAGTCATTCATAATAAATACAAATCAAAATTAGCATCTTTAGATCAAATTGAATCAAAAATTAAGACTGAATTATTAGTTCGCTCAGGAGAAATTGAGGATCAAGAGAAGGTAGTTAAGGAAATTCTATTTGACGCCAAAGTTCAAATTAAAAGTGAAGAGATTACCGAATCAACTTTTGAGATAATACAAATGCATGCAAACAATATTCTTGAACGCTTTTCTCATGAAAAGGCTGAAATTGATAAAGTTCAAAACCGTATTGATGATCTTTCTTTGGAACGTAGTGAGGCTATTGAAAATCCAAAACAGTATATTCAGCAATCAGCAATGACTTATCTAGATTCACCTACTGATACTCAATCACAAACTTTTGATCAGCCAATGTCAACGTTACCTGAACCTGAATCAACGTTACCTGAACCACCAGTAGAATGTGCTGATTCACACACACCGGTACCTACTGCTAATTCTAATGACCCTGATATTTCATCACAACCTGATCAATCTGATTGGTTGTCTAGAATGGAATCAGAAGAACAAGCTTAATTTTTTATTTCTAACTATTATTTGAAAATTTTTTATGAAGATGTAATGTTTGATCCACCATTTCTTTTAATCTTGTTTTAACATCCTCATTTACTATTTCATCATTTTGTATTGTATCGGCAGTTACAAAAACAGACCTAGTATTAGTAACTACGTGGAAATAAGACATCAGCTGTGTTAACAAGGTTTGAACATTGGTAAAACCAATGGTTCCTGACGCCAGAATTACTAAACCTGCAATTTTACCCTCTGTTTTTTTATAATCGATATACTCAAACAGGTTTTTCAGAGCAGAGCTAAAAAATGAGTTGTAAATAGGTGTTCCTATTAGCCAAATATCTGCCTCTGTAATGTCTTTGGCTGCCTGCCTAGTAGTGTCATTGATGTTTTCATCACCCGTATAGTAATCAATACAACCTTCTGATAGGTTGATAAACTTTGTATCTGTGTTGGTTTGCTTAACATATTCAAATACATATTTCATCAAAACTGGAGTTTTTCCATTTTTTCGTGGGCTTCCAGAAATTACTATAATTTTCATATCGCAACTCATTTGAAATTATATTTAAACCAAAACATATCAACAAATTTTCAAATTATCAATATTTTTCGGTTTAAGGTTAGAGATATCTAGATCATTTTATCATGAATATAGATGAGTATTGATTCTTATGATATTGGTTTGGGGCATTCTGATACTAAAGTGAGAACTGACGCTGAATCTGATTTTATTTTGTTTTGGGGTATGCAAGCAAAAAAACTATCATGGTTTAAACCATGGACAAAAACACTTGAATGGAATCCTCCATTTGCTAAGTGGTTTGTTGATGGAAAGATAAATGCTTCCTACAATACACTTGATGTGCACCAAAACAATAGGGCACAAAAACCTGCCATCTTATGGGAAGGTGAGGATGGTGAAACACGCACCGTAACTTACCAAGATCTTTTTCGTGACGTATGTAAGTTTGCAAATGTACTGAAATTACTTGGTGTTAAGAAGGGAGATCGTGTTACAATTTATCTTCCCATGATACCTGAATTACTGGTTACCATGCTTGCCTGTTCTAGAATAGGCGCCATTCACGTTGTTGTATTTTCTGGATTTAGTACAACGTCCCTACGAGATCGAATTGATGATTCAAAGTCTAAAGTAATTGTTACCGCTGATGTTGGATTTCGAAAGGGCAGTATAATAAAACTGCAGGAAATTGTTGATGAGGCAATTAAAGACCTTGATTTTGTCAATCATGCGATTATTTTAACACGAACAAATTCACAATCTAATTTTTTAGCAAAATATCACCTATGGAACGAATTAATGGATAATTCATCTGATGAGTGTGAAGCAGAAGAGCTTGATAGTACTCATCCACTTTACATACTTTATACTTCTGGCACTACTGGGAAACCAAAAGGTGTTCTACATGGAACTGGAGGATACTTAACACATTTACATTCAACGTTTGAATGGGCATTTGACATAAAAGATTCTGATGTCTTTTTTTGCACGGCAGATATTGGTTGGGTTACGGGTCATAGTTATGTTGTATATGGACCGCTTCTTCATGGTGCTACTGTGGTAATGTATGAGGGAGCACCTGATTATCCTACTCCAACACGAATGTGGGAAATCATTCAAAGATATGGTGTCACTATATTTTACACAACACCAACTGCATTAAGGATGTTTATGAAATTTGGAGATATACTTCCAAACTCATTTGATCTTTCTTCACTTAGACTTTTAGGGACAGTTGGAGAACCAATAAATCCTGATGTGTGGCGTTGGTATTTTACAATTATTGGAAAATCAAAATGTCCTATTATTGATACGTGGTGGCAGACTGAAACAGGAGGAATGATGCTTTCTCCACTTCCCGGACTTGAAACGATTTCATTAAAACCTGGCTCTGCAACTAAGCCTATACCTGGTACAGATATTGCTGTAGTTGATGAAAACGGCCATGAGACAGCGTCTGGCAAAAAGGGGTATCTTGTAATAAGAAATCCATGGCCTGGTATGCTAATGACACTTTGGGGTGATGATGAAAAGTATAGGAATGTTTACTGGTCAAAGTACAAGAACACTTACTATCCAGGAGATTATGCAATAAAAGATTCAGATGGATACTTTTGGCTTCTTGGTAGGGCAGATGATATCTTAAAGGTTGCTGGTCACCGTATTGGAACTGCAGAGATTGAGAGTGCCCTAGTTTCACACATTGATGTAGCAGAAGCTGCTGTTTGTGGAATTCCAGATGAGATTAAAGGAGATGCAATTATTGCCTTTGTTATCTTAAAGCAAGATACAAAAAAGAATCATGATGAATTGCATTTAGAACTAATAGAAATTATTAGGAATGGAATAGGACCTATAGCAGCACCACAACAAATCCATTTTGTAACAAAATTGCCAAAAACACGCAGCGGAAAGATTATGAGACGTCTATTAAAGGCAATTGCCAAAAATGAAAAGATTGGTGATATTAGTACGCTAGAAGACGGCGCAGCAGTACACGAGATTCAGGCATCATTTGATGAACTTGAAAAAGCTGTGAGGGAAAATCAGAATAAGTCTGGAAACTGATTTTCATTTTTGCTAAAATCAAGAACAGAATAGCACAGTCAATACTAGAAAAAAATAAAAAAAAATGCTTTATGAAAGCAATTGTGTTTACTGTTGTTCTGTATTATCAGAAGTTTCTGTATTATCAGAAGTTTCTGTATTATCAGAAGTTTCTGTATTATCAGAAGTTTCTGCCGAAACATTATCCTGTGCTATTTTTTTTACGTTAGTAGCACTAGGTCCTTTTGGTCCTTCACCGACATCGAATTCTATCTTATCGCCTTCATTCAAAAATCCCTCAACATTTGATTTGTGAACAAACAAATCTTCTTTGCCTTCTCTTTCAATAAAGCCGAAGCCCTTCCTTCGGTTGAACCATTTTACGGTACCGTTTTCCATGTATTAATTTTCCAAGAATTATGGTCTATATAATTGAACAGCTTTATTAAAAATTAAATTATTTTGTAATTTCACAGTATTTGTTATTTCCTTCGTATAACTTAACGCCTGAAATTGGTATCTTGTCTTTGAGATGCTCAAAAATCCACATTGCTATGTTTTCTGATGTGGGAAAATCAAACATATTGTCAAGGTCTGTATGATCCAATTGTTGTATTGTCTGCCAGCAAATTTTTTTCATCTCATCAAACTCTATTACCATATTATCTTCATAAGTTGAACCTTTTTTTGATTCACCAGATGCTTCTACAATTATCCTAGATGTGTGTCCATGTGGCTTACCGCACTTTGGATGACCCTTTAGCGTATGTGCAAAATCTATCTCAAACTCAACACCAATTTTTGTTAGCATATTCTTCAGTATAGTGAGGGCTTCAAATACCTAGCTAATTTTTCTCTCTAAAACCACTGTTCAAGCGTATGGCTTCTCTTTTCAAGATTATGTTTTAAACGGTTTAACGAAGATTGTATTCTTTCCCGTGAGAAATCTCTCTCATTTGAAAGATAATCGATAATTCCTGAATAATCTGTGTCTTTGAATTCAATTTTATCTACTTTTATCATATCATCTTGTAGGAAAATATTTCTTATCTGATCGTATTCAATTTGTTTTAGTTGTTCCTGTATTTGTGGTATATTTTCTAGCTTACCATATTTTTTAATCAGTTTTAGTGCAGTCTTAGAACCTATTCTTTCAAAACCATCAGGATTAAAGTCAGTTCCAACAAGTATACCCACATCTATAACCTGCTCTCTGGTAATACCAAGTACATCCAAGTTTTTTTGGTGGTTTATAATTTCTGGTTCTATGTCAATGTAGGTATTCCTGTTTGGGAGTTTTCTTCGACCTGAACTAGTAAAGTTACGTACAAGTTTTTTTGCACCAAATAGAACACAATCAAAGTCTTGACTTGCAACTGCATCGGCTTGACCAGTTTTGTTTAGATATGAAGCAAGGGCTTCGCCATCTGCCTTAGCTTGTATATGTGGGATTCCAAACAAATCAAGAAGATATTTGGAATCTTGAACCATTGTATCCTGCATCGATGTTGTCTGTTGTGCATACTTTCTTGCAGATTCTAAATCTCCTTCTGCTTTTGCTTTTTCATATTTTATTGTGGCTTCTTTTTTACCTAATTTTCGCCGTTCAATCTCCGCTGTTTTTAGTGACGGTGGTTTACCATCAAATACGTAAATTGGTCTTATCCCCATAGATAGAAAATTGATATTTCGATATAGTAGGCCAGTGAGGTGGCTGGTCACTCTTCCCTTACTATCTGTAAGGTGTAATCCTTCTGGTCCCCTAATTGTCGCCAAAAACTGATAAATTGCATTGTATGCGTCAATCGCTATTATATTTGATGAAAATGATTCAAGTTTAGTTTTTTCACGTATCAGAATATCTTTGATGTTTACACCCATACTTTAGCATCTTTTTTCTTCTTTTTTTGTTTACTGTTTTAATCGATTCACTATTTTAGGGCATAATGATTTTGTAAGGTGTCGGGATAGCCAAGCTTGGTTAAGGCGGACGCCTCGAAATCTCATCACAGGATAGTGTCTGTGCATCGCACGCGGGGGTTCAAATCCCTCTCCCGGCGTCATCTTTCTAGTATAACATAAAAGTGAGGTAATAATTGATAATTAACAATGGCAGACATAGATACAACAAAAAATGTTTATCTATTTACACATGGTCGTCAGGATCTTATAGAAAAATCAACAAACGCTCTAGTTTCTAATGGTTTTTCAAAAGACAAGATCATAATGGCTGACCCAGCCAAGGCTGGAGAAGTAGATGATTATATGGCAATGTTATGGATGCCTCCAAACCCAGATCATATAAAAATTCAGAAAATAACAAGAGTTGAGCCTGCAGAGCCAACAGGAATGATAGGTGTTTGGGCAGGTGTATCAAAAGAAGATATTTTTGAAATTAAAATTTAAAAAATAATTAATCACTCTTATCTGTTTTATCAGAATCCTTGGGGTCATCTTTCGTATCAAAAGAGCTCCCAGGTCCTACCATGTCTTCAGGTTTCACATCTTGATCCCATGTACCCTTTATCCCTTTTATCATTGCAATAATTCCACATATAATTAGCATTACAACAAGTGCAAAAAATATCATTTTATCCTGAAAAGCAATATCACAATCAATTTCTGTAGGCGGACCATCATCATGGTATTCATAACAGTCACCAAATTCAGCTTGGAGAGTAATATCAACATGGTCAGAACCAAAAACTGACAGAATAATAATTCCCGCAAAGATCAACCCTGCACCAATTATAATAAAGCGTATGTCACTCACACATTAGCTAAAAATATTAAATATTTTAGGCTATTCCAATGAATCTTTTAATGCTCTTAGCGAATTTTCATAGAACAGTTCAATAAACGAACAAAATTCATCAAATTGGTTTTTCGTCATCAGTTCACTGTTAAAATAAGATTTCCATGTGATTCTAACTGATTTTTTTGTAATAGGCGTTAACGAAATAGTTGCATGGTATGCACGTAATGGTAAACCACTAGTAGCTATGTAAGAAAAATATTGACCGTCATTCCATCCAACTATGTATTCATTAATTATACTGCCATCCTGAAATTCCAGTTTTCTCCCAGCACCAACGCCAACCCTTTTCTCTGTGATAGATGTTGTTTTTTTTATCTCCTTTAACCAATCCAGGTTAATTATATTACTAATCTTTCTCCACGCAATTTGTTTTGATACATTAATGGTAGTAAATGTATTAGCGATACCATTATGATAACCTGTAGAGATGAGTTTGTTCATACTATGATATAAAATCTTATTTTTTAAATATTGGTTTTAGATTGAACATATTTAAAATTGTGATATTATCTTAAATTATGGTATTCGGTTGGGGCAAGAAAAAACCAGAGCGACAAGAAACTGATGTCGTGGCTCGAGAAAAACAAATCACACTTAACGAAATACCTAATATTATTAGTGAAATACGTTCTATCAGGGAAAGAACGATAATAGCTGAAGTGAAATCCTTTAGAAATAAAATCAATTTAAATCGTAATACCATACAGAATATTGCAACTGCTCTTGAAAGTGATTCGCTGAATCTTGATGATATGGATACTCATTTAAGCAGGATAGTAAAACGCGGAAAAAATGATGTCATATCTATTATAAAAAAAGAGTGTAATACTACTCTACCAGAAATTGATTCATTTGATGATGTTAAAGATTTTAGCCTGATAGCTTCTAGAATGATCAAAAAAATTGGTGATGCATTGGGAAGGCAGTCTCAGGTAATTCATATATTTGCAAAAAAGTATGCTAAGAAACTAAAATCTGATCTTTCCATAATGAATGACGGTAACGAGGAAATTAATACTGTCATCACGAATTATTCTGAATTAGAGGACAATATTAAACAAATTCTTGATAATATATCTAAACGTGAGGCTTCAGAAAAATCTATAATTGAATTACATCAGCAACAAGAAAAAGCCAAGAAAAACATACAAGATCTTAAAAAAACAATAGAAGACGATATTAAAAATATCAAAAACATCAAAGATAGTAAACAATATGTTGAATTTTTAGAAAATAAGAAAAAAATTGATTCCTTATCTTCAGAGAAAAGTAAAATTAAAAATGAAATTGGATTACAATTTGTTAAAATTTCAAGACCATTAAACAAGTATGTTTATGTTTCAGCTCTTGACAAGCCTCAAAAAAAATTATTAGCAGGTTTAATCGATAACCCATACGATGTTTTAACTGAAACTAACAAGAATGATATAGCGCAAATATTAGAATCTGTACGTAAGGGCATTGAATCAGGTTCAGTATCAGTAAAGGATGTTAGTAAATCAATGTCTCAGATTGATGAAACATTACCCAAGCTTGATAATTTTATCAAGCAGATTATAACGTATGACAAAACTAAAAACGATATTGAAGTTGAATTGTCAAATTTTGATGATGAGCAATTAAGACTAGAAGAATCAAACTTAGCAAAAAGTCAGCGAGACAAGTTAGATGCTGAATCAAAAATCAAACTACTAGACAGTGAAATTACTAAAACAGTTGAATCAATTCCAAGATATGCCAAATCTATAGAATCAATTTTAAACCAAATCTCTGCGGTGCAATATAAAATAAAACAATCATGAATTTGTTTTCAAAAAAGAAAAAGTTTGAGCGTAAAGTGTCATTAAAGCGGGAGATAAGAGACGGTATATTGTCTTATTGTAAGATGAGTCATCCAGATGAAGGAATTTTGATTTTGCGTGGAAAATCAGAGCATGGAAATGTACTCGTAGACGCCTTGGTGATACCACCGTTCTCTGAAACGGGCGCAGATTTTGCAGGATTTCCTCACAATCCTTTACCCTTAGATCCTAGCTATGTTGGAATTGTTCATTCCCATCCTATAGGTTCTGCTGAACCCTCTCTTACTGATTTAAACAACTTTTTTGGTTTGGTATCAATAATTGTAAAGTCACCTTATGAAGACGAAGATATTTTTGCTTGGGATAGTAGCGGAAATAAAATTCCGCTTGATATTGTTTAATTATGTAAAAATCAAAAATTCTAACAAAACTTTATAAGGTTTTTAGGACTAATTTTTTCAAATTGATCAACTACAAGATATATTTAATATTCTTATTTGCATCTTTAGGCATTAGTATTGGTTTACAATTAGTTCTACCATTCCCTTATGGACTTGGTGCTGCGCTGGCCATATTCATAATCTTCCCATTAATTTTACGAAAAAAGTATATGGCAAGAATGAAGGGTTCTGGTGGTTCAGGCTTTGGTCTTGGTGGAGGATTGTTTGGTCAGGGTCAGGGCACTGGTATAAAGTATGTTTGTCTAACCTGTAACCACAGATTCAAGGGTGGTAATTGTCCTCGCTGTGGCTCTAAAATGAAACGTGCAGATTTTTAATATTGTGTGATTAAATGTCAGTTCTTGCACTTGATGAGATCCGAAAAAAAGTAATTTATCAGAATACTGTTGATATTTGGATCGCGGTATGCCAAGAACAGGGTACTGACTGGAATGACACTGAAAAATATAAAAAATTCATTGCAGGTTTGTTGAAAAGTAACCTACAGATGAAAAAATTTCCTTTATGTATTAAGGAGTCAGGTGGGAATTTTGAGCGTGGAAAAGATAAAACAGAATTTGGTGAAAAACTTTCCGAATCAAATGATGAAAATAGTGCAGTTTACACAATAAAACTAAATGATGTTGTAGTGAATATGATTAGAAGATTTGAATTTTGATATGATACTATCTTTTTAGTTTTGGATTTACTATAGCATCTAGTGCATTTCCAATAAATACAAAAGCAAGCCCCGTAATTGCAATCATCACGCCGGGTGGAACTATCCACCACCATAAGCCTCTAGCTGCAGCACCGAAAACATTTGCATCATGTAAGATTTGCCCCCATGTAGGAAATGTTGGGTCTCCTAAGCCCAGAAAACTTAGACCTGCCTCTGTTGTAATTGCCGCAGGGACTGAAATTGCAATGCTTGCAAAAGCATATGGTAATAACTGAGGAATAATATGTTTGAAAATTATTTTAGAATCTTTTTGCCCCATGATTTTTGATGCCTCGATATACTGTTTTGTTTTAATTTGGAGTGACATGCTTCGTGAAACCTTTGCAATTCCAACCCAGCTGAAGATCATTAGGAATCCAATCATCATAAATATACTATTACTGATGGTTACTGCCAGTATTATCAAAAATGGAAGTGCAGGAAGTGCATATATTATATCATTAAACCTCATCATAGTTTCATCAGTTTTTCTTCCCTTAAAACCAGCATATACTCCGTAGATTAATCCTACTACTACAGATCCTATTGCTACAGAAATTCCAATTAATAATGCTAATGGAGTTCCCCATAGAAGACCAACTATCAGGTCTCTACGCAGTTCGTCAGTTCCCATTATTCCAAATGCTTTTCCGCCAAGAATTAATTTGGAATCAATAATTTTTGTATGGTTTCTAGTATCGTAAAGATTTACTAAAAACAAATAATTTCCTTTTAGGACATGACCATATTCATCAGCAAAGATCAAATCTTCGCTTGATACATTTTCTCTGAATAGTTTCATTTTAGCAGATTCTATTTGAGTATTTTTTCTAATACTGTCGTCAGTTGAAAAAATTCTTTGATGATGAGTAATTTTTTCATCAGAATATGGGAGTGAGGTAGATAAGAGAAGCATTTTGTTTTGGTCTGGTCTGATTACAGAAATCTGTAGCAGTGGAGAATCAGAGTATTCTGCACTAAACTCATAAATAAAATCATTTGGAAAATCGTCATATATGTATTCTATAGTAAATTGGTGAGATGTTACTGATATAACATCTTTTTTAGTTATTGCTGACGGGTTTTCAATTATAACATGTTCAGGAATTTTGTCTTCTAGAAAATAGTTTACCCATATAGGCATTGTTGCTTTTGGATATGAAATCCAGTTGTTAGGATTATTCCATTGTTTGAATGTATCAATCGGAATTGTTGTAGCAGCTATTAATGACACGATAAAAAGACTAGACAAAATTGCAATACCAATAAGACCAGTTTTGCTTTTGATAAATTCTCGTTTGAGTTCTGATGAATCTATACTACTCATTCCGTTTTCACCCTTGGGTCAAAGTATCCATAAAGCAAATCTGCAACAAAAATACTGATTAAAAATAATACAGTCAGTACATAGGTTGCACCAATGATTACCGGTAAATCCATAACGCTAATTGCTTCGAAATAAAGGCGCCCCATCCCTGGCCAATCAAATACTGCCTCAGTAATTATTGCACCACCCAATGATCCTGAAAGGCTTAGTGCTAGAATGGTGATAATTGGGGATGCAGCATTTTTTAAGGCATGTTTGTATACAATCTTATTTTTATCTATGCCTATTGTCTTCTTTGCAGATATGAAATCTTCTTGCATAGTTCCTACCATAAAATTGCGTACAAGATATGCCCATGCTCCGAACCCAATCATTACAATTGTAATCAATGGTAGTGCCATATGGTAAAGTAACGCAATGATATAACCTGGTTCAGTTGGAAGAATAGATGGAGTTGCCCTTGCAGGAAATACATGATACGTAAATGCAAACAAAAAGATCATGAGCATACCTATCCACCACACAGGAAAACTACTGCTAACGACCGCAAACATTGAGGTTATTCGATCAACTGCCGAACCAACTTTACTAGCTGATAATGCACCCAAAAGTATTCCAATTATAGAAATGATGATTGTAGCTGTAGTGAAAAGCAAAACAGTTCTTGGAATCTTTTCTAGTAATATATCACCTACAGCAGAAGAACCAGAATCACTTGTAAGAAATGTAGCATGGCCAAAGTCAAGAATCAGTATCTTATACATAGAGAATCCAATTCTTTGAGGAGAATACCATGGAGCATCAAGTCCAAGCGTCTTTATTCTTTGGTCTATCTGTTCTTCAACGAATTTTTCAAATTCATCAACGCTTGCAAAGCTTTCAGCGATTGCAGTATTTTCAGTTATTTCTGACCTTACTTGGTAGATTACCCCTTGTTTTAGAATAACATCCATGTTAGACCCAACTATTGTTATTGTTAATAGTAGAGTTACCATCAAAACGCCAAACATTGTAAGACCCCTTTTAGCTATGTATCTTTTCAGACTCACTGTTTCGTTTTAGAAAATTTACCTTATAACTTGTTTCTTAAAAAAATTCGATTCTAAACCTTGTTATTAATGATTTTGATATCTAGCAAAAACTTTTCTAATACTAATCCTAAATTATTATATGAGATGTGCGAATTGTGAAAATCACAAGCATTACGAATGTATAGATTGCTTAAACGATCATAAAACACATCTTTGTAATTGTGATTGCCATGAAGTAGAACATAAGCATGATTAATGATGATTAATACCGTTAAAAATTCCTTTAAATTACAGCTAAATAGATTTGTTCCTATCTATATTTACATAATTTGTTAATCTAAGCAAAAAATCAAGATTCATAAACCACCAAAACTACTGCGTAAAATCACGAATAACTATGAAAAACTTTGGAACGCTTGAATATGTGCTAGACAAGTATTCTGGGACATGGACTTGGAAAATAACTGGTGTTAGGGCAATAATGATGATATCAAAATTAATTCCTAAGCTATGGTACGGTGATGGTCCTAATGAAGCAATAATCCCTGATGATGCAAACAGTATAAAACAAATCAAATGGATTTCTGAAAAATATCCATTAGAAATTTTATCAAAATCTACATGGCAAAGAAAAATGTCTGCTAAATCAATAAAAAAACCAAAACCCATGAAAACTGAAAAGCTTTCAAAAGCAACACCAGGAAAACAGTTTCAAGGAAAATTGTTAAACTTTCAAAAAGAGGGTTTAGATTTTCTTTTAAAATCATCCGGTAATGCACTACTAGCTGATGATATGGGTCTTGGGAAAACAGTTCAAACATTGGCATATATAGCATCAGAAAAACAGGCATTACCAGTTCTTGTAGTAGCACCACTTGTCACACTAGGTAATTGGAGGCGTGAAATAGAAAGGTTCTTGAGTAAAAAAAGCAGAAACGGACGAATTGTGATAGACCAAGTACCGAGTACTACAATGATACGTATAGGCAAAGCAGAAAATATTGGAACGTTTGATTTCTATATCATAAATTATGAGTTACTTCATAAGCGAGTGTTGGATCTATCAAAGCTAAATATCCGAACACTTGTTTGTGATGAAGTTCAACATCTTCGTTCTAAAACAACCCAAAAGTATGCTGCTGTAAAAAAACTTGCAGCAATGAAATCAATAAACTATAGAGTTGGACTTTCTGGTACTCCCATTTACAACCATGGTTCCGAAATATGGCCTATTGTTGATATACTAAAGCCAGGTCTTCTAGGTAATTTTAAGGAGTTCTGTGAGTATTTCTGTTATCTTAATGACAAAGGAAACGCAATTGTACTTGAAAGTAAGCGTGAGAGTTTACGTCGTGAGTTAGAAAAACATGTGATGCTTCGTAGAAAAAAATCTGACGTACTAAAGGATCTAAAAGAAAAAGTTAGGTATAGGGAAATAATAGATGCGGATGTAAATTATTATAAAAATGAATTAAACAAGATCTGGGGAAAATTAGAAGAGGAACAAAAAAATGCAAAGACCGAATTTGACAGGTCGGCATCGTATAATAGGGCAATACAAAATGAAAGACAGGTAGCGGGCATAGCCAAGTTACCTCATGTTATCAACTTTGTTAAAAACATCATGGAAATTGAAGAGAGTGTTGTAGTTTTTTGTCATCATAAATACATTCACAAATTGTTACATGAAAGCTTGGCAGAATTTTCTCCCGCCGCAATTATTGGTGGTCAAACTGATAAAATTAGGCAAAAAGGCATTGATGACTTTCAAAACGGTGATACAAAATTAATGATTGCTGGTCTACGTGCAGGCAATCTTGGGATAAATCTTACACGTGCAAAGTATATCATATTTGCTGAATTAGATTGGAGTCCCGCAATACATCGTCAGGCTGAAGATAGACTACATAGAATCGGTCAAAAAAACACAGTCTTTGCTTATTATTTAATCGGCAATGGAACATTAGACAATCACGTGGCTGATATTTTGGTTGACAAAAGCTATGAGATTGATAGTATTATGGATGAAAAGCATGAATCATTTGAAAACAAGGAAAAAGCCAAACTAATACTTGCACAAATTCAGGATAAAATTAGTTCAAAATAATTGCTTGTCAGCAATAAGGAAAAAAGTGAAGTTGTTCCTAAATTTTACCTATTCGGAACATACTTGTGTTGCATGTAGGACAGGTTCCCTTTGTGGCTGGTTTGCCATTTTTTAGGGTTACAGCAGATGTACCTTTCATCTCTCTTTTTGTTCTACATTTTACGCAATAACCTTCTGTCATACCAAAACTGGGTGTTATTCTAGTATTAGCGAAATATTGTGAAAGACATTTCACATTTTTGTGACTATGATTTGCACAAAAATGAATGAACTTGGCGTACTTTTCATCATTTTAGCCTATTTTTCTACTAGTTACTCAAATAAAACCCAAGTATAATGACGAATATTAAATGAGACATAAATTTTGCCTTTACTTCTTGATTCCTTTTTTATTATTTCTACCACTTGACGCATTGGCAGATTCTGTAAGCATTTCCGTCGATCTTCCAATTTACACTAATGCTGATGTGGTTACAATTTATGGAAATATTTCTAATGAAACGCTATTTCAGATTACTATTACTAGCTCTGAAAAAATTGTAGTAGCAAATGAAGAAATTGTAATTACAGCAGGTGACTTTACACATAATATTGTTCTAGGAAATTATATGCTAGACAAAAATGGAATGTATGACATATCCGTTTCATACGGAAATTCAGTTGTAGAAAACCAATTCTTTTACCATACTGGTCAAAATGTAAACTCTGTTGATGTAAGTAATGGGAATTATGGTATTAGTGAAAGCGATCAAGTAATCGTATTCTCAATTGCGGGCGCTGTAATAGTGGGTGTTCTAGTTTTTCTTGCACGGGGTACAATATTCAGAAAGAAAACTGAATATGATAAGGAAGATTGGGCTTCTCAAAAAAATCGGGATTATGAAAAATACCATTCTGAATGGATGAGTGATGAGGTAAAGTCAGGACGTAGGGAAAAAACAAAATTCAGTGATGAAGAGTTTAGAAAATCATTACTCGAAAATGATGTTCCTGATTATTATGCAATTTTGGAAGTTCATAAAACTGCAAATCAATCTGAGATAAAAAACCAATTTAGGACACTTGCCAAAAAATGGCATCCAGATAAAAAACAGGACGCCCATGCAGAGAAGAAGATGGCTCAAATAAACATGGCATACGATGTTTTATCAAACCCAAAGCATAGAAAAATGTATGATCTTTATTCTCATAAAAAGCAGTAATTTATTTTTGAATTATTTTTACAATATTCATGGTTAATTCAACTCTGGATTTTTTTTGAATGCTATTAATCAAATTAACCACTAATAACACCGAGTTCAAATTCTCTGTTGCGCTATCAATACGTATTTTGAGCTCTTCGAATTTATAATTTGGACCTAACATTACGCTAGATAATGTTTTTGCTAACATTGGCTCATGAATCACGGCCTTAATCTGGTACACAAAACTGTCTGAAATATTTTCATCACCCTTAACTATTTTTCCCCTAATTGGTAGATTTTTTTTGAAAATTATTACATCATCTAGATTATACTGATTTTTTTTAACCATTAATGAAAATTGTATATCCATAGATTTTTTAAGAAGAATTAATTCAGTCAACAAATTTTCAGTATGATTCAATCAAATTTAAAATAATTTTATCCAAGTATTAGTTATTTCTATTCATAATTATACTGAAAATATGTTTACATAGTAAAATAATTTAAAAACAAGAAATTAGATGAAAATTTTATTGTCTTCAATTACGACACCATCAATTCTTAGAGATAAAATCATGAAAATGGGCAAAAAAAATGGATTAACACAACCATGTTTTGAAAAAATGCTTGATTATACAATAGACATTTTTGAATCTAATGGATTAGGCACTGCATATTATGGATACCATAACATTGATCACGAATTAGAAGTCACACTAGGAACTTTATTAGTTTGTGGCGGGGAAGAAAGCATTCCAGAACTTTCCGATGACGATTTGAAATATCTATACGTTTCAGCACTTTTCCATGATTTTGATCCTGAAAAAAGTGTTGATAAACCACATGAAGAAAATGTCTTGAAATCTATCTCATTAGATTCAACCATAAAAGATCTTATAATTAAAGCAGGAATTGACTTTGAAATTATTAAAGTATTGATTCTTAGAACGGTATATCCTTGGGAGGGTCATTTAAGAGAAAGAGCAGAAAAGGAGATTGAAAAATGTTTTCAAATTTCAGAAATTACAAAAGACAACCCTGAAATGCAGAAACATTATCTTTGGTTGGGTTGGTTACTTTCTATAATTGACCGTGTTACTGGTTATGCACTTGGTGATTTTTCAAAGGCATTACATCTAGCAAAAATGAATTCTCATGCATCTGCTTGGAATCCAGCGTTGATGATCAAACGTTCTGTAATGTATTTTGAGGGGCTTATCGGAGGCGAGTCAGATATGTGTGAGATGGTGTTACGGTGTTTACCAAAACATATGCGTAGAAACTTTATGCAAAATGTTCAAGAATTCATGAAATTACGTCAAAAGGAAATTCAAATCCAAAGTGATTTTCTTTACGATAATCTAAAACTTGTATCCAAAATAGAATCAATGCCAATTAGAAAAGATAAAACATTTGTGGATACACTACATTCTATTTATCTTGAACTTCCAAGACCGTTACGTTTAGAAGAAAAAGATTTTGGGGAATCGATTAACGATAATGATGTACTTTTGAACACTGTTCGTTTAGGTGATACAAACGGTCCAATTATCGGATTTGCAAAGGGTGGCCCATTAGAAAATTACAAATTTAGAGTTGAAGTTAGGGATGAGAACCAAGGCAAGCGAAACACTATGTTTCTAGAACCAATTGCTCTTAAAATGGGATATTGGGGTCTTGGTGGTGGGCATATGATGAGGCAGTTATTTTTGATGCAGGCTCATACAATGAGGTATGAGTTTCTTACTAGTTTTGCATTAAGGGATGTAATAGAAAAACGTACTAAAAGCTTTGAGAGAGCTGAATTTGTTACTAAATTTGACCCTGAACGATGGGACTATTATCGCATCAAATTATAGTAAATTTTTCTATATTTGGAAGTTTAGATCAGCATTATATTCATTGAGTGCGTATAGATATTGTGATACAAGAAAAAACGTTCGATCCTGATATGTTGTATAGTCATATTGTTCACTATTATATCGACAAAAAAGGCTGCACTATGGAAGAGGCCAATGAAATTGCTCAAAAAGTAATAATGCGAGAAGCTCAGCGTCGAATTTGTAAAGATAGTAGGTGCACTCATTCATCTAATAATCATGTTGATAGTATTGGTACATGCTTGATACTTGATTGTTCATGTACAAAATTTTTAAAATAAATAGTAAAAGTATCTTAATTATTTGGGTGTTATAAAATTAAGTCTGTTGAAACTTTGGTAACATTGGGAAAATCTAAACTTGAAGAAGGAGATTTTGATGTGGCATTAGATTTATTTCAACAGGCTATTTTGCTTGATCAAAAAGATCCTGATTTATGGAATCTTACAGGCATAACACTACGAAGTATGGGGCGACATCATGAAGCTGTTGAGTGTTTTAACAAATCATTGAGTCTTGATCCACGAGATAAAGATTCTTCTTAATGAAAAACTACCAAAATTCAAAGGCAGCATTCCCAAAATAATATCCAATAAAAATTAAAGTAATACTCCAACCACATGAACCTAGAACAGTATACGTGAGAAATTTTGCAAATTTCATTTTCAATAATCCAGCTGGTATGGAAATCATTTCTCTAAAAACTGGAACCATTCTTCCAAATAACACTGCCTTGTCACCATATCTTTGAAACCAATTTTCAACCCTAGTTAATTTTTTTTCAGAAACTTTAACATATTTTAGGTATTTCAATAATGCTCTTCTACCTAATTTTAATGCGATTAGATATATCACTGTTGAACCAATGGAGGCACCAATTCCTCCAATAATTCCTAATAAAATAACTTGGTATATTTCAAGACCATTTTGGTATGCAAGAAATCCAGCAGTTGGAAATACTGCCATTGTAGGAATTGGAGGAATTATTGTTTCAATTAGCGCGGCAAAAAAGACACCTACATAAAGATACTCCGCAATAAGAGAGGTCATCCATTCAATAAAAGCCTCAAAAACCAATATAGTCATAGTAATTCAAATTTTGGTTTAGTTTATACTTTCTGAAGTAATTGTCAGCTAAAAGCTAAATTGAAAATATATTATTACAGTTTTTTAACTAACTTTAGTGCAGGAAAAATTAGAAAAGCTACTAGAGCAGGCATATGAGCTATGTGAAGATGGAAATTATGTAATGGCGTTAGAATATTATGATATGGCTTTGGATATAGAGCCTGATAATCTGAATGTCATGGTTGACAAAGGTGTCACATTACAAAATTTAGGGCGTTTTAACGGGGCATTACGGATGTATGAAGAAGCATTATCTATCAAGGCAGAAAATCTGGATGCCCTAATTAACAAAGGTTCAGTGTTACATATCTTGAAAAAATATTCTGAAGCGATTTCTTGTTATGATTCTGTACTTAATCATGATAAGAGAAATGCCATGGCTCTTGCGTACAAGGGTCTTTCTATTGGGGAGATGGGTAATATGCCATCAGCTATCAAATATTTCAAAAAGGCCTTATGTATGGATCAAGATTATGATCTGGCACAAATCAGTCTCCTTACTGCAAAAAACATTTTAAAAAATATGCCATAATTATTTTGTCCCTGTTAAGATGGCAGATGCACCATATGTAAGATATTGGTGGTTGACTTTCAATCCATTTTTTTCCATTACATCAGAATAACTATCCAGCCATTTGGTTCTTCGAATCAGCTTTGGTAGTCCGATTAGCGCATCCCTCCAACTTGGAATGAAATATCCAACCAACCGCAGGAAAGTAAGAAAGAAGTTCCACAGACCTCTGACAGATGGATTTTTTGGATATGTGAAATCATGGAAGATGATTTTGCCGTCAGGTTTGAGATGTGCCACACAATTTTTTACAAGTATTTCCGGGTCACAATATTTTGGCAGATATGATGCGGTAATACAATCAAACTTTGAATCCAGTTTGAATTCTTCCGCATCGTCAAGAATGAACAATATATTGTCAAACGAATTTGAATTTTTCTTTGCCATATCTAGATAGCTTTTGGTTATGTCAATGCCAACTATCTTTGCTCTGGGAAATTTTTCCGCAATTTTTCTAGTAAGAATGCCAGTTCCACATGCAAGATCCAAGAAAGAAATTCCATCAGAAATTTGTTCCAATATCTTTCTCTTCCAGTACTTGTCCTTTCCTAGCGTGCCATACGAAACAACGCCATCATATGTTGTACCGGTCTCATCAAAAAATTTAGGTACAAGATTTTTTGCCGATTCTGCCAACATTATATATCATGCATTAGGTAATTTAAAGAATAATGGTAAATGAAAAAATCCAGAATGTACTATCAAGATTAGAAAAGGACATTGACTATGAGAACAGTCACCGGGATGAAGTTCCCAGCGAGAAGAGACTGAACTGTATATCAAAAAACATTGGGATGCTTTACAATACTCTACTAATGTCGATAAATGCTAAAAAAATTCTGGAAATAGGCATGTCTGTGGGTTATTCTGGGCTCTGGTTTGCCGATGCAGTAATGTTAAACACCAAATCTGATGGTCAGATTATAACAATTGACAGGGAGCAATTCAAGATTGATAAGGCAACACGTAACTTTGAGGAGGCTGGAGTAAGTTCTCTAATTAAGATCAGGAAGGGGGAGGCTAGAAAAATTTTACATGAGATAAAGGAAGAGTTCGGCAAAAATTATTTTGATTTTATTTTCATTGATGCAGATAAGGAAAGTTATATAGAATATTTTGATCTTTGCCTGCCACTAGTAAGAAAGGGTGGGATAATAGGAGCTGATAATATTCTGCTCCCGGAAAGGTTCAACGAAATGATGGCACATTATTTATCTCATGTTAGGAGTAATCCAAATGTTCAGTCAGTTACTGTACCGATTGATAATGGTGAGGAAATCACAATCAAATTATCATAGTTAAATTATGATTTTTTAACTCCCAGTGTTCTATTTTTCAGTCGTAGATAGCTGTTATGACATTTTCTACATCTCGTTGCAGCCAAAGAGTTTCTTGCACCACAATGAAAACATATTTTCATATGAAGTCGTGCCTTTTGTGCAATCTGTTTTTTTTCAGGATCTGTTACTGGCATTGTTAAACCACTAAAACTCCAATGTATAAACTATTTTTTCTCCAATTTACCAGCTAATAATATAGGCACTTCTACGGGTCTCTTTGCAACTGGGATATTGGCTTTTGAGAACATAGATATTTTAGATTCAGCTGATCCATAATTTCCCATGACTATTGCACCAGCATGACCCATTCTTTTTTCCTTTGGAGCCTTCCTTCCAGCTATATATCCAACAACTGGTTTTTTGAAACCAATTTCAATAATATGCTCAGCTAGGGTTTCTTCCGCTTGACCACCAATTTCGCCCACAATTACCACTCCTTCAAGCTCTGGTTCATCCTTCACCATATCAAAAGCATCAGTCATTCTAGTTCCATTAATTGGGTCTCCTCCTATTCCAAGAGTAAGAATTTGGCCAAATCCTGATGTGGTCAAATTATTGGAAATTTCATAAAGAAGTGTTCCACTTTTTGATAGAACCGCAATATTACCATGCATAAATGGGCTTGCTGGCATAATTCCAATTTTAATGAGACCTGGTATTATCACTCCAGGAGTATTTGGTCCAATCATAATTGCATTGTTTTGTTTAGCAATTTCAATAGCTTGCATGGCATCACGAACTGGAACATGCTCTGGGATTGCAATAAGAAGCTTGATCCCAGCTTCAAAGGCTTCCCTAGCAGCTTCCAAAAAGAATTTTGCAGGGACAAAAACAATAGAGATCTTTGCTTTGCTTGCGGTAACAGCCTCTTTCATAGTTTCATAAATTGGAACATCCTGAAATTTTTGACCACCTTTTCCGGGTGTAACACCAGCTGCAATATTTGTACCATATTCTAGCATTAATTTAGTATGCACAGAACCAAATTTTCCCGTGATACCTTGAACTATAACTGACTGCTTTTCATAACTTCCGTCCGCATTCTTTTTCCCTCTTAATAATTCAAAAATATCAGCCAGTTTTTGTCACTTCCATTACAACTCCATTAATTGCCTGTTCAACAGACGTAAACATTTTTGTTTTTGTGTCTTTCAACATTTCTTTTGATTTTTCTGATTCTGCTCCCATTAATCTTGCATAAACTGGAAGATCAATCAATTTGTTATCATATGCTTTGATAAATGCAGAAGCAACTATTGTTGTTTTAACAATTCCACCATAAAGATTTACTAGTATAGCTTTAACATTATTCATTTTGCTAATCAAAGTTAGAGCTTCATAAACTGATGATTCTGTTGCACCTCCTCCAACATCAAGAAAGCATGCAGGTTTTCCACCATTGTCGGCTAGCATATCAAATGTGGACATAACCAATCCAGCACCATTTCCAATTACAGCAATATTACCATCTAATTCTACTAATGAGAATCCACTTTTCTCCGCCTTTTCTTCTAACTCGGTTTGTTCTCTATATTTCAAGAGTTCCTCATGCCTAAAATTAGAATTATCATCAGTCATCATTTTTCCATCAAGCGCAATCATAGAGCCATCCTTGAGAATAACAAGTGGATTAATTTCTACTAGTTCTGCCTCCTTTTCCACAGTTAATTTTGATAATCTTTGTAATACATCAACAAAGTATGGTATAGATTTTTCACCTAGCCCAATATCCTTTGCCACTTTTTCCGCATTTTCTTTTGAAACATCACCCAAACCAACTTCTTGTATAACTTGGTTTTTTACCGATTCTATCTCAACTCCGCCTTCAGCTGAAGAAATAACAGTATAGCATCTTTTACTTCTATTCAGAAATAGAGATAGGTAGATTTCTTTTTCATATTCAGTCATTTTTTCAAGAAGAATAGCACGAGTTTTTTCACCTTTGATTGCCATGTTTAAAACCTGTGGATATTTTAATTCCAGTTCATCCTCATTGTGGCATTTTTGTATTCCACCAGCCTTCCCACGTCCCCCTACAGGAACTTGTGCCTTTATAACAAACGGATATTCAATCTTTTTTGCATCTTCTCTTCCTTTTTCTATATCCTTTGAGGCAATACTTGGTGGAACTTTGATGCCATATTCTTTGAATAGTTCTTTGACCTGATATTCCAATAATCGCATAAAAAATATCAAAGTTAGAAGTTTATAATCGTAGCAGGTGGTTATCTACTTTAATTTATCTTCTAAAAGCTCAACTGTTTCTAGGAATAGATCTTTACTTTTTCTTAAGAGCCTATCAGGGAATTCTTCTAGTGTGAATACAAATTGCTGTTTAAACGTTGGAACTATCATTCCACCAGAGATGACTAGTTGCTCTATAATGTTGTCTTTTACCAATGTACATATTATCTCTTCATGAGAGTCATCCTTTTCCTCCATAGTCTGTCGGTAGAGAACAATAGGCGTATTTGTTTTTTCTACAATATTGGAGCCCTTTTTCAAAAGCTTTGTAAGATGGTCAAGTGACCAGGTATCAAGACTAATCTGCTTGACCATACATAGTTTATGCATTTTTTGTATTTATGATCATTGTTCAGCTATTCACTACTTGTTATTGATTAGCTTTCAACCTAATTTACGCCTATTTTTTCAAGATCAAGCTCATATTCTAGAATATGTAACCTATGATATTGGATGATAAGGAAAAACTTGAAGCGATTGAGAAAATAATTAATGAAAAAGCAGAGGATATGGATGATCTACCGTGGAGCAAGAGAGAAAAAACTAACAAATTACTGGGAGGAATGAAGCAATCAGAATATGGAAGAATATTAAAAGCAACTGTAGAGTGTTTTTTTGACGAGGTAGAGATGTGTGATTTTGAGTTGAACAAACGATGTAAAAAAGAAATTACAGAACACTTTGATAAATTATTTAAAGATCCAGAGTTTGAAAGGATGATAACAAAAGCAATGGATGAAGCTCCAGAGAGATATGGAGACTAATCCTTAGTGATTATTCCCCAGCTAAAAGCTACTCATTCCACAGAAATCTTGATTTTCTGACCATCAATATCATCATCTTTGTATTCTTTGCATGTATGTGTGAAATTCACCTGTTTGACTCTGACCAAAAATGCAAGTTCCTCGGTCTTATCTTTTAACATGTCTAATGATTCTTGATCTAAATCCAAAACCGACGCAGTGTTTAGTACATCAGTTGGATTATAACCACGTTCCTTTCTTAGTGACTGTAATCTTCTCGCAAGATCTTTGACTAGACCTTTTGCCATTAGTTCTTCATTCCTTGTGGTAGAGATTACTCCTATGAGATTATTCCTTTTTGAGTATGCAAAACCCTCTTGAATATCAAAATCTACGATGAAATCATCATTATCTAGAGAAATTTTGTTGCCGTCAACATCAAATGTAAACGAGCCATTTTTATCCAGATTTTCGACTATTTCCTCTGGGTCTGTACTTGCAAAAATTTCTAGTAGTTTTCCCATGTGTTGTTTTGCTTTGGGTCCAATTCCCTTACGCTCAAGTTCTACTTTTGCGATAACCGGCAAGCCTGCCTTTTTCATTTCAAGTAATTCCGCTATACCAACATGATTTTCTAACTCAATAATTTTGCATTCTTCTACATTTAATTGAGAACGTAGCAGGTCAGATAATAGTTCTATTTTTTTATGTTCTCCTTTTTCAACACAGATTATTGCTTGGTTTAGTGGCCATCTTCTTTTCAATTTTGCCTTCATTCTTGCTGCTGCAGAAACAGAAACTACATCAATCATCAAGTCAAACGATTCTTCAATACTTTCATTAATTAAGGAGGAGACCGGTTTTGGCCATAATTCTAGGAGTATTGATTCTTTATGATCAAATATTGTTTGATACAAATATTCACTAGTAAATGGAGAAAATGGATGTATCAAGACATCCAAGTTTTTTAGTGCATTTGCTAGGATTGCGTAGATTGCATGTCGTTTATCTTTCTTAGTTTCATCATCATCCCAAAGTTGTTGTTTTGTCATTGGGATGTAAATTTGACTCAATGAATTAATTAGAAAATCTTCAATAGCTTTTGCTGATTCATGAAATTTACAGTTTTTGTTTGATTCCGTACACATCTGGATTGTTTTTTGAAGCTTGGATAGTAACCAGACATCTACATGATCAAGCAAGCCCTTATTTTTTGCCCAATCAATAGTTGTTTGACTGATATCAAATTTGTCATATTCGCTATTCTGCTTAAAGTATAGATGAATGTGAAAAAGTGTGCTTAAAATTTGGTATGGTCTAGACACGAGTTCTTTTGTACTAAAGTTAAGAGTTTCAATCGGGCTTGACTTCCACATAAAATAAAATCTTGTAAGATCAACTGGATATTTGCTTAACAGTTCAGATGCATCAAGAACATTTCCAGTACTCTTACTCATCTTGTTACCTTTTTCATCAAGAACGTGTCCTTGGAATAGGAATGAATTGTAAGGTGAAATTCCTTTATTGTTAAAAATTACATTTTCAATCAAAAGTGTGTATGCCCAGCCACGAGTTTGATCAATACCTTCTGTGAAAAATGGTGCTGGAATTGTTTTCTTGTATTCATCATCACTTAGTGATGCAAAAGGTGCAGCACCGCTGTTATGCCATGTATCTAGCACAAACTCTTCTCGTTGCATCTTTGCAGCACATTTTTTACATTTTATAGTAATTCTATCTATCCATGGTCTGTGTAACTCAAAGTCAGGTCCATCAGGAAGCTCATCTGCCATTTCAATAATTTCTTTTCTTGAAAATAATCTCTCTTTATTTTCACATTCGGTGCAACTCCAGATTGGCAATGGACAGCCCCAGAATCTTTCTCTTGATATGCACCAAGGGTGTTTCTCTTTTATGATTTCTAAAAATCTATTTTTCGGTTGCTCAAAAAAGTACTCAACATTTTGTGCCGCGTCAATAGCTTTATTGTCAAGTCTATCAAGCATGTAAAAATATTCTCTTCTTGTAAGCCAAACCAGTTTGTGTTTAGAGCGCCAGCATAGTGGATATTTGTGTTTAATTTTACCAATTCTCACCAAAGCGTTTTTTTCTTTAATATCTTCCACAATTTTTTCATCGGCATCACGCACAAACATTCCAGCATATTTACCTGCATCCTCCGTAAACTTTACCTCGTCGTCGATAGGAGAAAAGATCTCAACTTTCCGCTTCATAGCTATATTATAGTCATCCTCACCATTTGCTGGGGAAAGATGCACAATTCCTGTCCCAGTATTAACATCAACAAACTTCTCAGCAATTGTAATGTGATAGTTTTTTTGCTTTGACAGCTTGTCCAAGCCTGGTACTATGTCTAGCAGAGGATGAATGTATTTTTTACCTTCAAATTCAGAGCCATTAACTGTTTTCAACACTTTGTAATTTTCTACTCTGATTTCTTTCATAAACTCTTCAAGACGAATTTTTCCAATAATCCATGTCTCGTTATCTACTGACACGTAAACATATTCTTCATCTGGATTGAACCCAATCATTGCATCTGTTACCAATGTAAACGGCATAGTAGTCCAGACAATTGAATAGGCATCTTCGTCTAGCAGTTTTACTTTGTAATACAAAGAAGGATCCTTAACAATCTCATAACCCTGATTAACTTCAGAATGACTTAGCGAAGTTTGGCAGCTTGGGCAGTATGCAACGACTCTATATCCCTCAGTAAGGATGCCATTTTCATGAGCGTGTTTTAATAACTGCCATTCCCTTTCAATATATTCATCATTGTACGTCCAGTACGCATTTTCTTGGTTGAATGACATTCCTAGTTTTTCATCAACATCAACCCATTTCTTATGAAATTTTGATACAATTTTTTTACATTCGGCAACCAAATTTTCAATTTGTAGCGGAGTTGAAATTTCACTTTTACCATTTTTAATCCCAAGTTCTTTTTCAGCCTGTAATTCAACTGGAAGACCCTGAGTATCCCAGCCTGCATTAAAAATCACATTTTTTGAATCAAGTGTATTAAATCTGTACCACAAGTCCTTGAAGACGCGACCCCTAAGATGACCTGCATGTGGTTCTCCGTTTAATGTGGGTGGACCTTCAATGAACATAATTCTTTCTCGTTTATCTGCTGATTCATTAATCAGTTTTTGTAAATCTAGTTTTGAAAGATATTCTTTAGTTGTTTCTTCAATCTTTTTTAGATCAAACTCATTTACCAATTCCATATATCGCTCTCGTGTGTTTATCTCTTATAACAGTAAGTAAGCTCTCTGACATAAGATGAATGAAAATGTTTGACACTGTTGCTCAGAAATTAAAGGATTCTAGGAAGATAGTTTTTGTAACTGGGGCAGGAATTTCTCAAGAAAGTGGAATTCCTACTTTTCGAGGAAAAGACGGTCACTGGAGAAAATATGATCCTATGAAGCTTGCATCGATAGGTGCGTTCTATGATGACCCTAAGTTAGTTTGGGAATGGTATGAGGATAGAAGGAAAAACATACTAGCTGCAAAACCAAATGAGGGTCATTTTGCAATTTCTCAGATGGAGGAATTCAAGGATGTAGTGGTATTGACACAAAATATTGATGGGTTACACCAGCGTTCTGGAAGTACAAATGTTTTAGAACTTCATGGGAGTATAATCCGAATCAAATGTACAGTTTGTGATTTTGCTGACAATATAACTGAGAATTTTGAATCACTTCCGCCCAAATGTAAATGTGGAAGTATGCTTAGGCCTGATGTTGTCTGGTTTGGGGAATCTTTACCACAGAATATTTGGCAAAGTGCAATTAAGGAGGCAAGTGCATGTGATGTGATGATTATTGTTGGTACGTCATTAGTTGTCTCGCCTGCAAACACATTACCTGTGTATGCAAAACAAAATGGTGTAATTTTGATTGAGGTAAATCCTGAAAAAACTGTTATGTCAAATGATATGTCTCTTTCAGTACAGGCAACATCAGTGGAAACATTGCCAAAATTGCTTTCTATTTTTAAAAATGAATAGTTTCAATTTGGATTATATACCAGAGAACAGAATTTTAGATATTGGTTAACGTTCTTGTTATTGGCTCGGGTGGAAGAGAACATGCCATAGGCTGGAAACTTGGTCAAAGTGATAAGGTTGATACAGTTTTTTTTGCACCCGGAAATGGAGGGACATCAAACAATGTGCCAATTCCTGTGGACGACTTAGATGATATTGTAAAATTTGCTTCTGAAAAGGATTGTTTTACTGTAGTTGGACCTGAGGCACCTCTTGCAATGGGTATTGTTGATATATTTAATGAAAAAGGCTTGAAGATATTTGGACCAACAAAAGACGCTGCACAGTTAGAATCAAGTAAGATTTGGGCAAAGAAGTTTATGAAGAGAAATAGTATTCCTACTGCTGCATTTGAGGTGTTTACTGACGCAACAGCAGCAAAAGAATATGTTAATGAAACTGAACATAATGTTGTCATAAAGGCTGATGGTCTAGCTGCAGGAAAGGGTGTAATTGTTTGTGACAGTAAGGATGAGGCTAAAGATGCAATTGATATGATGTTACTGAATAAGAAATTCGGTGATGCAGGAACTAATATCATTATTGAAGATAGAATTGATGGTATAGAGGCATCATACATCGCTTTGTCTGATGGTAAAAGAGTAATTCCAATGGCTACAAGTCAAGATCATAAACGAGTCTATGATGGTGATAATGGACCAAATACTGGCGGAATGGGTGCTTATTCGCCAACACTAGCAATAGATGAAGTTCTTTCTCAAAAAATACAAGAAAAGATTATCGATAAAACAATTACATCATTGAGAAATGAAGGAATTACATTCAAAGGGTTTCTTTATGCTGGAATAATGCTGAAGGATGGTGAACCATATGTTCTTGAATATAATGTCAGGATGGGTGATCCTGAATGTCAACCAATCTTAATGCGTATGAATTCAGATCTTTTTCAATACTTGAATGCATGTGTTAATGACACATTAGAAAAAATGCCTCCAATTTCATGGAAAAATAAATCTGCAGTTTGCGTTGTTTTAGCGTCAAAGGGTTATCCCGAATCTTATCCAAAGGGGGATGAAATTTCTGGTCTAGATTTAATGTATGATGATGCATATGTATTTCATGCTGGGACAAAAAAACAAAATAAAAAAATTATTGTAAACGGTGGGCGTGTCTTGGGCGTTACTGCATTAGGAGATACACTAGAGTCAGCCATTAAAAGTGCATATCGTGCAGCTGAAAAAATTTTCTGGAAAAATAAATACTCCAGGACCGACATTGGAAAAAAAGGTTTGACTTATCTATAAGATTTTATAATTTCGTTTTCTGTGACTATCCAATCAATCTTGATGTCATGTGTGTTACTAGGTACAGATTTTACAATTTGCTTTGAATAAGTTAATGATATTTTAACTGCATTAGTAGTAGATAGAAATTTGTCATAGTATCCATTTCCATATCCTAGTCTGACTCCAGATTTTGACACTCCCACTGTAGGCACTAAAACACAATCAATCTTTTCAGCTTTCTTACAGCTATCTTTTGGTTCCATTATATCGAATCTTCCTTTTTCTAATTTTTCAAGACTGGTGACAGTGTAAAATTCTAGATTATCTCCTACAACCCTAGGCAGAAGTAAGTTTTTGCCTTGTTCTAATATATCTAGCATTATATGATTAGTGTTAACCTCACTACCAATTGGGAAATAACTTGCAATATTTTGTGAGCTATTAAACAAATCAATTTGTTTGAGGTTTTGAGATATTTTACCACTTGAAATTTCTCTTAGCTCAGCTGATGTTGTATCTCGTTTTTCGAGTAGATACTTTCTAAGTGCAGCCTTTTGTATACTAACCGACAATTTCCTTGTTTAGTGATGCTGCTGTAACTGTATTTTTTAATAACATGGCAACGGTCATAGGTCCCACACCACCAGGAACGGGAGTAGCCCATGATGCTTTTTGAATAATATCATCGAAATCAGCATCACCAACCAATTTACCTTCATGTCTTGAAATCGCAACGTCAATAACAACTGCATCTTGTTTTATCATATCTGATGTTAGTTTGAATTTTGTACGATCACCTACTGCAGTTATAATTATGTCAGCATTTTGGCAAATCTCCTTGAGATTTTTGGTTTTTGAATGACATGTACTCACAGTAGCATTATTTTGTAGTAGTAAATTGTATAGTGGTTTTCCTATTAGATTACTTCTATTAATTATTACTACACTTTTTCCCTCAATACCAATCTTGTAATAGTAAAACATTTCCATTATTCCAGAAGGTGTGCATGGCTTCAAGATAGATTTTCCCATTGATAATAATCCCATATTTTGTGGCGTTAATCCATCAACATCTTTTATTGGGAATATGCTTGAAACAGTTGCAAATTCATCTAATTGATTTGGTAATGGTAATTGAACTAGAATTCCATGTACTTCTTTATCGCGATTTAGTTTATCAATAACATCGTTAAGTTGTTCTTGAGTTGTTTCCGCAGATAATTTATAATCTTTAGTTTTAATTCCTACTACCTCACATGCTTTGTGTTTATTTTTTACATATGTTGCAGAGGCTGGGTTATCTCCCACTAAGATCGTGGCCAGACATGGGGTTATATTTTCTGATTTTAATTTTTCAACTGCATTTTTTAAAATATTCTTGACTGCATTTGATACTTCAATACCATCTATCTTTTTCCCTATCATATGTGGTAATAGATGAGTTACTATTTAATTTAAGCCAAAATCAACTTTTCCATATTTTTCTTAAATTAGCCGCTTAAATAGAAATTTTGTAAATTTAGATTATGCTTAAATTGCGTTGCTCGCATTGTGCTGGAATTTTTTGTGGCAACAAATGTAATTGTAAATGTCACACTAAAGATTGGATAAAAAATTAGTCAAAGTTATTTCATTTTAGCTTACGTTTTGCAGCTGGCTTTCGTTTTGTAACAGTCTTACGTTTTGCAGCTGGCTTTCGTTTTGTAACAGTCTTACGTTTTGCAGCTGGCTTTCGTTTTGTAACAGTCTTACGTACCTCAACTGGTTCTGGAGCTACCTCAACTGGTTCTGGAGCTACCTCAACTGGTTCTGGAGCTACCTCAACTGGTTCTGCAAAGAAAGCGGAACTTGTTACAGACAATGGCTTCATTTCACCAATAGGTTTTGGCTTTGTAAAACTAGCTAATGCAGGTTTTTCTTCTTGTTCATGTTTGCTGATATCTGGTAAATCACCTAAATTATCATGGTTAACTTTGTTATGATCTATTCTGATGTAATGATACCCATCTGCTCTGAAATATCTCACATTTTTTCCAATTCTAAGTTTATTCAGATCACCATACACCGTCATGTATTTCGAGCCATGGCCTAGGTTATTTGCAAGTGTGTCTCGATCTATGATTTCACCATCACTTATTGATTCCCCATTATCGTGATGCTGCTTAATTTTGCTGATAAGATAGTTTGAATCGTATTCTACTTCAGAAATTAAGTAATCTGCCCACTTTGACATTTCAAAAAATATTGTAATAAACCCCTAATTAAGCAATGGTTTTTCCAATTTTTGAAATTAGATATTATGTTAATCTTTAAAATGTTGAAATTAGTGGGTTTTTTAATGAAAATACAATTTGACACAAACCAATATCTTAAGAAACTAAAAAATAACAAATCCTATTTTGAAACTTTCATCAATAAGGAATCCTTGGCAACTGGTGTTCTATTTTTAAAGCCTGATCAAAAAGATACACAAGAGCCACATGAATCTGATGAGATTTATTACATTTTAAGTGGTAATGGATTTTTACAGATAGGCAAAAAATCTTATCGAATTAAAGAGGGCCAAATCTATTTTGTAGCAAAAGATATACCACATCATTTTTATGGTAATACAAAAAATCTTTCAGTCCTGTATTTTTTTGGTGGTTCTGATACTTAGGAAAGGAATTTTACGTTTCTTCCTACCACTTTGATTTTCTTTTCTGCTATTAGTTTCACAGCTTTTACGTATGCTTTGTGTTCTTTTGCTAGTATTTTCTTTGATAATGTTTCTTCAGTATCATCATTTTGAATTTTTACTGTTTCCTGAACAATAATTGGTCCTGTATCCACACCCTCATCCACAAAATGAACAGTACAACCAGAGTGACTTACACCTGATTCAATTGCTTGTTTTTGTGCATACAGTCCGGGAAATGCAGGCAAAATGGAAGGATGAATATTTAGTATTTGATTTTTAAATTTTTTAACGAATTCTGGACTCAACACTCTCATAAACCCTGCAAGACAAATCAGAGAATTTTTTGGTGTAATACCGTATTTACTCAGTATGTATATTATTTTTTGGTCATACTCCCATCTTGTTCCCTGAAATCCCTTACTTTCTATAATTTCAGTTTGCACACCAAATTTACTTGCAATCTTTAATCCATTTGCAGATGGTTTGTTTGAAATAACGATTGTAGGTTTAATTGGAATGTTTTGTTTTTGTACTGCATTAAGTATAGATTTCATGTTGCTCCCTCTTCCAGAGATTAAAATTGCAAGTTTAAGCAACGCTTGATTTAGGTTTGTTCATAAAATAAAGCTATAGATTACCATGGATTATCATCCACTAGTTTTGGTTCATTATCTATTATCTTGAATCCCATAATATCCAGCGTTTCTTTTGCAGTGGGGGTATTTCTTTCCAATATTTGTTTTGCAAGATCAATACGTGATTTCATGTCCATATTTTGACCAATTTTGTATTTTCCCCGCAGTGATTTTGGAACTATCTTGATCACAACGACTTCATCTAGAACATCCATCTCAGGTTTGATTGGTTCGTACCCGCCTTCAGGTTGGTATTTTTTCATCAAACCATTTAGGGCAGTAGTTTTTTCTTCCTTGTCTGAAACAATGCTAGCATTTCCTTTTATTACCACACTTATATACAGTGTATCGGCCAAAGATGCGTCAGTAGGATCTGAAAAATATGATGGTAAAAATTCTAGATTTTTGTCAACTTCAAATCCTACTTTTTGATTTCGCCTAATATTATCAAGCTTTTCACCCCTTAGATGTGAATGCATGTAAATTACATCGCTGATAAATACAAAATTCATTGGTATGATTTGTGGGTATCCATTCTCATCAATACTTGATATTCTACCGGTTTGCTGAGAGCTTAAAAATTCAATGATTTTTTCTTTTGATTTTATTTCTAATTTTCCAAGTAATTGCATTATGATTTTACTTATTTTGTTCTTTAAAATAAGGAATTACATGACTAGCAAATTTATCAATTGAACCAAAGTAATTTTTTCCCCAAAACCTAATCACAAAATGATTTACTCCAGCTTTTACAAATCTCTCAAATACAGGAATTATATCGTCAGGTGTGCCGACAGCAGTTGAAGATCTTGCTACAGCATTAGGAATTTTTGTTGCTGCTTCACGCATTTTTACAATCCAATCTTGATTTGACATAGAATATTCCGTAAAGTATTTCCTAAAATCAAATCCTTCAATTTCTTTAAGTCCATGCACCCTAAGTATTTCAGGCTTAAACAGACTAACCTTGACGGCTTCTTTCATCCTGGCCCAAGATTCTTCAGCATCATCAGAGAAATAAACATCAATATCTAACGCCATCTGAAAATTATCCTTTTCCTCTTGTGTTCGGTTATTTTCATTCATTGATACTTCAATTTGCTTTTTATGGTCTTCAAATAATTCTGGGGTGTACCCTATTGGTAACCAACCATCACCATATTTTCCAGTTAGAGCCAATGTTCTTTTTCCACCAGAAGCCATGTATGTTGGCGGGCGTGGTTTTCTTATTGGTGGTGCCTGAAGGCAAGCAGATTTTAATTGATAATATTTACCCTCGAAATCCACTGTGTTATCAGGTGTAGAATCATATAGTTTGTGGATTACTTGAATTTGTTCTTCCCATTTAGAGACCGGTTTTTCAAACGGAATGCAAAATTCTTTTAGATTTTGTGCTTCACCTGCACCAATTCCAAGAATAGCCCTACCTTTTGAAACACGGTCTAGTGTAATTGCAGCTAGTGCAATATTTGATGGGTGTCTTCTAATTGCATCAGTAACACATGTTCCTAATTCAACATTACGTGTAACAGCTGCAATTGATGATAACATAACCCAAGGATCTAACACAATTGCATTTTTCCATTGTGGAACATTCGTGTGATCCATATAGAAAATAGAATCATATCCAGTACGGTCAGCCAACAAACAAGCAGTTAGAATCTGATCTTCAGAGTAACCTGCTCTTGCAACGTTTAGTCCATTCTGAATTCCAAACTTCATCATATTATTTCTACCTAGTAAAATTCCTTAATTTCAATATTAATAAGTTCTCAGCAGTTAGGGAATACTAATTGTGTATTATGTAGAAAATGGACTCAAAGATTGTCATCATTTATTGCATTAAGACATTTAATGACATCTTCCTTTGAAATTGGGATTGGATTAGGATCAAGATGCCCCTTATCCGTCATTACAACATCAGCCGCTTCGTCAACAGGAGCTTTTAATTTCATTTTATCAAAACCAAGTTTTTCAATAACTTGTTTAAATTTTTCATAGAAAATTGAATTATTGTGTTTATGTGCTATGGTGGTGCATGAAGATAAAGAGTATCCATGGGCAACGCCTTCATTGGAAAACACATATGATAATGCATGACCAAGTGTGGTAGAGCAGTTTCCAAATCCCATACCTGAAAGCATTGAACCATAAGGATAATTTTCTGGTTTGTCATTAATTATTGCATCATATAACACATCAAACGCTTGTTTGCATAATGTTCTTGTCAAATCATTACCCAACTTGCTATCATATCCTTCTGTGGCTTGAGCACATGCATCACAAACTGAATTCTTAATGATTTGTTCTGGTGTACCATCCATAAAATACGAGTCAACTATGGCACGATCTGCTAGGAATCTATCTTCCCGTAGAAGTTTCTTCTTACCATCAAATTTTAAAACACAATAAGTTGTCATTTCAGCTCCAGTACCAAAAGTTGTGGGGATCAAAATCTTTTCTACACCAAATTCTTCTGCTGAATATTTTACAACATCCATAGAACTCCCTCCACCAAGACCGATTAACACAGACGGTTTTTTTGCCTTGAATTTATCTATAACAGTCTTTACATCATCAATAGATGGTTCAGGTGTAACTTTGTCGTATAACATGTAATCCTGTATGCCCATTTTGTCTAACCACTTCCCAGAAAGCTCAATTGGAGCCGTAGTTACAACTAAAGCATTTTTTGGATATTCTGCCTCAGAAAGTACATTTTCACCAAATTGAATTACTTTTGGTATTCTTACTGTATGCATAGTTTATTGAAATTGTAATTATTATTATACCTTACAATCATTGGAGACGGTTTATTTATTAAAAATAAAAACAGAAAATGATGATTAAGAATTTTAATTCACTGGCAAATACAGAAGTGAAGAAAAAAGCATTAAAGATATTAGAGGCAGGATTAGCCGCTGCACAGCCAAAAAATTTCCTAAAAGCATTTGTGAATAAAAATTACATCTTACTGGGAAAAAATCATGTATCTTTATCGAATTATAGAAAAATTTTTGTGGTTGCATATGGCAAGGCTGCAGGTTCTATGGCAGAATACGTATCAGAGAAAATTAATGTTTCAAAAGGAATTGTTGTAATTCCAAAATACACCAAATCTTCACTATCTAGTAAAAAATTCAAGATATTTTATTCTGGGCATCCATTACCTGATAAGGAAAGTGTAAGAGCGGGAAAAACAATACTAGAATTTGTTAATAACCGTTCTAAAGGAGATTTCATACTCTTTTTGGTATCAGGGGGTGGTTCCTCTTTGTTAGCTCTACCAGATAAAGTAACTCTAACTGAAAAAAAACACGTAACCAAATTATTATTGGAATGTGGTGCTACAATTGATGAATTTAACACAGTTAGAAAACACCTGTCAAGGATAAAGGGTGGTAAGCTTGTTCAAAACATGAGTTGTGATGGATGTGCATTAGTAATGTCAGATGTAGTTAGTAACGATTTATCGGTAATTTCATCAGGGTGTACTTACAATGATAGCACAACATTTTCTGACGCAATAAATGTAATAAAAAAATATTCCTTGGAGAAAAAACTCCCAAAAAAAGTGATTACATATCTAAAACATGGTTTGGTTACAAATACAGTACAGTCAAACAGATCAAGGATCAAGAATAAAATTATAGCAACTAACCAGGACTGTTTAAACGCCATGGTTTTAAAATCCAAATCACTTGGATTTTCTACTAAAGTTTATTCACCAATTAAACAAGATGTCAATGTATCAGCAAAAAAAATTGTACAGATGATACCAAGAAATAGGAAATTATGTCTCATATTTGGCGGTGAACCAACAGTACAAGTAAAGGGAAAAGGAAAGGGTGGACGTAACCAAGAACTTGTACTACAGATCTTAAAATTAATTCATAATTCTAACTATCATATGCTAGTTTCTTCAACTTCAACGGATGGTGTTGATGGTAATACAACATGTTCTGGGGCCTTTATTGAAAACGATTCATTTAACCTACAAGAAATCTCTTCCTATTTGGCAAACAACGCTTCTCATTCGTTTTTCAAAAAATATCGCGGGTTGATAAAAACAGGACCTACTAAAACTAATTTAATGGATATAGGTTTGATCATAAAATACTAGTTTATGTCCAAGCTTTTTTGTCTTTCTTCCAAATAATTTTGTTATCAATGTACGTATGATCTTTTTCTTCAAATACCGTATGCCATTTTCCATTATCTGGGAAAATTCTGTTTAATTCCTTAACTTTCTTATTAGTTGGTGCTTTATTCATCAAAGCACCCCATTTCATATATGGAATTTTTGGCATAACATCATTGATGTCAGTCATAGCACATCTTGGAAAGATCCTTATTTAAAAATCATTATTTGTTTTATTAAATCGTTAAACAAAATCCCTAGAGTCCCTAGAAGCAGACGTTTTATTATTACCAGAAAGATGTTCCGTAGCTATATTTTTTGTTGGATTTATCAAATGGTATTCCAATTTTAGATTTCTATGACCCACTAACTGATTAATAAAGTGGATTTTGTCATTAATTATTTGGTTTTCTGTTTTATGCTGTTGTATTAAAATTTCATACATTTCTTTTGATCCACACATGACATGTATCTTATCAAAATCTTTTATTATGAAAACACCAAGACCCCAATAAATTCCCACATGAAGTGCGACAAATTTTGATTCATCATCATTTTTTATGTTTAACTTATATCCTGAAATATACGGTGGTGGGTGTTCTCTGATTTGGTTTACTACTTCCTTTCCGGTTTTTATTGACCATGAGTACTCTTTCAAGTTACCATCAAAAAATAGTTCATGTTCCAACTGTCAATCAAAAGCGTGTTTTTTGTCTATATATTTTAAATTCATCACTTATTGATCAACATTGAAAGTTTCCAATAATGCTTGAATCACACTCATTTTTTACAAAAATGGTAGATGAATTAATAGAATTTTCAGAATATGATTCTGAATTATCTGATGGTATTAAATGGCTTGACGAGCAAGCACAAAAGAAAGGATTGTCATTCTATGACATGGTTTTTCATGTTTTGTATAAACATGATATTAATACGAAAGCAAAGGAATGGCTTCATTCTAGAAATTAATTTTATTTCTTGATTCTTTTTTCTATAGGGATATATTCACAGCCCTGCGGTCCGGCATATTTTCCAACATAGACAGCCTTTGGTCTGTATAGCATAGGTTTTGGTGCAGCTTCTGCAAATTTTTCTTCAATTATATGTGCAGCCCAACCAGCAACCCTAGAAACAGCAAAGATTGGTGTATTAAGATCCATTGGAATTCCTAGCATATAGTAAACCGATGCACTGTAAAGATCTACATTTGGAAAAATTTCTACACTCTTAGCCTTTTTCATTAAAGATGAAGTAGTGTGTTCTACTTTATTCGTTATAGCATACCATGGCTGGTTAATTTTTTCTGATAACCGCTTTGATAATTCTTTTAACACATGGGATCTAGGGTCAACAGTTTTGTAGACTGCATGCCCCATTCCCATAACTCTTTCATTCTTGGTAAATTTTTGTTTAATGTATGGTTCAACATTATCTATTGTTTTTATATCAAGAAGCATTCTCATTACTTCATAATTTGCCCCTCCATGCAGTTCACCACTTAATGCACCAACCGCCGCACTAGCAGCAGAGTACATATGTGCGCGTGTTGATGCAACTTCTCTAGCTGCGAATGTTGAAGCATTCAAAGTATGGTCTGCATGTAAAATAAGGCAAATATCAAATATTTTTTCTAACTCTTGTTCTGGTTTTTCTCCATTTAGCGTATATAGAAAATTTGCTGCATGACTCAAACTAGAATCCGGCTCAACAATTTTTTTATTATTACGTATTCTATGCCAGCTTGAAACAATTGTTGGAACCTTTGCAATTAGATTAATAGCTCTTTCATAACTTGCTTCTTTAGTTGCAAATTCCTCATCATAATAACCACCAAATGCCGCAACAAATGCTTGCAGAACATCCATAGGGTCTGCATCTTTTCTCCAGTTACCCATGTTAATTTGCATTTGCTTAGGTATAGTTCTAGCATCAGCTAACTTTGCTCTGAAATCGTTATACTTATTTTTAGTTGGTAATTCATCATGAAGTAGTAGATAACATGTCTCTTCAAAGTTAGAATTTTTTGTTAAATCCAAAATATCATAACCACGATAAATTAGCTTCCCTTTTTGACCATCAATAGATGAGATTTTAGTATCAGCCACCTCTATGTTCCTTAAACCAATGTTTTTTGTATCCATATTTCTTATCTAAAAATAACGTTTTTAAATTTTCAATCGTACTAATGTTTTGAAAATTTAGTATTTTGTCTAATCTATTAACACTTGATGATATAACATGATTTTTGACTGAATTAACATGTCATATTTAGAGCGTGGATTAATGCAACAAGTGGATAAAATTATTCTTAATGCTGATCCGGAAGAGTTAGCTGAATTACAGAAAATTGATGTTAAAACTCAACTTAATGGAGTTTGGTTTTATGATTATTACACATCATTACATCAAAAACCACAACAAAATATGCAAGCAGAAAATAAATTTTAAAACATTTTAAGAATTTTACCATCCTTGATTTAAATGAGGGATTTAAGCAACTCAATAATATGTCTGTCAAATCATCTAGAAAAACAACTTTACAAAAAACTTTAACAGGATCTAAAAAACAACAGAGAACTAAAATTATCTGTGTTTCACATAAGGAAGATGCGGATGGAATTTCTTCTGCTGCATTAATAAAACAGGCATTTGGCGGTGATTGTGTACTTGTAGATTATCCAGGCATGGTGGATGCTCTTGAGCTATTACGTAATGATAAAAAATTAAAAAAATTATTTATCTGTGATCTTGGATTAAATAAACAAATAAATGATAATTTTGTTGAACTGCTTACTGAATTAAGAAAAAAACGAGTCTCTGTGACTTACATAGATCATCATGATGTAGATTCAAATGTTATTACTAAACTTAAAAAAATTAAAGTAAAATTAATTCATGATATTTCTGAATGTACATCCGTTCTTGTTTATGATACATTTAAGAAAAAATTATCAGAACATTCTTCATTTATTGCTGTGTGTGCTGCAATAACAGATTATATGGAAAACAAACCAGTCGCTTCAAAACTTTTACAAATGTATGATCGGCAGTTTGCATTGGTAAATGCCACGGTCTTAACTTATAATATAGTGGGGCATCAAAAAGATCCTGACTATCTTCTTTATTTAGTTGATGAATTGTCAGAATCAAAATTCCCGCATGAAATTCCAAACACGTATGAATTTGCTCAAATTCAAGTTGGGAAACTTGCTGAAATAATGTCAACGGTCAGAAAGTCAATGAAAGTTTCAAAAAACCTTGCTCATATGGAAGTTCTTGATTCAGGTGCAAGTGGGGCTGTTAATTTTGTACTTGGTTTTTCAGGTAAAGATGTTGGTATTGCCTATAAGGAACGTGTGGATAAGGGAATATATGCAGTATCTGTAAGAGGCTCGCCATCATGTAAGACTCATCTAGGCAGACTGGTATCTTCTATTGCTGCTGATCTTGGAGGATCTGGCGGTGGTCATGATAAAGCATGTGGTGCAGTAATTCCAAAGGGAAAAATGAAAAAATTTTTGCTGAAAATGAATTCGATGCTAGGGTAATCTACAGCTTAACCAAATTTGATGCTGGGCTCTAAAATTAATACGTAGCATCCTAATCTTAAATTTACGTAATTTTAGGTGTGAATATTTATGATTAAAATCAATTCATCACAAGATATACCTAAAGAATTAAGAAAAGTTAGGCGTTTTTCTTCAATAGTAATCAAAAAACTGAAATCAGAATCAATAAGTTCTGAAAATATCAACGATTTTACTTTTGAAGAATTAACTGATATTAATAAAATACTTTCATTAACTAATTTTCTCCTTGCAAAATATGAGCATAAAAAAAATATGCATTTAATTTTAAAGGAGTTTGTTGATTTAATTACAAAGTCTGCAAATTCGCTTGAATCTATAGACGATAAGGTTGAGGAGTTACTTATATCCTCCACAGCTGAAATTTCACGATTAAAAAGCATCCGGCATAATTTTTCTAAAAATAATGATTTTATTTTTAATGAAAATAAACCACAGAATGAACAAAATGGTAAAAACAGTGTAAATAATTTAACCAGATTTTCTACAGATGTTTACTCTCCTAACTACCCTTCTAAAATTACATGTAATTCTTGATAGGTAATTTAGATGAGTTTAGCTCCACAAGAAATAGAAAAAAGCGCAAGCAAATATGCTTCAGATGCGATAAAATATGATTCACAAGGTGCGCGTGGGATGGCAATTGCACATTATCAAAAAGCGATTGATACACTATTCAAATTGTTAAATCTTTATCCAGATAGTAGATTAAATAAAATATACGGGGAACGTATGAAATCATATCAAGATAGAATAAAGATACTTCAATCTACACATGGGGTTGATTTTGAACCTGCTGTAGATCCAAAGGCATCACCCGAAGCACAGCAAGCAAGTATTACAAAGACTCGTGAAGATACATTTGATGACATGGTAATGAAAGAAAAACCAAATGTTCATTGGTGTGATGTTGTTGGTATAGATGATGCAAAAAATGCATTACGTGAATCAATAGTTTATCCAAGTAAGAGATCTGATCTTTTTCCATTGGGTTGGCCTAGAGGAATTTTACTATATGGTCCACCAGGATGTGGTAAGACGGTTCTAGCTGCAGCAACGGCAAATGAGCTTGACGGTTATTTCATTAATGTAGATGCATCATCTATGATGAGTAAATGGTTAGGTGAAGCAGAAAAAAATGTTTCAAAATTATTTAAAATGGCGCATAGTTATGGAGAAAAAGAGGGTAAACCAGTAATTTTATTCATTGATGAGCTTGATTCTCTTTTAGGTGAACGAACAAACGAAATTGGCGGTGAGGTTAGATCAAGAAACCAGTTTCTTACAGAAATAGACGGTCTTAATGGTAAAGGCAAAGAAGCTAAACTGTATGTGATTGGTGCAACCAATAAACCTTGGAGCCTAGATCATCCATTTTTGCGTAGATTTCAAAAAAGAATCTATGTTTCATTACCAACATTGACAGCTAGAGAGAAACTCTTTGCACTTTATACAAACCAACTAAAACTGGATTCTAGAGTAAAACCTTTAGCATTAGCAAAAATTTTTGATGGTTATAGTGCAAGCGATATCAAGGATATTTGTCAGGCTGCTCAGCTAAAAATTGTAAATGAATTATTTACCTCGACTGAATATAAGGAGCCAGTAGCAGGAGAAAGTCCTCCTTTACCGCGTGATCTAACTATGAAAGACTTTAGGGAAATTATAGATAGACGAAAACCAAGCGTTTCCAACGAAATGATTAGGGCATATTATAAGTGGAGCGAGCAATTCAAGGCACTTTAATACTAAAAATCATTAGAACTTCAATTACTTAGCATTTACAAAAACTTAAATTCCTAATTTAATTGAGTCGCAGAGGGTCGCAATAACTGTAAAGAAGTCGAAGTTTGCAAACAAATTTGCAAAACTGATCTTAAGTGACGGCTCTGTTTTTGATGGTATGGGATTTGGCTATTCTACAACAACTTTTGGTGAAATTGTCTTTAATACTGGAATGGTTGGTTATACTGAGACATTAACAGATCCATCCTATAGTGGCCAGATTCTTACTCTAACGTATCCATTAGTAGGTAATTACGGCGTACCTGATCCTGCTGCAAAAACAGATGGAATACCAAAATTTTTTGAATCTGATAGAATCCAAGTTCGCGGCTTGGCGATCCACGAATTATCCTTGTCAGCTAGTCATTGGAATCTTACTATGACACTTGATGAATGGTTACACAATGAAAAAATTCCAGGAATTTCTGGCATTGATACACGAGAACTAACGAAAAAACTGAGGCAGTCAGGAGTTATGATGTCAGCTTTATCTGTGTCTGAAAATAAAATTGATGAAAATGATCTTAAAGCGAAATTAGAATCTGCACCTAATTATAATAATGAAAAGTTTATGGATTTAGTTTCAACTAAGAATGTACAGAAAATAGGCGATAAGCCAAAAAATGTTGTATTAATTGATACTGGTACAAAAAATGCCATAGTTAGGAATATTCTTGATATTGGTTATAGCGTTGTTAAAGTTCCGTGGAATACTAGTATTAAGGAAATTTTAAAACATGACCCAAAAGGTGTTGTAATAAGTAATGGACCAGGCGACCCACAAAATTGCCCTAACACTATCTCCACTGCTAAATCATTAATTGAAAATGATATACCAACATTAGGAATATGTCTTGGGGCACAAATTTTAGGAATTGCAGGAGATGCTAAAACGTACAAACTAAAGTATGGACATAGGGGTCAGAATAAACCATGTGTAAATCTATCTAACAATCAAGTTTATGTTACTAGCCAAAATCATGGTTATTGTATAAATCCTGATTCACTAAAAGATTCTAAGTTTGATTTATGGTTTTCAAACACAGATGATAAAACTGTAGAAGGAATTATGCATGAAAACAAAAAATGTATTGCAGTTCAATTTCATCCAGAGGCATCACCAGGACCTTATGATTGTAAATTTATTTTTGAAGAGTTGAAAAACATAATGGAGGGGGGAAAATCTGGTGAAGCGTGAAACATTAGAAAAAGTTCTTGTTCTTGGCAGTGGGGCAATAAAAATCGGAGAAGCAGGAGAATTCGACTATTCCGGAAGCCAATGCCTCAAGGCAATTCATGAAGATGGAATTAAGAGCGTTCTAATCAATCCAAATATTGCTACTATTCAGACTGATACAAGGTTTGCCGATGAGGTTTACCTCTTACCTGTTACTCCAGAATATGTTCAATCTATTATTGAAAAAGAGAGGCCTGATGGTCTTATGTTAGGCTATGGTGGTCAGACTGCACTAAATTGTGGTGTAAATCTTGACAAACTTGGAATATTACAAAAATATGGAGTATCTGTTTTGGGAACACAAATTCCTGGGATTATGGCAGCAGAAGACAGACAGAAGTTTAAAGAATACATGGTTAAATGCAATGTACCAGTTTTAAAAAGTAAAACAGTAAATACATTTGATGATGCAAAAAAAGTTGCAGCAGAATTAGGCTATCCTGTGATAGTTAGAGTTGCATATACTCTAGGAGGCAAGGGTGGAGGAGTAGCATTTAATGAAATCGAATTATATGAAATTGTGGGTCGTGGACTCACAGCAAGTCTTGTAGGACAAATATTAATTGAAGAATATGTGGGTAGTTGGAAACAAATTGAATATGAGGTAATGCAAGATTATTCAGAAAACAATGTCATAGTTTGTAATATGGAAAATGTTCTTTCAATGAAAGCACACACTGGTGATAATATTGTGGTTGCACCATCACAAACTTTGGATAATCATGAATATCATATGTTAAGAACTGCCGCATTACGAGCTACAAAACAAATTGGGATTGTAGGCGAATGTAATATCCAATTTGCATTGGATCCAAATTCTGACAAATATGCGGCAATTGAAGTTAATCCTAGACTTTCACGTTCCTCAGCATTGGCAAGTAAAGCTACTGGATACCCATTAGCGTACATGTCTGCAAAGATTGGGCTTGGTTATTCGTTGCCTGAGTTAGTAAATAGTATTACCAAGGCTACAACTGCTTGTTTTGAACCATCACTTGACTATATTGTCTGTAAACATCCAAGATGGGATTTTGAGAAATTTGAACTTGTAAACAGGAAACTAGGACCCACAATGAAATCTGTTGGTGAAGTAATGGCAATTGGAAGAAATTTCGAAGAGTCACTTCAAAAATCAATACGAATGCTTGACATAGGAGTAGACGGCCTTGTCTTAAATCGTCGAAAAGGTGATTCCATTGATCAAGAACAAATCGAAGAGCATCTTCAAGCCCATGATGATCAAATTTTATTCCATGTTGTGAATGCTCTTCGTATTGGAATGCCTATTGAAAAAATTTACCAGTTATCTTCCATTGAACCCTGGTTCATAGAAAAGATCAATAATATTGTACAGACTGAAGCAAAATTAAAATCATTGCCACTTGAACGAGGAATTTTATCAGATGCAAAAAAATTTGGATTTTCTGATAAACAAATAGGACGAGCTGTTAACAAGGAGGAATTAGAGATTAGAAAAATTAGAAAAGGGTTTAACATATTTCCAGTAGTTAAACAGATTGATACACTTGCAGCTGAATGGCCAGCAGTAACCAATTATCTTTACCTTACTTACGGCGGAACAAGCAATGATATTTCACTTAGCACTGACGATAGTGGAATTGTGGTTATTGGTGCAGGTCCATATAGAATTGGCAGTAGTGTAGAATTTGATTGGGGAACTGTGAATATGGTTTGGGGTCTTCAAGATAATGGTGAAAAAAATGTTGTTGTTGTAAACTGTAACCCTGAAACTGTGTCTACGGATTATGATATTTGTAGTCGTCTTTATTTTGAAGAATTAACACTTGAAAGAATTTTAGATATAACAGAATTTGAAAGTCCAAAGGGTGTTGTAACGTCAGTTGGTGGTCAAGTAGCAAATAATCTTACTACAAAATTATCTAACAATAATGTAAAAATTTTTGGGACCAAAGCTGAAGATGTAGATATGGCTGAAAATCGTTCAAAGTTCAGTCAAGTTTTAGATAAGCTTCACATAATGCAGCCAGCTTGGCAGGCGTTTACTAGTATCACTGATGCCAAAAATTTTGCATTAGAAGTTGGTTACCCTGTTTTGGTTAGGCCTTCATATGTTTTAAGCGGAGCGGCAATGAAAACAGTTTGGTCACAAGTAGAACTTAAAAAATTTGTTACTGATGCTACAACTGTGTCACCTGATCATCCTGTTGTAATTACAAAGTTTATGCTTAATGCATTGGAAGTTGATGTAGATGGTGTTTGTGATGGAAAAAACGTGATAATCGGTGCAATAGTAGAACACATTGACAGTGCAGGTGTTCACTCAGGCGATGCAATGATGTGTATACCGCCTTGGAGATTAAGTAATAAGATTATTGAGAATATTATTGATTCCACAACTAGAATTGCAACTGAGTTTAGCATCAAGGGGCCATTTAATTTACAATTTTTAATTAAGGATGCTCAAGCATATGTAATAGAATTAAACATTCGTGCCTCACGTTCTATGCCATTTGTTTCCAAGTTCATTAGAATGAATCTGATTAGTTTAGCTTCACAGGCTACATTAGGAAAAACTTTACCAAAAATGACCCAAAATTTATGGATGAATACTGGATTATACGGAATAAAAGTTCCTCAATTCTCTTTCATGCAGTTGGATGGTGCTGATATAGTATTAGGGGTTGAAATGCAATCTACTGGTGAAGCGGCATGCTTTGGAAGTAGTTTTTACGATGCGCTATCAAAAGGTTTAGAATCAGTTGGTTACAATCTTCCAAAAACAGGCTCAGCACTTGTTACAATTGGTGGTGTAGAAAACAGAGAAAAACTGTTACAAACATCTGCACTTTTGAAAAAGTTAGACTATAAAATTATGGCAACAGAAACTACTGCTGAATTTTTTAAGGAAAATATTGGTGATGTTCAGATTGTTCATAAAATTAGTGAGCCAGAAAGAAAGCCAAACATTACAGACTTGCTTTATGAGAAAAAAATCAATTTCATAATAAATATTCCAAGCACCGCGACTATAGAAAAATATGTTGGTATGCTTTATGATGAATATCAAATACGACGAAAATCTCTAGAATTGGGAATACCAGTACTTACAACTATAGAGTTAGCAGAATCTTTTGTTAAAACACTTGCTTGGCTACGGGATAATGAAACCACAAAGAAACCACTTGCACCATACAAAGATTTTATTTAAATAACTTGAGATAATAATGATTCATTACCTATAATCGTCCCGTCAAGATCGACAATTTTTGCCTGTAGTGTTTCCATCCTTTCTATAATAGGTGATGTTGATTTTTTATATTTTTTTTTTTGTGTTGCATAAAAATATCTATTAAATGATGGAAGAATAATTATTTCTAATTCGCCTGTTCTACTGGGAAATATTTTTTGTTTTTTAGATTTTAACGATACCCAAACTCTCTTACCATTGAGAAGTGATTTTTCCTCAAAAAAAACTGGATGTATATGTCCCATGATTATTTTATCTACGTGGGAAAAATTTTCTGAAGGCATTGTGTGACCATGAGTTAAAAGCATATTTTCTATAACAATTCCTTTTGCACTGGCAAGTGTGATTCCTCTTGGTATTAGTTTTTCAATGTTTGCATCATGATTTCCCGGTATTACTGTTACATCAATTCGTTTTTTTATTGTTTCAAAAAAGGTTGGTATTGTATTCCATTCTGTTTTTGTTATAGATTTTATTCCAGATTTTATATCACCAAGCATAATTAGTAATTCAGGCTTTGTTTTGTCTAAAATTTTTTCAATATCTTTTGTCGTTTCAGTTATCGACGTATTTTTTCCTAAATAGATATTATTGGATGATAATTTAGCCTCAAATCCTAAATGTAAATCTGTAATGATCAAACTTTTTTCGGTCCCATTAATCATAAGTGCAGGATATCTGGGAACTATTTTGGTTAACATTCAAAAGCATAATATTCTTTTTTAATTATATTCTTATGTTAATGGCACCTGAAAATCTTGATTCAACTTTATCTGAAAAACGTGTAAAACTGCATATTTTTCAGCCTAGTAAAAGAAAAGTCTGGACAGTTGTGGGCGTAGAAAATGAGTATTGGCTTGATCCTGAATTGGATTTTTGTTCTTGTCCCGGATATTATTTCAGTAAAAAAAATGAAGAAAAAACATGTTACCATTTAAGGTCACTTAAGATGGCTGTTGCTCAAGATAAACTAGAATTAATTACATTTTCAGATCATGAATATGAAGATTTCATATCTGGTATACTTTCTGATTTGCAAGAAATCATACTAGATAATAAAAAATAGATTAGAAAGTTATTAGTAATAAACCAAATTATTCTAGCAGTTTTTTACACAGATAAAAGCCCTCTCTTGACTATCCTGAAGACCATATCTGTCTGGTATGATACCAACGATATACTTCATTTCATCATCATATTGAATATCAAATTGTGTTGTAACAGTGATAGGATTGTTTGGTTCAAGCTCTAATACTGTTAATTCATTTTCTCCATATCCGATAAATTTTGCTTCGTGTTTTTTGTTATTAATATCATAAAGGAAAAAATTACCGCCTGTTAATTCAACAGTTTCATTACCAGTATTATTAGCAGTAATTTGAATTTGGAAATATACTCCTTCAGGGATTTCGCTTGATTCGTTAAGCAATTCAGGGTTAGGTCCCGTTTCTATATACAATTCTTGAAACTCTTGTTGTGCTTTATCTTTTTGAAGAATTTCATAATTTGTAACATATTGAACATCAAATTTTACATTACCAACTTTTATCTCATCGTTGTATTCCGAAAATTTACTAATAGTTTGGCTGTCCCAAAATATTATCATAGACACAGAAATTGAGCCTATAACTATTCCTATTGCTATAACAGTGGCAAACCCTACCATTACGGCAATCCTTCTTCTATATCAGAACAATGTTTGTGAACCCAATTACCTTTAGAATTTTTTACTATTTCTTTACCTACCTTGATTATACCATCACATTCAACACATTTTCCGTTAAATTTAGCCTTCAAAATTACCACCTACCTATCATAGTGCTTTCTTATTTTATCAAGCATTGCATCATCCTCAGCTTTTAGACATTTAATCCATTCTTCCTTACTATGCTCAGAGATTTTTTTATTACAAATTAAACAAATATTTTCATCCATAAAAAATGGTAATATTAGGGCATAGATTAATGTTAAATTTCGATATATATTTCCGAGATATTACCATACTTACATATAATTATAATCGGTAGAAATAACATGAAAGCAGCGACTGTAAAATCTAATTCAATAATAGAAATAAAAAATTTGGAAAAACCTCAACTAGGTCCACGTGAGATTCTTGTCAAGATGCAGGCTTGCGGCATATGTGGTTCTGACGTAGAAAAGGTATTTGGTGAATATGGACAACCATCTATGAGGCTTGGGCATGAACCTGCTGGTGTAATATCACAAGTCGGTTCAGAAATTTCAGACTACAATATTGGTGATCGCGTATTTACACATCATCATGTTGCATGCTATTCAGATAATTGTCATGAATGCAGCCATGGCAATGAAACAATGTGTGAAAAATACTATAAATCAAATTTAGAACCATGTGGTTTGGCAGATGAATATGTTGTACCAAAATGGAATGTTGATAACGGCGGTATGCTAAAGCTGCCTGACAGTATATCATTTGATGAGGCTGCAATGATTGAGCCACTTGCATGCTGTATTAGGGCTTGGAATAAATTTACACATAAAAATAATGATAGTGTTGCTATACTTGGTACTGGACCTACTGGTATAATGCATGCTTTACTTGCAAAATTATACGGTTTTGGGAAGATATTTTGTTTGGATTTGAATGAATTTAGATTAGATTTTGCAAAAAAATTTGAAGTCATAACAATCAATTCGGGGAACGCTAATGCATTGGAACAAATAAAATCTGAAACTACAAATCAAGGAGTTGATGTCGCCATCGTAGCCACCAGTAGCTTGAATGCATTAAAGGAT
>LUMK01000004.1_pt1 | contig 48702 bp, 56 predicted proteins | sample 729981 | NCBI WGS metagenome assembly LUMK01 (sample SAMN03860265, study PRJNA289734) | marine metagenome | biome: seawater column; feature: ocean; material: water; isolation source: Red Sea water column Station 22 - depth 200m | place: Saudi Arabia: Red Sea | collected 2011-10-15 | depth 200 m
TTATAAATACTAATAAATATAGGATAATTACATGGCAACACCTACAACCAAAGCAACCTTTAAGACATATTGTAAGAGAGCTTTAGGATTCGGAGTGATTGATATCAATGTCTCTGATGACCAAGTTGATGATAGAGTAGATGAAGCTCTACAATATTTTGCTCAATACCACTATGATGGTGTTGAAAGAATGTATCTGAAATATAAGATTACAGCTGCAGATATAACTCGTGCTCGTGCAAATGCTACGACAACTGCAACCGATACCGCAGATAGTTCAGTTTCATCTTCATTTGAAGAAGGTAAGAATTATATTCCAATGCCTTCAGCTGTAGTATCAGTAATGAATATATTTAATTTTGATGATGCTATGACAAACAATATGTTTGATATTCGTTATCAATTAAGATTAAATGATTTATATGATTTCTCATCTACATCAATTATACATTATCAAATGACAATGCAACAATTAGATTTATTATCTCATATATTAGTGGGTGAGGTACCTATTCGTTATAATCAACATCAAAATAGATTATATTTAGATATGGATTGGGAAGGTGTTAATGCAGATGATTATTTAATTATAGAATGTTATCGTAAGATAGACCCAACTACTTTTACAGATATCTATGATGATATTTACTTAAAAAGATATGCAATTGCTTTGATTAAAAGACAATGGGGTTCAAATCTTTCTAAGTTTAATGGTGTAACTATGTTGGGTGGTGTAACAATGAATGGTGCAGAGATTTATTCTCAAGCTCAAGATGAAATTACAAGACTAGAAGAACAAATTCAATTAGCTTTCGAAACACCTATAGACTATATGATAGGATAATACTATGGCAACCAATAAGGCTTTCCATACAGATAATTCTGCTGCAACAACATCAGAAAAAAATCTGTATAGTGATTTAGTAAAAGAGGCTATACAAATATATGGCCATGATGTCTATTACATTGATAGAACAACAGTAGCAGTAGATAGTCTTTTGGGTGAAGATTCACTTAGTACATTCAGTACACAAGTTCCTATTGAAATGTATGTAGAAGATTCAGAAGGTGGATTTCAAGGTGAAAAAGAATTGATGAATCAATTCGGTTTAGAAAATCGTAATGAATTAAAATTAGTCGTACATAAAACAAGATTTCAAGATTTAACTAAACAGATACAGATAGAAAGTGGAACAGATACTACAGGTGGTTCTATATTATTAGAATCAGGTACGATAGACCAATCAGAAGATTCATCTGTATTAGAAACTGTAAGTGGTTCTGGTAGTTCCTTTTATATACTTACTGAAACAGATGCCGCAAATACAGATAGACCTTATGAAGGTGATTTAGTTTATCATCCCGTATTAGGTAAAGTATTTGAAGTAGCTTTTGTAGACCATGATGAACCATTTCATCAATTAGATAATAATCCTGTATATAAATTAAATTGTAAATCATGGGAATATTCATCTGAAGCTATTGATACAGGGATTACTGAATTAGATGCGGTACAAGATGATGAGAGTAGAGCTGCAACAGACTATCAATTTACATTAGAACAATCATCTGCAGTAAATGAAGATATAAATATAATGAGTGCTAGAAGTAATTTTGGTTTACTATTAGAAGAAACTGATGGTGATAATATAATTTGTCAAGATGATTCAACATCTGTTGGTGAAAGTATATTGTTAGAAAACTCAGCAGATACAGGTGATAAATCATACTTATTAACAGAAGAATATATAGTAGGTGACTATGTACAAGATAAGACAGCACAGAACGAATTATTTGATTCACTAGATAATAATGTATTAGATTTCTCAGAATCTAATCCATTCGGAGATGCAGGAGTATATGTATAATGTTAGGAAATAGACAATTTTATCACGAAACAGTTAGAAATATTATTATAGGGTTTGGTACTCTATTTAATGATATTCATGTAGTTAGAAAAAATAATAGTGGTGTAATTACACAAACTATGAAAGTTCCTTTGGCGTATGGTCCAAAACAAAAATGGTTAGCTAGACTAGACCAAGACGCAGACTTACAGAGTAAAGTTGCTATCACATTACCTAGATTAGGTTTTGAGATAAAGGATATGACATACGACCCTGCAAGAAAATTAAATCGTGTACAAAAATTTAAGAAAGCAAAAAGTGCTAGTAATACAAATCAGTTAGACACACAATACATGCCTGTTCCATATAACTTAAATGTTGAATTATTTGCTATGGCTAAACAATCAGATGATGCCTTACAAATTATTGAACAAATACTACCTTACTTTCAACCAGACTATACATTAACAATCAAAGATATGGATGACATGGATATTGCAAGAGATATACCTATTGTATTAAACAGTATTAATTATGAAGATAATTATAAAGGTGACTTTGCAGAAAGAAGGTCAATTATCTATACATTAGCATTCACTACTAAATTTTATCTATACGGCCCTGTTACATCTAGTAAAGTTATTAAAACTGTACAGGTTGACCAATATACAGATATGGCAGACCAATCACCTAAGAGAGAACAAAGATATACAGTTACACCAAAACCTACAACTGCGGATGCAGATGATGATTTCGGATTCAATGAAACTGTATCTTTCTATCAAGATGCAAAAAACTATGATGAAGAATCTGGTGAAGATAAACTGAATCAAGACTAAGTGAAATAGTTATGAGTAATAAAACTAAAGATATCCTAGATGAAATCTTGGATGTTGAAGAAACAACTACGGAATTAGTTGAAAAAAAACCAAATAATCTTTCAATCAAAAGAGATGATACCCTACAAGATTTAGATACTGATTATAAATATCAGAGAGAGAACTTTTATAATTTAATAGAGAGAGGTCAATCTGCGATAGATGGTATACTAGAAGTCGCACAACAATCAGACCACCCTAGAGCATTTGAGGTAGCAGGTAATCTTATCGCACAAGTTGCTGATGTAACAGAAAAACTTGGAAAATTACAATCTGCTATGAAAAGATTAAAAGAAGTACCGAACACGGCACCAAAGAATATAACAAATGCATTGTATGTAGGTTCTACTGCTGAACTACAAAAATTATTAAAGAAAGAAAAGAAGAAGTAAATGAGTACAAATGTAAACCAATATCTCGGTAATCCAAACCTAAAGCGTATTAATGTTCCTGTTCAATTTACTAAGGAACAAGTAATAGAATATAATAAGTGTATGGAAGACCCACTTTATTTTATAGGGACATATATGAAAATAGTTTCTCTTGACCATGGTCTTATACCTTTTAATATGTATAAATTTCAAAAGAAAATGGTTAAGACATTCCATAAGAATCGTTTTTCTATTTGTAAACTTCCTAGACAATCAGGTAAATCAACAATTATCATAGCGTATCTCTTGCATTATGTTTTGTTCAATCCAAATGTAAATGTTGCCATACTTGCAAACAAATCATCTACTGCGAGAGATATACTAGGAAGATTACAATTAGCGTATGAACATCTACCTAAATGGTTACAACAAGGAGTAATCTCATGGAACAAAGGAAGTTTAGATTTAGAAAATGGTTCTAGTATTCTTGCAGCATCAACATCTGCAAGTGCAATTCGTGGTGGTTCATATAATATTATATTCCTTGATGAGTTTGCGTATGTACCAGCAACTGTATCAGAAGAATTTTTTAATTCAGTATATCCTACAATATCCGCTGGTAAAACTACAAAGGTAATGATAGTATCTACACCACATGGTATGAATATGTTTTATAAGTTATGGACAGATGCAGAAAATAAAAAGAATGATTATATACCAATAGAAGTACATTGGTCAGAAGTACCAGGTCGTGATGAAGTATGGAAAGAAGAAACAATACGAAACACATCACAGTCACAATTTAATTCAGAGTTTGAATGTGAGTTCTTAGGTTCTATTGATACACTAATTGCTCCACACAAATTAAAACAGATGCCTTATGTTGACCCAATACAATCTCATGCAGACTTAGATATATTTGAGAAACCAGACCCAAAGAAAACTTATTTTCTTACCGCTGATGTATCAAGAGGTACATCAAGAGATTATTCAGCGTTTTTAGTTATGGATGTAACTACTGTTCCATATAGAGTAGTTGCCAAATATAGAAATAATGAAATTAAACCTTTAATGTTTCCACATAAGATAAAGGAAGTTGCAAAGGCGTATAATGAGTGTTTTGTTTTAGTAGAAGTAAATGATATAGGTGAACAAGTAGCAAATGCTCTACAATTTGATTTAGAATATGATAATTTAGTCATGGCATCTATGAGAGGTCGTGCAGGACAGATACTAGGAGCAGGATTCTCTGGTGGAAAGGCACAGTTAGGAGTTAGAACAACAAAGGCAGTTAAAAGAATAGGATGTTCGAATTTAAAACAATTAATCGAATCAAACAAGTTATTAATCCCTGATTATGATATAATGAATGAACTATCCACATTCATTGTAAAAGGTTCTTCTTGGTGTGCTGATGAAGGTTGTACTGATGACTTAGTGGCGTGTCTATTCATATTTTCTTGGGCTGTAGACCAGACATACTTTAAGGAATTAACTGATAATGATATTCGAGAAAGAATGTATGCTGAACAGAAAGAACAGTTAGAACAGGACATGGCTCCATTTGGATTCGTAGATAATGGAATAGATAATCCACTTGTTGAAGAAGAAGAGGTTGATGAGTATGGTAATCGTTGGGAACCTGTAAAGATTAGAGACTTTAATTCAGATTGGTAATTACAACATCTGATGTTTTGGATTTGGCCATTGATGTTTTTGTCCGTCAGGTGTTTCCCATAAATGTTCTATAACAATTTCATCACAAGTTAAAAATACAGTATCAATATCTCTAGTCTCAGCCTGTTCTAATTTATGAACTTCCCATTCTGTTCTAATTTTTTCTATATGTGAACGACCAGTTGGGGGAAATGCTTGTTCCATGCATATTTCTCTCGAATCATACATTCCTAAAGGCAAGTCTGGTAGGTTGTGGCCATCGACCAAAGTTATTACTGCTATTAGTATGTAAGCGTACATTTCATCCCTCTTTACTTGAATAAGTATTTATAAGAATTGTTATAAAAATGTAGGGTCTAGTAGGTCATTATCTATCTTTATTAGACAATTAGCACAAACTAGTTGAGATGAATCTATAAGTCTTTTAACTTCTTTTCTACTTTTATCATTCATCCCTACTCTTACGATTCTTTTTCGAATCTCTTTATCATGGGGATAAAACTTTAAACATGCTATTTCATTCTCACCACAATGTATACACTTACCATTTGATAAATATTCGTTTATTGAAGAAACTCTTTTATGATAGTTTCTTTTTGTAACCTCTTTAATAGTGTTTTTATACTTATTGTAATGATTATTTGACATATACCTATTTATATGTTGAAGAACATATAAAACAAGATATTAAAGGTTTGATTTATTATAAATAACTACAAAGATTTAATAATTAATTATTAGGAGTACATGTCATGGGATTTATGGTCTCACCAGGCGTTCAAGTAAAAGAGATTGATTTAACCAATGTAGTACCTGCAGTCGCTACATCTATTGGTGCTATTGCTGGAGCTTTCCAAAAAGGTCCTGTTTCTTCTATCGTAAATATATCTAGTGAAGAAGAACTGGTAGAGATATTTGGAAAACCACAAACTACAAGCAATCAATTCGAAACATGGTTTAGCGCCGCAAACTTTTTAAAATATACAGATTCATTAAAAGTGGTCAGAGCAGGAAGTGGACACCTAAATGCTGGTGCCAATTCAGGTATACTAATTAGAGATTTAGACCACTATGATGCAAGTTTCTCAACAGGACAAGGTTCTCATGGGGAATGGGCTGCAAGAACAGCTGGAACTTGGGGTAATGCTTTAAGAGTAGAAATTTGTCCAAGTGCTACAGCATACGAACAGGATTTAAGTACAAATAACTTAGTAAACCAATCAGATGTTGCTGTAGGTGATACAACTATTGTAGTAGATGATGCTGATGCTTCAGGTTATGCATTTAATGTAGGTGATTTAATATCATTTTATTCAGATACAGCAAACACAACAGCAGTAGATGATTATAACGAATACGAAGTCGTATCAATTTCATCAGAAACATTAACAGTTAGATTAAAAGATGACCCTGCAGGTGCTGGTTTCCAAACTGCAATCCCAGATGATTCAAAAATTAAAAGACGCTGGAAATATGCTGACTTATTCTCAGGCCCACCTGGTACATCAGATTACAATACTAACGCTGGTCGTGGTTCAGGTGATGAACTTCATGTAGTTGTTGCAGACGCAACAGGTGCAATAACAGGTTACGATACGGATGTAGCTGGACAAAGAACATCAGCTGTTATAGAAACATTTGGTTTTATGTCTAAAAACTCATCTGCTAAATCACCACAAGGTGATAGTATTTACTACCCAGATGTAATCAGAGCTAAATCAAATTACATATATTGGACAGACCATATATCTGCTGGTAGTAATTGGGGAACAGATACTACAACAACTTATACAGCTGTTACAACAACAACAATAGATACTCTATCAGGTGGAACAGATGATTACGCTGTAACTGCTGGAGAATTAGAATTAGCATATGATAAATTTGCAAATAGTGAATCAGTAGATTGTAATTTAATAATAGGTGGACCATCTAGTTTAGTTGCTGATACACAAGCAGCTATGGATACTCATAATACTATGATTTATAATCTAGTAGAAGGTAGAAAAGATTGTGTGGGATTCGTTTCACCATATCGTTCAGCTGTAGTAGGAGTTACAACATCTACTAAACAAGCACAAAATGTTGAAAAGGCAGCTGATACATTACCAAGTTCATCTTATATGGTAATGGATAGTGGTTATATGTACATGTATGATAAGTATAATGATGTTTATAGACATGTACCTTTAAATGGTTCAGTCGCAGGAACATGTGCTTATACAGATAATGTTGCTGATTCATGGTTTAGTCCTGCTGGTTATAACAGAGGTTCAATCAGAGGAGCAATTAAATTAGCATTTAGCCCAGATAAGGCTGATAGAGATAGACTATATCAATCAAGAGTTAATCCTGTGGTTAACTTCCCAGGTATAGGTGTAACTCTATTTGGTGATAAAACAATGCAAACTAAACCAAGTGCTTTTGACAGAATTAATGTTAGAAGATTATTCTTAGTATTAGAAAAAGCTATTGCAACTGCTGCTAAGTTTCAACTCTTTGAGTTCAATGATGAGTTTACAAGAGCTCAATTTAGAAATTTAATTGAACCATTTTTAAGAGAAGTACAAGGTCGTAGAGGTATTACAGACTTCTTAGTGAAGTGTGATGCTACAAATAATACGGGAAGTGTAATTGATAGAAATGAATTTGTTGCAGACATATACGTTAAACCTGCTCGTTCTATTAACTTTATTACATTGAACTTTATTGCTACTCGTACAGGTGTTGCGTTTAGTGAGGTAGGAGGTTAATCATGGCACAGATAGACGATTTTAAAGCTAATTTACTTGGCGGTGGTTTTAGACCTAACTCGTTTAGAGTAACTATTACACCACCTGCTGGAATTGCAACAGGGTTAGATGTAAGAAGAACTTCATTTTTATGTAAAGCTACAACAATACCTGAAATCACTTTAGGTGATATTACATTAGCATATAGAGGTAGAAAAATAATGATTGCTGGGGATAGAGATACCACTGGTGATTGGGAAACAAGTTTTTATATGGACACAGATATGATGATTCTTAATGCGATACAAAGGTGGAATAATGGTATTAATGATTTTGATACTAACTTAGGTGTCAATTCACTAGCTGACTATGCAACTGACTTAACTGCTGAATTATTAGATAGAGATGAAACAGTTTTAAAAACATTTATTTTCAAGAATGCATGGCCTAAAACAGTTAAACTTACAGATGCATTAGATGCATCAGTTGAATCAACAATTGCTACAATGGATGTAACTTGGAAGTATCAAAACTACTCAGTTAGTGGTGTAAACTTTTAATAGTCTTTTTTATCTTTATAAATAAAAGACAATAAAAGGAGATTTTATTATGGCAGAACTATTTGGTTTTAGATTTGAGAAAATCAAAGACACCAAAAGTGCAGAAAAATTCACTACACCCCCAGCCGATGACGAAAGAGACCAAGCAATATCTATCGTTCTTGATAGATTAAATTACACTAAATCAATTAAAAATAAAATTCGTAAAGAGTTTGATACTGTATTGTCACTTTTAGATTTTGATATTAAAGGACATGATATATTCAGAAGATGGTATATTGATGGTAGAATTTTTTATCATAAAGTAATTGATAAGAAAAATCCTAGAAAAGGTGTCGTTGAAGTAAGATATATTGACCCTAGAAAAATTAGAAAAGTAAGACAAATAAACAAAGATAAAAAACCTGGTTCATCTTTAGATATAGTAAAAGATGTACAAGATTATTTTCTCTATAATGATAAAGGATTAAATACAAACTTAATGTCGGAAGGTATTAAAATCGCAGATGATTCTATTACATATGTGCCTTCTGGTTTAATTGACCAAAACAAAGGTCATGTACTTTCACATTTACACAAAGCAATAAAACCTGTTAATCAATTAAGAATGATTGAGGATTCTGTTGTTATATACAGAATATCAAGAGCACCAGAAAGAAGAATATTTTATATTGATGTAGGTAATCTACCTAAAATAAAAGCAGAACAATATCTAAAAGATGTTATGAATCGTTATCGTAACAAATTAGTTTATGATGCTTCTACAGGTGAGATAAGAGATGACAGAAATCATATGTCAATGTTAGAAGATTTTTGGTTACCTCGTAGAGAAGGTGGTCGTGGAACAGAAATTTCTACACTACAAGGTGGACAAAACTTAGGTGAGATAGATGATATAAAATATTTTCAACAAAAATTATATCGTTCATTAAATGTACCTATCTCTAGAATGGAAGCAGAAAGTGGATTTACTTTAGGTCGTGCTAGTGAGATTACTAGAGATGAATTAAAATTCACTAAGTTTGTACAAAGATTAAGAAAGAAATTTACCCCATTACTTACAGATATACTTAAAGCTCAATTAATTCTAAAAGGTGTTGTTACTGTAGATGATTGGGAAAATATAAAAGAACATATTCAATATAATTTTTTACAAGACGGACATTTTGCTGAATTAAAGAAACAAGAATTAATGCAAGATAGATTACAAGCATTACAATCTGTTGAACAATATATTGGAACATTCTTTAGTAAAGAATGGGTTAAGAAAAATGTACTAAATATGACAGATGCAGAAATAGAAGAAATGCAAAAACAAATGAATAAAGAAGCTGGTACTGATGTTGAGGATGGTGGTATTGATATGCCAGATGATGGTGATGGTATCACAAGATATCCACAAGATAGTACAGGTGCGTTTATATCACCAGATGATTTAGAAGGTGAAAATGGTGATAATGACGGAGTAAATAATAAAGGAGCAAACAATGGTGGAAACTAAAGATGTAATAGATGCTTTATCCGATGGTGATAATCTAGGTGCTGAAAAAGCTTTTAAAGATACTATATCTAAGAAAGTTGCTGATTCACTAGAAACAAAAAGAAAAGAAGTTGCAAACTCGTTTGTAAAATCTTCGGAAACACAGAAAGATAAAGAGGGTAAAGAAGATGGTGAAGAAGTTTAATGACTTCTATTTTCCTTTTTTAGAAAAGGATGAACATAAGAAATCTAGAGAATATAAAAAACTTAGTCCTAAAATGAGGACTGCGGTGGATGATATTTTCAAAATTATGGACGCTAAACCTTCGGATTTCCTAAATACTTTTGAAAAAACAATAAAACAAATTAGTAAAAAACATAGAGTTAGAGAAAAGGGGCTCATGGATTACTTTGAAAAAGAAGTATTAACAATTTAATAGGATAAAAAGATATGGCAGTCGCAACAAGAACACTTAAAGATACAGTAGTAAATGCCGAAGGTGCTGGAGGTAAAGTTACAGTATTAATAACTTTTGATGATGAAACAAGTTCTGACAATAATGTTTTAGATGCTTCAGGTCTTAGTGGTCATGCCAACGGAGCTATGTGGGCCTATTACAAACAATGCTACAAATACAACAGCAACATCTGGTGATTTAGAAGCAAGTTTTCGTGGAGCATCAGGTTTTATAATAGTAGAATTAAGAAAAGACGCAAGCTTTACGAGTTAAGAATTATGAAGAAAGTAAAATTAATGTCTGAATCTACTCTACAAAAGATAGAGTATATTACAGAAGCAAAAGACAACGGAAAAAAAGATTACAAGATTAAAGGAATCTTTATGCAGGCAGACATAAAGAACAAGAATGGTCGTGTATATCCAATGGAAATACTTCAAAAAGAAGTTAAAAGATACGATAAAGAATTTATAAAAGAAAAACGTGCTTACGGTGAATTAGGACACCCAGAGGGACCTACCGTAAATTTAGAAAGAGCTTCTCACATGATTACTGCACTATACCAAGACGGAAAAAACTTTATAGGTGAAGCTAAGATATTATCTACACCTATGGGTGAAATTGTTAAATCCATTATGGATGAGGGAGCCAATCTAGGTGTCTCATCTAGAGGAATGGGAAGTCTAGAAGAAAGGGGTGGTGTAAATTATGTAAGAGATGATTTTTATCTAGCTACTGCAGCTGATATAGTTTCCGACCCATCTGCTCCAAGTGCCTTTGTAGAAGGTATTATGGAAGGTAAAGAATGGGTTTGGGCACATGGTACACTAGTAGAATCTGGTTTAGTAGAGATGAAAGAAAGAATTAACAGTAAAATTCGGAAAAAACAAGCAATAGAACAGAATTTAGAGTTTGCTAAGTTCTTGAAAATGCTATCATAAAATTTGAAATGTATAAATAACTGTTAATATAGTATAAATTTAATTAAATTTAACAACAATTATAGGAGTTTATCCGATGGCTAATGAAATCGAAAAAACTATTGAAGAATTAGAGGCAGAAGTCCTTAGTGAGCTCGAAGAGCAAACGGCCGCGGATGCTGCTAAGAAAGGCGCCGCTCCTGCGGAACCTGGTATTAAAGCTTCTGAAGCTTCAGCAGTCACACCTGGTGGGGAGGTTCAAGACCTAGGCCCAGCAGTTCAACATCCTTTTGACAAGAAAACTTCCGCTCATCAAGCCGATGCAAAAGCAGATGAGGCTACAGGGGATAAAGCTCAAGCAGCTGAACTTGCACCTGAAAAAGGTAATCAAGTACCAAATGACGGTAGAAAGAAAGTTGCTCAACCTTTAGCGTCTGGTGATGAAACTAAACCTGAAGAAGGTCAAGAAGTTATCGCTGAAAAGGATACAGAAGAAATCAAATCGAAAGAAGAAATTAAAGAGTTAGATAACGGAATGAGCAAAACTGAAATGCTAAAAGCAATGAAAGAAATGCCACTAGATGTTATCAAGGCTGCTTACGATAAGATGAAAGAAGTAGAAAATGTAGAAGTTTCTGATGAAGATAAAGAAAAAGAAGCTCTACAAAAAGAAGCTGTAGAACAAAGAATTAAAGACATTGATGTTACGGAACATGTCGAAGCTCTAATGAGTGGAGAAGGTGACCTAACTGATGAGTTTAAAAAGAAAGCTGCTACAGTTTTTGAATCTGCAGTTAAATCTAAAGTCCGTGATGAAGTTTCAAGACTTCAAGGAAACTATGACAAAGAGTTAGAAGAAGCTACTAAGTCTATTAAATCTGAATTATCAGAAAAAGTAGACACTTATCTAAACTATGTTGTAGAAGAATGGATGAAAGAAAATGAACTAGCTGTAGAAAGAGGTCTTAAAGGCGAAATCGCTGAAGACTTCATAGCTGGATTAAAACAGCTGTTTGAAGACCATTATGTTGACATCCCTGATGAAAAATATGATGTACTTCAAGCACAATCAGACAAGATTGCAGAGTTAGAAGAAAAAGTTAATAAAACTTTGGAAGAATCAATGGACCTTAAAAAGTCTAAAGATGAACTAACTCGTAATAAAGTTATTTCAGAATCAACTTCTGATTTAGCTGACACAGAAATTGAAAAGTTCAAGGAACTTACCCAAGATGTTGACTTCGATAACGAAGACAACTTCAAAGGAAAACTCGATACTCTAAAGGAAAGTTATTTCCCTAAAGTAAAGAAAGAAACTTCTGAGACAATAGATAATGTAGAAACTGGCCCTGCACAGGACATTGACATGTCAGATTCGATGGCAGCTTATACAAAAGCTATCAGCCAATCAGGCGATGTTAAGGGTGCAACTAAGTAAATAATATAATAGGAGAAATAAAAAATGTTTCAAACAGAAAGTCTTCAAGAAAAGTGGTCGCCAGTCCTTGCACATCCCGACTTACCTAAGATAGATGATGCATATAAAAGGGCAGTAACTACTGTAATTCTTGAAAACCAAGAAAAAGCTATTAAAGAAGACAGAAGTTTTCTTTCAGAAGCAGCGCCAACCAATAAAACTGGTGCTGATTTAGAGAATTGGGACCCAATTCTTATAAGTTTAGTTAGACGCTCAATGCCTAACTTAATAGCCTATGATGTCTGCGGTGTACAACCAATGACGGGCCCAACAGGTCTTATCTTCGCGATGAGAGCTAGATACGCTTCTATGGACGGAACTGAAGCACTAGGAGATGAAGCTGACACTGGTGTAGCATCTGATGATGCTGCTGGTGACTTAACATCATCTGCTATGACAGGTTCAAACCCTGCAACATTAAACGACAGCCCAAGTGCTGGTACATACTTGTCACCAACAGGTATGACTACGGCACAAGGTGAAGCTTTAGGTGATACAACAACTAATGCTTTCGCTGAAATGGCTTTCAGTATAGAAAAAACAACAGTAACCGCTGTTACTCGTGCGTTAAAAGCTGAGTACACAATGGAACTTGCACAAGACTTAAAAGCAATTCATGGTCTAGACGCAGAAACAGAACTAGCTAATATTTTATCTGGTGAAATTCTTGCTGAAGTAAATCGTGAAGTAGTTAGAGACATTTATGTTTCAGCTGTAGCTGGTTCGCAAGTTAATACAACTACTGCTGGTATTTTCGACTTAGATACTGATTCAAATGGTCGTTGGAGTGTTGAGAAGTTTAAAGGTCTAATGTTTGCACTTGAAAGAGATGCTAACGCTGTTGGACAACAAACTCGTAGAGGAAAAGGTAACATAATCATATGTTCTGCTGATGTAGCGTCTGCGTTACAAATGGCTGGAGTATTAGATTACACACCTGCTCTAAACAACAACTTAAATGTAGATGACACATCTACTACATTCGCTGGTGTTATGAACGGCAGATTTAAAGTGTATGTTGACCCATATGCTGCTAATGTTGCTGCTTCACAATACTATGTTGTAGGATATAAAGGAACTTCACCTTACGATGCTGGTATCTTCTACTGCCCATATGTTCCATTACAAATGGTTCGTGCGGTAGGTGAGAATACTTTCCAACCTAAGATTGGTTTCAAAACTCGTTACGGTATTGCTGCAAATCCATTCCATAAAGGTGTGATTGCTGCTGGTACTGCAGAAAATACAAGTATTACTGCAAATACTAACAAATACTACAGACGCGTCAAGGTAACCAATTTAATGTGAGATTGGTTAGTCACTCAACTACAAATGAATTGGCCCACTTCGGTGGGCCTTTTTATTACCTTGACATTTCTTGTATATACCTGATAATATAACTACATGTATTGATAATTAGTAGTGTATATAAGACATTTCTTATATATAAAATCGTTGATATCATTGACTATTAAGACAAGTGTTAAGGATTTATGACTACTAAATAAAATATGGGTAAAGTGATAATTGAAGTCCCCCCCTAAATATAGGGTTCCTTACTTTAATTTAAAACACTTTACAAAAATTAACCTTTTCATGGGAGGAAATATGAAAATGGGAAATATATTACTAAACTTACGCTACTTACTAGCGCCAATACTAATCATAGTTGCAGGCACTGGTGTCCTAATTGGTGGAATCTTTTCATGGTTAGGAGTAGTTTTACTTTTCGTAGGTCTACTTGTAGATGTTGCTACGAAATTTGAAACATCTGGCATAGGAAGTAATCCCGATGGTTCAACTCGTGGATGGGCAACCTTCCAAAACTTGACCATGTATTTCATGTTACCTGTGTTCATTATGTTCCAATTAGTAATGGCATATAGACTTTATAGTTTTATGGCATTCGGTGGGGCTGAAGGTGAACTAGTAACAATGATATTCGGGTTAATACCTATGCATGAAGGTATAACAGCAATAAATCTAATCGGAGCAACACTATCATCTGGTATCTTTATTGGTATCGGAATTATCTATGGACACGAACTTTCACATACCAAAGGTATGGGATTCGTAATCTCTAGAATGATGATGGGATTATCTGGTTCAGCACATTTCTGCTATGCACATGTTTACAATCATCACTTAGAATTAGGAAGTGAAGATGACCCTGCTACTGCTCCACGCGGTAGAACAATTTATGGTCATTATCCACTATCTTATTTTGGTCAATCTAAATTCCTATTTAATATGGAAAAAGAAAGACTAGCAAGAATGGGTGTAAACTTTTTCTCTTGGCAAAACCGATGGATACGAGGATATCTATTGGCCGTGCCAACAGTAACACTATTCTTTATGGCAGGTGGTTGGATAGGAATGGCATGTCTAGCAACAATTTGGGCTATCTCAAATTTTGAACTAGAAGCATTGAACTATCTAGAACACTACGGACTAATTCGTGTGAAAGACCAACCAATAGACTACAGACATAATTGGGATAACTCTACTTGTTTTACTTCTTGGTTCTTTATTGAAATCGGAAGACAAGCAGACCATCACGATAGAGGTGAAACTCACTTCTGGGAACTTGAAAATGTTGGATGTCCAAACACTGGTTGGGGATACTTTGTAGTATTCTTTATCGCATTAGTACCACCTATATGGCATTGGTACATGCGTAAAAGATTAGCTGCTTGGGATTTACACTTTGCAACGAATGAAGAACAAGCAATTGCTAGAAGAATCAACAAAGAACAAAACTATGAAGGTACACCTTTCATAGGCGATACTTTAGCGGATGCTGGTCATACAGACTTAGGTCTTCGTTCAGCCAAAAAATAATACTAAATAGATAGTATCTGAAAGGGGTTAGAGATGTCTACCCCTTTCTTTTGTTATAAATAATGATATGGTAACCAAACAATCACCACTAAACAGACAACCTACTAAGTTAGACTATTCAAGTCCAACTCAATTTCGTTTTAAGATTCATCAACTACCTAAAGTAGAATACTTTACAGTTGCTGCGAATGTACCTGGTATAACTTTAGCTGAAATGTCTCTTGATAATCCACTAAAAAATATACCGATGCCTGGTGATAAATTAGAATATGAAGATTTAACTATTACATTTATTGTAGATGAAAACTTAGAGAATTATATTGAAATACATAATTGGTTAACAGGATTAGGATTTCCAAAAGACAGAAGTCAGTTTAGAGAATTTAGAAGTGCTACATCAAATACACCTACAGGTCGTACAGCAAATCAAAGTGATGACATAGGTGATGTAAAAAAATCTACATCAGACAGAGGTATGTTTAGTGACGCAACATTAACTGTACTTACAAATAAAAATAATCCTGTAACAGAAATAAGATTTCAAGATTGCTTTCCTACATCTGTAGGTGGGTTATCATATACACAAGCTGTTACTGATGTTGATTACTTAACAACTGATGTTACTTTTAAATATAAAATATACGAAATAGTTAAACTATAAATAATTAATCAATATAATGAATAGGAGTGATTATGACTTTAGATGAACTTAAAGCCCAAGTCTCACAAGACTTAAAAATAAATGATGAAAGACTTGATACTGAATCTTTAAAAAACCAAGAACTATACACAAAATATCTAGATACAAAATCTAATTTTGAATTGTTAATGTACAAAGCAAAGAGTGATTATAAAATGTTATACAGAGAGAAGTGGGAATATTATGGTGGAAAAGCAGACGCAAAGATTTATGAAACAAAACCCTTTGACCTAAAGGTACTCAAATCAGACTTATCAGTTTATATCGAATCAGATGAAGAAATTATTACAATAGAAAATAAAATTGTATATCTAGAGACTGTTGTTAAATATCTAGATGGTGTTCTTAAATCCATACAATCAAGAGGTTGGGATATTAAAAATGCGATACAATGGAAATCGTTTGAAGCGGGGATGATGTAATGATACAAGTATTTGATAATTTTATAGAAGACCATGTTGCTCAATTGGTTGATTTACATATGAGAGAGATATCATGGAAGTATGATTACGCATCTGTTGAAGGTGGAAAGAATAAACATTGGCATGTTCTTGGTGGACATGATATAGAAGAATGTAATAAAAATGGATATGAATTTGTTGAACCTTTATGGAATAGTGTAGAAAAAAACTTTACTGGTGAAAATGAAGTAGAAATGGAAAGAGTATATTTTAATGCTCATACTCATGGAATAGAACCTCATGTACATCTAGATGATGGTGACATTACTATGATATATTATCCTAGAATGGATTGGGAAAAAGAAGATGGTGGTGGAACTATGATACAAGAAAAAAATAGTCATCCAACATATCTTCAATACATTGGAAACAGATTAATTGCGTTTACTGCTAGTTTACCACATCAAGGTCAACCTGTAAGTAGAGAGTGTTATAAATTAAGAACTGTAGTAGTATTTAAAACTTCGTTTAAAGATAAAAGTAAATCGGCGTGGTACAATAAACTGAAAAAAGATAAAAAATTAGATATGGATAAAGTGAAAATTGAGCTCAGAGATTAAATCAATGAAAAATTATTACAGATTTATCGGCCACTACAAAAAAATGGTGACGGATTCTCTTTGTGATAATATCATAAATACAGATTTCCAATATTCAAAATCAACTTATTCAACTCATGACGGAATATCACCACATGATGAAAAAGTTAAAATGGATGAAATATGGATTCGTAAAAATGAAAAATTTTATGATGAACTAAAAGATATAGTATCTGATGTAACGGATTTATATTCAGAACAACAGAAAAAAAATGATAGAGTTTTTGTTGCACAGAAAACAACTGATTTTAGATTGAACAAATATGATAAAGGTGGATATATGTCAAGACATTGTGATAATATACATCATAGTCATGGGCAGATGTTTGGATATCCACAGGCATCAGTTTTATTATTCTTAAATGATGATTTTGAAGGTGGTCAATTTATCGTGTCAGAATTACATTTAAATATTCATAAAGGTGATGCATTAATCTTCCCATCAAATTTTATGTTTCCACATGAAGTTAAGAAAGTTACAAAAGGAACACGCTGGAGTGTAGTATCATGGTTGATGTAACAACTCATAAAGTATTTCCAACTATCGTATCAGAATTTAGATTCGATATGAATGAGAATGAGCGTAATACTGTTATTAAAGAACTTAGTCATATAGAAAAAAAGAAAACTGAATCAATTATTCAAACTAAAGATAATTTAAATATAAAGATACCAAAATTTTCTATGGAAATATACAAGTTAGCAAATAAGATATTAAGAGAGACATACAAATACGAATATGATAAAATAGAGATTACAGGTATGTGGGCAAATCAATTAACAACAGGCGAAACACATCCACCACATACTCATTCAAATAATATACTATCTGGTGTATATTATTTACATTCAAGAAATTCAGCACCAATACAATTTTTTGACCCAAGACCACAGGCCAATGTATTACATCCTAATATAAAACATTCTACATTTGAAAATTCAGGGATGTTACAATTTGATTCTGATGAAGGTTTTGGATTAATGTTTCCCGCTTGGTTACAACATTGGGTACCTGAAAATAAAGATTACAGAATTAGTATATCATGGAATATATTATTAAGAGGTGACTATGGACAACCTGGTACATTACAAAATTCACATATCTAAATTTGATGAAGTTTATCTAAAAATAGAATGCGATAACCCTGGTATCTGCTACGAGTTAGTACAGTATTTTACATTCGAAGTACCTGGTCATAGGTTTATGCCAATGTTTCGAAATCACCTATGGGATGGTAAGATAAGATTATTCTCTGATAAAACAGGAAAATTATATGTAGGTCTATTAGATTATGTCAAAGAGTTTTGTGATAGAAATGATATAGGTTATGAGATAGATGATGATGTAGATGATACAAAAGATATAGACATACAGGTTGTAGAAGACTTTATTAAATCACTTAAACCAAAATCAAAAGGTAAAGATTTAATACTTAGAGATTATCAGACAGAAGCAATACACTACGCGTTATCTAAGAATCGTGGTATGTTGATATCACCAACTGCAAGTGGTAAATCATTAATTATATACGCACTTATCAGATATTATAATCTTTTATTGAAAGATAAGAAGATATTGATATTAGTACCAACTACATCACTAGTAGAACAAATGTATTCAGATTTTCTTGACTATGGTTGGGATGATAAATACTTACATAGAATATATCAAGGTCATGATAAAATTACAGATAAACCTGTAGTTATATCAACATGGCAGTCTATCTATAAACTAGATAAAAAATACTTTGAAAATTTTGGATGTGTTATAGGTGATGAAGCTCATCTATTTAAATCTAAATCTTTGACCTCGATTATGACCAAATTGATAAACTGTAAGTATCGTTTTGGATTAACAGGTACACTAGATGGTACACAGACACATAGATTAGTTTTAGAGGGATTATTTGGAAAGGTTGAAAAAGTTACAACCACTAAAGAACTAATTGATAAAGATACACTAGCTGATTTAAAGATTAAATGTATTCTATTAAAACATAAGGAAGAAGACTGTAAAATAGTTAAAGATTTAAAGTATAATGAAGAACTAGATTACATTGTCTCACACAAGGAACGGAATCACTTCATTTCAAGACTTTGTGAGAAGTTGAGTGGTAATACACTATGTTTATATCAATTAGTGGAAAAACATGGTGTTTTACTACACGACCTGATGAAAGACTTTAAAAGGAAAGTATTCTTTATACATGGTGGAACAGACACAGAAACAAGAGAAAATATTAGAGCAATAACGGAGAAAGAAAAAAATGCAATTATTATCGCGTCGTATGGTACATTTAGTACTGGTATTAATATTAGGAACTTACATAATATCGTGTTCGCATCTCCGTCCAAGTCTAGAATACGAGTGTTACAATCACTCGGCCGCGGTTTGCGCAAATCAAATCAAAGTGTATTATATACAACGCTTTTAGATATAGGTGATGATTTTAGTCATAAAGAAAGAAAGAATTTTACTTTAAGTCACTTTTTAGAAAGAATCAACATATACAATGAAGAACAATTTGACTATGAAATTGATACTCTTAAATTATAAATAGTAGAGATAGATAGGATAAGGATATGAATGATAATAACACCAAAATTATAAAATTATCTAATGGTGAGGATATTGTTTGTACTTGTATAGAAAATAAAAACACAGAAGCACTCACTTTATCTCGTTGGTTAAAACCCTTTTCTCAGGCCGATGATTTTCATTTAGCTAAATCTAATATTGTTACAATTACTGACGCATCTTATGCATTAAATAACTATTATAACTTTATGTTAAACGCTCATAAGAATATAGAAGATAAAAATGTACCAGAAGAAGAAAAAACAAGATTAGAGGCAAGATTCGATAGTAGTATACCAGAAGATGAACAAGATATGGCCAATGAAGAAATACAAGCAATGTATGATAGATATGTTAAAAAAGAATCTTCTGATATTAAAGTAGAACAAAAGATTAAAGAACAAAAGATTATGTCTGATGAAGAATTAGATATTCTACCTACATCTAAAACTATTCACTAATCACTACTCTAAGCTAATTATATAACCTCTGGGAGACAAAGCTATTATAATGTTACTAACAAAGTTTGTCAAGGGTTAATTGTAAAAAAATAGCAAAAAATTTTTTTTGTAAAAAATTGAATAAACCTTGACATATTTTGTCTAACCTAGTACCATTATAAGATGTCAAAAAAGAAAAAAACAGTACACTATATTGATAACGTAAAATTCTTACAAGCAATGAAAGAATGGAAAGAATCATATAAGGAAGCTGAAGAAACAGGAGAGCCTACCCCACAAGTTACAAACTACATTGGTGAATGTTTTTTAAAGATTGCAAATGGTTTATCTTACAGACCGAACTTCATTAATTACACATATCGTTCAGAGATGGTATCAGATGGTATAGAAAATTGTTTACAATATATACATAATTTTGACCCCGATAAATCAAATAATCCTTTCGCATATTTTACACAGATAATATATTACGCGTTTTTAAGAAGAATACAAAAAGAAAAGAAACAGACACATATCAAAAATAAGATGATAGAAAAACAACAATATGATTCTTATGATACACTTGATAGTGATGATACATCTTATGATATAAGAGGTTTTGACCCAGATGTAATGTTACCAGATGAAGATGTATATAAAACTAAGAAAAAATTAAAAACTTTATCAATAGATGAGGGTTTAGAAGAATTTATGGAAGATAAAAAAGATGAAGATAGCACTGATTACTGATTCGCATTTTGGAGCGCGCAATGACAATGTAAATTTCAACGAATATTTTTATAAGTTTTATGAAGGTATTTTCTTTCCATATTTACAACAAAACAATATCAAAACATGTATTCATTTAGGTGACTGTTTTGATAGAAGAAAGTATGTATCATATAGAACTGCAAAAGATTTTAGAGAAAGATTTATATTACCATTTCAACATCTAGGAATTGAATTACATATGTTAGTAGGTAATCATGATATCTACTATAAGAATACAAGTCAAATAAATTCACTTACAGAATTATTAGGTAGTAAACATAAAAATATTCATATCTACGAAGACGCAACAGAAGTAAATTTTGATGGGTTACCAATATTATTTGTACCATGGATTAATCAAACAAATGAACTTTATACTGAAGGTATGATATATGAAACACAAGCTGATGTATGTATAGGTCATCTAGAGGTAAATGGTTTTCAAATGAATAAGAATGTTATCGTATCTCGTGGTGGTCATGAAAAAGAATTCTTTAGAAAGTTTGATACAGTTATGAGTGGGCATTTTCATCATAAGTCTGATGATGGTCAAATTTTTTATTTAGGTACACCGTATGAGATTTATTGGAATGATTGGGATGACCAAAAAGGATTTCATATATACGATACTGAAACTAAAACACTAGAAAGAATATTAAATCCATATACTATACATGAGAAGATATACTATGATGATACCAAAGAAAATTATCATGAACACGATACATCAAAATATAGAGATAAATATGTTAAATTAATTGTAGTAAACAAAAAAGATTTATATCAATTTGACCAATTCTTAGATAAGTTATATGCTGCAGATGCATTTGATATAAAAATTGTCGAAGATTTTTCAGACCTTGATGCAAATACAGTATCAGATGATATAGCACAAAATACAGAAGATACGGTAACAATATTGAACAGATATATTGATGATTTAAGTATTGACTTAGACAAAGATAGATTGAAAACACAAATGAAGTCTCTATATACCGAGGCACAAGACTTAGACTTATAATGATAAATTTTGAAAAGATTCGTTGGCGCAACCTGCTTTCAACTGGTAACCAATTTACTGAAATAGAATTGAATCGTAATGATACCACACTTATCATAGGTGAAAATGGTTCTGGTAAATCAACCGTTCTTGATGCGCTATGTTTTGGTCTATTTGGAAAACCATTTCGTATTATCAGCAAATCTCAATTAGTTAATACAGTAAATGCAATGGAAACTGTGGTTGAAGTTGAATTTAGTATCGCGAGTAGAAAATATAAGATAGTTCGTGGTATCAAACCAAATGTATTTGAGATATGGCAGAATGATATCATGTTAAATCAAGAAGCCCATAATCGAGATTATCAAAAGATTCTAGAACAACAAATACTTAAATTAAATTATCGTTCATTTACACAAGTGGTTATTTTAGGTAGTTCAACCTTCGTACCGTTCATGCAATTAAGGGCAAGATTTAGAAGGGAAGTAGTTGAAGATTTATTAGACATTAAGATATTCTCAATGATGAATATGTTATTAAAACAGAGATTAAAAGATTTAGTCACAGAATTACAAGAAGTAGAATATAACTATAAATTATCTGGTGAAAAGATAAGTATGCAGGAAAACTATATTGAAGATATTAAAAAGAATAAAGATGTAATTGTAAAAGAAAAACAAACTACCTATGATAATAACACAGTAGAATTAGATAAGAAAAAAAATGAAAAGGTAAAATTAGAGAAAATTAATAAAGGATTATATGAATCAATAGGTGACCAAATCAAAATTGAATCTAAAGATGTTAAATTAAAAGACCTTCGTTCTACACTTACAGAAAAACAAAAAGAAAAAGATAAGATGATTGCATTCTTAAATGAGAATGAAGATTGTCCTGCTTGTGAACAACACATTGATAAAGACTTTAAAGAGAAAATGATATCTACAAAAGAAGATGAAAGAAATCATATCGTTGAAGGTCTAGCGAAAATGAGACTTGAATTAGATAAAACTGAATTAAGATTAGATGAAATAAAGAAGATTACAGATAATATACAAACTAACTCAATAGATATTGCAAGATTTAATGAATCTATACGAGAATTAGAAAAATACAATATTAAATTAGATGGTGAGATTAAAGAATTAGAACAAAGTGCGATTAGTAATTCAGATGAAGAAAAAATGAAAACACTACAAGAAGAATTTAACAGTATAGAAAGACAAAGAAAAGATTTAAAAGAAGAAAAAGTTTATAAAGAAGCGTCAAGAGCAATGTTACAAGATACAGGTATTAAGACTAAAATTATTAAACAATATTTACCTATAATGAATCAGTTGATTAATAAGTATTTAGCGTCAATGGAATTTTATGTAAACTTTACTTTAAATGAAAATTTTGAAGAAACAATAAAATCAAGATTTCGTGATAACTTTAATTATGAATCATTTAGTGAAGGTGAAAAGATGAGAATAGACTTGGCATTATTATTTACATGGAGGGCAATAGCCAAGATGAAGAATAGTACCAATACCAATCTATTAATACTAGATGAAATATTTGATAGTTCATTAGATAGTGCAGGAACAGATGAGTTCTTAAAAATATTAAATACATTAGAAGGGGAGAATGTGTTTGTGATAAGTCATAAACAAGATGTATTAGTAGACAAGTTTAAGAATACACTTAAATTTGAAAAGAATAAAAACTTTAGTAGGATACAAGTAGTATGAGTGATATTACAAAAATAGAAGACAAGATTAAACTCAAAAAAAGAAAACAAAAGTATATTAACGAAAAAGAAAAAATTGAGTTAAAAATACTTATGTTAGAAAGAGAGTTAGCAGTTATAGAACAACAATTAAAAGAATGTGGTTCTTCTGATTGGCATGATAAACAACCAATGAAATCAGAAGATTTAGAAGCACTGAAAAAAGATTATATGGAAAACAAATATTTTAAAGATAAAGAAGATGAGTGAAGTTTCAAAATTAGTAGAACCTAACAATCCAGCATTACGAGTTCGTATAGAAGGTGTGAGTGAGAAATGTGATAGAGAAAAAGTCAGACAAGAATTGATAGATTCTATGGAGCATTATCAAGGTATTGGTTTATCTGCAAATCAGATTGGTATCATGGAACGAGTTTTTATCATGTATGAAGATATCAATACTAGAAAAATACTCACTTGTTTTAATCCTAAAATAATAGGGGCATCAAAAGAAGATATTCTTATGGATGAGGGATGTCTATCATACCCAGGTATATGGTTGAAGATAAAAAGACCTATTGCAATCAAAGTTGAATTTGAAGATGAAAAAGAAAAGAAATATGAAAGAGAAATGGAAGGTTTACCATCTAGAGTATTCCAACATGAATACGACCATATGGAAGGTACCGACTTTACAAGACTTGCAAGTCCTTTAAAATTAGAGAGAGCCATCAAAAAATTGAATAAGAAACTCAAAGAATTAAGAAAGTCCAAATGAGAATCAATCTCATTTAGTCTGTAAATCATTGATTTTGTTCACTTTTTGTACAATCCCCCACCAAATTATTTTATAAATTCTTTATAAATCAATAACTTAGAGACTTGACAGAAGATGTCAGACCTGTCATAATAGCTATATGATGAGAAATAAACAAATAATGACAATTCTGAAAATCATGTTTTTCATGATTGTTCCTGGTGCTCTAATATTGGCACCAATTTTAATAAAGATAGAAAATGAGAAAAACAAAAAAAGTTGAATTAGAGACTATTAAAGATAAGTCCACTTTGGTCAAATTATTGGCCGAAGAAGATTTAACTGTAAATTATCAAAAAGTTCAAACTGCTAGTTTTAATGTAAAAACTAGAGAAGTTACTTTACCTATTTGGAAAGATAAATCAGAAGATGTTGCGGATATGATGTCACTTCATGAAGTGGGTCATGCTTTATATACACCTGAAGATATGATAAAGAAAGGTGAAGAAAAAGAAATTAAACATTCTTTCTTAAATGTTTTAGAAGATGTTAGAATTGAAAAAATGATTCAAGACAAATATCTTGGTTCTAAAAAAATCTTTAAGAAAGCATATACAGAATTAATAGAGAAAGATTTCTTTGGTGTGAATGGCAAAGACTTAAATCTACTTAATCTGATTGATAGAATTAACATGCATTATAAAAATGTACCTGATGTATCATTTGATAAAGATGAATTACCATGGGTTAAAAAAGCAAATCAAACTAAGACACCAGATGATGTCATTCAATTGGCATATGATTTACAAAAATGGATGAAAAGTCAAGATAAGAATCAAGAATCTGACCCATTGTTCGAATTAGATATTCAAATGTCAAAAGATGGTGATACTGAAAAACCAGAAGATGAACAGAATCCTAGTTCATCCCTTGATTCTAATAATCAAGAAGAATCAGAAGATGATGAAGAAACTAAGACTTCTGGTAGTGGTGATGCTGAAGATGATGGTAAAGATAAAGAAGAAGAAGAATTAGGTTTGGGTAAAGGTATCGGTGATAATGATGATTCAAAAATAAATGGTATTCAGGCAATAACTGATGACAATTATAAGAAAAAACAATTTGAGGCCGTTGATGAAAATGCTACTATGATTGAACATCTTAATATTCCTAAAATTAGTTTGAAAGATGTAATTGTTGATTATACAGAAATCAATAAAGAATTAACTACACATTATAATCAATCTTGTAGTGGTGATAAAGACAATCAAGCATATATGGATTGGGTTAAAAAAGATATTAAGAGATACCAAAAAGACCAGGCACAAACTATATCATATATGGTTAAAGAATTTGAAATGAAGAAGGCGGCCGACTTATATAAGAGGTCAACAATATCAAAAACTGGTAATTTGAATATGGATAAGTTACACAGTTATTCTTACAATGAAGATATATTCTTAAAGATGAATAATGAACCAGGTGCGACAAATCATGGATTGGTTATGTTTGTTGATTGGTCAGGTTCTATGGCAGAGAATTTTCACAATACACTTAAACAGACATTGAATTTAGTTTGGTTTTGTCAGAGAGTAAATATTCCTTTTGAAGTTTATGGATTTACAAATGGATATAGTAGAAGGGATGATACTAATAAGAATATTAAAATACAAAAAAGAAATCAAAATGATATGATAGTAAATGAAGTTACTTTAATAAATATGTTGTCAAGTAGGGCAAGTAAAAGTGAATTTGAAGAAGGTTTAGTAAACTTCTGGGCAATTAGTAATTATTGGGATAATAGATATGGTCTATATGAAAGTAAAGATAGGGACACATTTGGATATCCAATATATGTACCTAGTAATTTTAGTTTACATAGTACACCATTAAATCATTCAATAGTTGTTGCAATGGATTTAATACCTAAGTTCAAAAAAGACAATGGATTACAAAAAGTTCACACAGTATTCTTAACTGATGGTTATAGTAATTCTATTAGAGACAAATATAAGTGGGATAAAACTTATACCAGTACTGAAAATGGTGATAAAGTAGATGAGGGATATAAACCTACAAGTATTAACCATAGAGATAGAAGTATTATATTGAAAGACCCTGTTACTAATAAGAAATGGACATCAACATACAGAGATGATGGTAGAACAGACTATAGTCGGATGAGTTTTCAATATGATTCTCAAACATTAGTTCTGTTATCTTTCTTAAAGGCGAGAGTACAAGATATGAATGTTGTAAACTTCTTCATTGCTGGTAGAAACAGAAAAGGTACAATTGCAAAACATGATATTGAAAGTATCTTTGGATTAGGTTGGGAAGACCAGGAAAAGGTTAAGCAACTTCAAAAAGAAATGAGAACAAAAAATGTTCTAGTTTGTACTAATCAAGGTTGGGATGAAATGTATGTCTTACCTGGTGGAGCCAGACTAGATACAAATCAAGATGAAAACGAATTAACAGAAATCAAACCTGGTGCGACCAAAGGTCAATTAAAGAAAGCATTTGGTAAAATGACTTCTGGTAGAAAAAACAATAGACCTGTATTAAACAAGTTTATAGGAATGATTGCTTAATGATAATCATTCTCAAAAAGAATTTATGGCTGGGGGTTGACAAAAGTTGTCCAACCTGTCATAATGGCTATATGATGAGAAATAGTGAAATGAGAGAGAATCTTCCAAATGAGAATCAATCTCATTTAGATTTCGAATCTAAAATTAATATATTATGAGGTATAACATGAAAAATCTAAATGACTTAACTCCTGCTAAAAAAGAGTTTGTTATTCTAGCTTCTAAAAAGTTTGGTGATGGTGCCGTTCTTACTAGAACAGAGATTAACGACCTTGCAAAAGAGGCAGGAATTTCTTCACCGTCATGGTTGAAGAAAGATGAGTTTAGAGTAGGTCACGGTCAATATCAATTACCGACAGATTCTACTCAGACTGATATACCAATGACACCACAGGTTACTACAGATAGTCAACCTGGGGCAACTGTAAATTTGATGGTGAATACAGAAACTCAAAATCTGGTTCCTAGTCACTTTGAAGGTTTTGTACCATGGGGTCATTGTACGACTATTAAAAAGATTATTCAATCAAGAATGTTCTATCCTGTTTTTATTACTGGTTTATCTGGTAACGGGAAAACATTGATGGTTGAAGAATTACATAGTCAGTTGAAAAAAGAATTGATTAGAGTAAACATCACAATCGAAACTGATGAAGATGATTTACTTGGTGGATTCAGATTAATCAATGGTGAGACCAAGTTCGTTCCTGGCCCTGTTATTCAGGCAATGGAAAGAGGTTGTACTTTACTTCTTGATGAATGTGACTTGGGTAGTAACAAACTACTTGCGTTACAACCAGTCCTTGAAGGTAAGGGTGTCTTCCTTAAAAAGATTAATACTTGGGTTACACCGAAACCTGGATTTAATGTGATGGCAACGGCCAATACTAAGGGTAAAGGTTCTGATGATGGTAGATTTGTTGGAACGAATATTCTTAATGAGGCCTTCCTTGAAAGGTTTGCGATTACAATCGAACAACCATATCCTAGTTCAAAAGTTGAGAAAAAGATTATTCTCGGTAGTATGACTAAGTATGGGAAAACGGATGAAAAGTTTGCAGACAATCTTACTACATGGGCAGAGGTTATTAGAAAGACCTTCTATGATGGTGGGGTTGATGAGGTCATTTCAACAAGAAGACTTGACCACATTGTAAAGGCATTCTCAATCTTCAATGATAAGTTAAAGGCAATCGAACTTTGTGTTTCAAGATTTGATGATGATACTAAGGAATCGTTTTTAGATTTATACACTAAGATAGATGCTGGTGAAGATGTTAGTAACTTAACTGATTCAGATGAAGACTTAGAAGATAAAGAAGATGAAACTGTTAATGAAGACGGTGGAGCTGTAAACTACTAAGAGATTTCAAACTTCATGTTTGATACCTCAGGCTGAGAGAATGAAAGTTCTCTCAGTTTTTTTTACAAGTTATAGGTTTAACTTGTATAAATAGTCGTGTGAACGCCTAATGGGTTCACGAAAAATTAACTTTGCTTATATAGGAGGTTACTATTATGGTAAAACTAACACATTTTGATATAAATCAAATAACACCCTTTAGTATAGGGTTTGATAGGGTCTTTGATAGACTAGTAGATTATGGAACAACCTACGAACAAGGTGGATTCCCACCATACAATATCAGAAAGACAGAAGACTTTAAACATGTTATTGAAATCGCATTAGCAGGTTTTAGTAAAGATGAAATAGAAGTCATTCTAACTGATGGTGTTTTAGAGATTAAATCTAAAGATACAGTCACAGTAGAAAAACCTAAGGATGATTTAATCCATAGGGGTATTGCAAAAAGAGCATTCAATAGAAAGTTCACACTTGCAGATGATATTGAAGTCAAAGATGCGAAACTAGAAAATGGTTTACTTGTGATAGAATTGGAACAAATCATCCCAGATGAGAAAAAACCAAGACAAATCAAAGTAAAATAATAGTAAAAAAGTGTTAGGAACAGGTTGACAAAGCCTGTTCCTTTCATATATAATGGGATATAAATTATGGGTATAAAGATTTTAGATGGTGATGTAGATTTAGGAGCTGGTGGAGTTTCTAGATTTAATAGTGAAACTGGTAAAGAAGAAATAATCAGACAACCAGATAACCCCGACAAACCTTTCACAATTTCAGACTATAATAAAGCTCTAGAAGGAGCACAACAACCAAGTGAGAAAAATATTATGAGTAAAGAAAAACAAGAAGAAACGCAACAAGTGAAAAGAGCAGACATGATAAATGCTCAAAATGAGGCCTCAGAAAAACAACAAACCGATACTGGTGAAGAATTACCAAAAAACCCTGGTGGTATTGAAATCGCAATGCGACCAAAGGCAGCAGTTCATATTATGAGATGTCAATTCCCTAATGAAGTTACCACAGAGTTAAATAGTCATATTGAAGATGTAATCATACCAAACAATGTAGACCACTCTAAAGGTTTAGTTGGACAAATTAGACAGAATGAAAGGTCAGCTCAATTAACTTTCCCACATGAAGGTGATGAAACTGGTGAAATGTTTAGTGGTGTATTGCAAAGACTTGCAAAAGAATATATTAATAGAACAATCGGAATAGAATGTGAAACCTCTATGGAATCAATGTGGACAGTTCATAGTTATAGTGGTGATTATAATCCTGTTCATGACCACGGCACAAGAACACCAATAGGTGTATCATGTATTATGTATTTACAAGTGCCTAGATGTATTCAAATATTAGGAAATCCGTCAGAAAAATTTGACGGACTAAATGAATCATCTGGTGCAGTAGATGGGTTTACATATTTAACATGGGGTTCAAATGGAATGCGTGATATTAATATGTTAAGACCCATTACAGAAGAATATATTAAACCAGAACCTGGTACATTGATTATGTTCCCTAGTTGGTTAAGACATGGTGTAATGCCATTCTTTAGTAATAAAGAAGATGATGAAAGAAGAACATTCTCAGCAAACATCAATGTTACCTTAAAGGAAAAAATAACTGGTGACCATTATAGAAAAACAAGAGATAGTACATGAGCTTAAAAGACCTATCAAGTTCATTAGGTGTAAAAAAAGGTTTTAACAAAAACGAAAAAGTGGTATCACAAGATAAACCAAAAAGTGATAAACCATTTGATACACATGCTCAAATAAAAACTATTCCCTCATATAAATTGATGGCAGTACAAATGCCTGATGCATTTACTGATGATATTAATAATCATATTGATAATGTTGTTATACCATCAAAGGTATCTCATAAAGGTCAATTAGTGGGGCAGATTAATCGTGATGAAAAATCTGAACAATACACATTTTCTTTAGATGATGAAATAGGTAAAGATTTTAAATTAGTTATAGATAGATGTGCAACTAGTTTACTCAGAGACCCTACTGGTTATAAAAGGGATTCGATTGCAGAGGCTTTTGAGGCATGGACTGTACACAGTTATGCTGGGGATTATAATCCTTTACATTCTCATGGTTGTCATACACCATCAGGTTTATCTATGATATTTTATTTAAAAGTACCAAAGTGTATTGAAGAAAAACCATCATTCCCTACATTACATAATGCAACAGGTGACATTGATGGTCATACTGGTTTAATTACATCTACAAATACTATTGCGGATGTTTATAGATTAAAACTAGATGCACAAGAATATATAAAACCCAAAAAAGGATTTATGATAATATTTCCTAATTGGTTGCAACATTGTGTTATGCCGTTCTTCGGTGAAGGTGAAAGAAGAACAATGTCTGCTAACTTTAATATAAGAGACAGTAAAGAAACTGTTGCACAATTTAAATCACCTACATTAACTAGACAACATTAACATACGGAGTATATATTATGAAACTAAGTGAACACACAGTTGAAGTGTTAAAAAACTTTGCAACGATAAATCAAAATCTTGTAATAAAGGAAGGTAGTACATTAACAACAATGTCTGCCATGAAAAATATTGTTGCAAAAGCAGAAGTAGAAGAATCTTTTGAAAAGGAAGTAGCAATTTATGACCTAAATGAGTTTCTTGCTTCTATATCTTTATTTACAAGTCCTATTCTAGAATTTGAAGATGGTTTTGTAACTATTAAAGAAGAAAACAATCCAACAAATTCTTTGAAGTATTTTTATTCAGACCCATCGGTTGTAACTTCACCAAGTAAAACAATTACTATGCCAAGTAAAGAAATTTCATTTACATTAAATGGTGAAGACTTAGATAAATTGAAAAGAGCAGCAGGTGTTATACAGGCACCAGATTTAGTCTTAGAGAAAAAAGATGTTGGTGTATATTTAACAGTAAAAGATAAAAAGAATGATACTGCAAATACTTTCTCTTTAGATGTTGATACCGTTGCAGATGGTAGTGATTTTAAGTTTTTCTTTAAAGTAGAAAATCTAAAAGTTATGGATGGTAATTATAATGTAGAAATATCATCAAAGAATATTAGTCATCTAACATCTACAAATAAAGATGTAGAGTATTGGGTTGCATTAGAACCAGAGAGTAGTTATGAATAACAAATTGGACTTTATATTATGGAAACTTTTTTATGGGTTGAACGACACAGACCCAAATCTATCAATGAATGTGTTCTACCAGAACATTTAAAAAATACTTTTAAAGAATTTGTAGAAGATAAACACATTCCTAATTTAATTTTATCAGGTGGCCCTGGCATCGGTAAGACTACTGTTGCCAAAGCAATGCTTGATGAAATTGGAGTAACATCATTAGTCATAAATGGTTCAGAAGAATCGGGTATTGATGTTCTAAGAAATAAAATTAAAAACTTTGCCTCTACTGTATCACTAGAAGGTGGTCGTAAGTATGTTATACTAGATGAGGCAGATTATCTAAACCCCCAATCAACGCAACCTGCACTTCGTGGATTCATGGAAGAATTTCATAAGAATTGTGGATTCATTCTTACATGTAATTATAAGAATAGATTAATTGAACCATTACATTCAAGATGTAGTGTGATTGATTTTATTATTCCTAAAGATGATAAACCAAAACTTGCAAAAGACTTCTTTAGTAGAGTTAAGAATATTTTAGAATTAGAAAATATAAAATATGAACCTAGAGTTGTAATGGAACTATTGACTAAATATTTCCCAGATTGGCGAAGAATTTTAAATGAGTTACAAAGATATTCTACATCAGGTCAAATAGACGCTGGAATATTAGTAAATATATCAGAGGTAAATATCAATGAACTTATGGTTGCACTCAAACGAAAAGAATTTACAAATGTCAGAAAGTGGATTGTCCATAATCTTGATAATGACCCTGTCCGTATTTATCGTAGGATTTATGATAGTTTGTATGAGCATGCTGATAGTAGTACAATACCTCATGCAGTTCTCATCTTGGCTAAGTACCAGAGCCAATCGGCTTTTGTGGCAGACCAAGAAATAAACTTACTTGCTTGTCTAACTGAAATTATGGTTGATGTGAAATGGAAATAAAAGATGTAAAATTAATGAAACCATTTGGCCCATTGGTAATGGTATGTAAATTACCAGATGAAATTGTCAAAAAACTTGATAAGATTGTAGATAATGTTATGGGTATAAATGATATGGGTGAAAGACTTGCTGGTCAGATTAAAAATGAATCTGAAATACCACACTCTATGTTAGAAGAATATAAGTGTATGGATATCTTTCACGCCATAGGTAGAAGTTATGTTGAACAAGGATATAAACATGGTTATCTTGAAGAAGTATTAAAACTAGTAGATATAAAAACTCAAATGCAATCTATCTGGTCTGTATCTCAATATGAAAATGAATACAACCCACAACATAATCATACTCATTGTAATATGAGTGCAGTTCTTTATTTAAGAATACCAGAATACAAAAAAAGAAATATACCACACAAAAAAGAAATGGATGGTAAAATAGAATTTAATTTTTGTAATACAGAATCACTTTTTACTACTGGTTCGTTTACAGTAGAACCTAAAGTTGGTCAGTTGTTTTTATTTCCAAATCATCTGAATCATCAAGTATATCCATTTTTAGGTGATGGTGAAAGAAGAAGTATCGCGTATAATATGTCTTATAAATGTTTTAGTAAATCTTTAGGAATACAAGTTGCTGGGGATAGTACAAATCTATATAATGAGATAAATCACCCAGAGAAAATACCATCTTCTAAGTTAGAAGAATTAAGAACCTTATATAGAAAGAAATGAATAAGAAAATTTTACATTTACCAAAGAAGTCTTTTAAGTTAAGATTTAAAGTTCCAAATAAAATACAGATACAAAGTAAAAAAGTGTTTTCTGCTACAGGTCATGTTTTACATATTGATAATGGTATTGGTATTATTGAAGTTAAATCTAAAAATTTAGAAGCGGCAAAACAATATCTAGAAGATTTAATTGAACAAGAAGTAGAGTATGTATGAATTAAAAGAATATCTTAATTCTATAAATTATTCGAAAGAAAAACTTATGGATACAGAAGATGAAATGTGGGAAAAGAAATATCCTGCATATATTGTGAATAAATGTGTTGCACCATTTCAAGATACTATATTCCTAGTAAATGAAATGAATAGAAGTCATCATATAGACAATAAATTACAATTTGACTTTTTACTAAATAGTTTAAGAAAAAGAAAAAGATATACACCGTGGTTAAATGCGAAAAAACAAAAACATCTAGAATATGTAAAAGAGTATTATGGATATAATAATGAAAAAGCAAAATCAGCTCTTAGTATATTGAATGATAAACAAATTAAGACTATAATGGACAGTTTGAACAAAGGCGGAAGAAATGGAAAATAATGTAAATTGGACACAGGAGCAGATGTTTGAGGTTTTTTTAAAAGAACCAGATGACTTCCTAAAAATTAGAGAGACATTATCACGCATCGGTGTTGCTTCTAGAAAAGAAAGGAAATTATATCAATCTTGTCATATACTTCATAAACAAGGTAAGTATTATATTGTCCACTTTAAAGAATTATTTGCACTTGATGGTAAGGATACAAACTTATCCGAAAATGATATTGCTAGAAGAAATACAATAGTAAAACTTTTAGATGATTGGGGATTGATAACAATAAAAAATAAACCAGAATCCATTGCACCATTAAGTCAAATTAAAATTATTTCATTCAAAGAAAAGGATGAATGGATATTAGAAACTAAATATAACATAGGTAAGAAAAAAGAGGTAGAATAAATGGCATACGGTAAAAAAATATTAGACCATTATGAAAATCCTAGAAATGTAGGTAAACTTGATGAAAAAGACCCTAAAGTTGGTACTGCAATGGTCGGTGCACCTGCGTGTGGTGACGTTATGAAACTTCAAATCAAAGTTGGTGATGATGGTATTGTAAAAGATGCTAAATTTAAAACTTATGGTTGTGGTTCAGCAATTGCCTCATCTAGTTTATTAACAGAATGGGTTAAAGGAAAGACTTTAGATGAAATAGAGTTAATCAAAAATACTGACATTGTAGAGGAACTTGCTCTTCCACCTGTCAAAATACACTGCTCGGTTTTAGCAGAAGATTCAATTAGAGCTGCGATTGCAGACTACAAAGGTAAACAAGAATCAGTAGGAAAATGGCAACCTAATACAGAGTAATATATTATGAAAAATTTTCAATCTTTCATCACAGAAGAAAATGTGGATGATGGTGATATACAAATTGCTATCTTAACTAAAGTATCATCTAAAGAAAAGGAAATTGTTGCAAATCAAATCAAAGAATATTCTGATAAGAATAATATTCCCTGTCATATAGTCAATACAACAAAAGCATGGGTATCTACAAATGATGTAGAGACGGGTGTTATTACTATTACAGATAAAGAAGGTAATAGAGTAGATTATGATGTGGCCAAAACTGTGGTGTTTGTTCGTGCTGGAGTATTAGATAATGAAGTAGGACTTGCGTTACTTTCTACTTTTGAAAAGGCAGGTGCGTTCATGATTAATAATCGTGATGGTATGTTGACCTGTGATAATAAGATGTCAACCTATATTACATTTAATCAAAATGGAATACAAACACCTAGAACATCTATCATTAATAATGAAGAATCGGTAAAAGATGCACATGAAAGAATCGGTGGACAATTTCCTGTAATTTTAAAAACAATTACTGGTACACAAGGTATTGGTGTTTCTATCGTAAATGATTATAAAAGTATGATATCAAATATTCAATCATTATGGAAGTATGGTGCAGAGTTATTGATACAAGAATTTCTAGATATGGAATATGACATTAGAACTATCGTTGTTGATGGTGTAATTGTCGCATCTACCAAAAGAGTTAAACCAAAAGAAGATTTTCGTTCTAATATTCATAGAGGTGCAGATTCAGAACCTTATGTATTATCTGATGAAGAAATAAAATTAATATTAAGTGCGTATAGAACTACAGGTGCATACATGGTTGGTGTAGACCATACAATAGTAAAGGGAAAAACATATATTCTAGAATGTAATGGTTCACCTGGTATCGGTTCTAATTTTGGAAATGGTAAAGGTAAAAAAACTACAGATGAAAGATTAATTGAGAAGGTATTAGAACATGTTGGAAAAGTAAGAAGTAGGTTTGTTGGAGCAACACAAACTGCTGGATATGTAGAAAGATTAGAAATTGTAGGACTTGGCCCATATCGTGCTAAGTTTGATACAGGTAATGGAACTCGTGCTTCCATGTTTCAAGTAGATAAATTAGAAATAAAAGGAAAACTTGTTAAATGGGAAAGAGATGGTAAAAAATTTACTAATAGAATAGTTGGTGTATCTCACCCAAGGCATGTAGATAAGATAGACAAGAGACCAATAATATTAGTAGATATAAAATTTAATAACAGACTATATAAAGATGTACCAATAGGATTAACAACAAGAGATTCTATGAGTACATTTTTAATTAACAGAGAATTGCTAACTAGATTAAAGGTAGCAGTAAACCCAGACAGAAAATTTGTCCTTTCTAGTTATATAGAAATGGCAGATAAAACTGACCATGAACATGATACGGAAAGAGAAGATGAACCAATCTACTCTAAGAGAAAATAAATGATAAACGCACTTAGAAAAAAATATCAGGCAGACATTGCTGCTGCAAAGGCGAACATTGAAGTCTATCGAACAAATCCAGCAGGAATAGGTGAACACCCAGATTTAGTTTCTGCAGTAGATAGTGAAATGACTAAATTGGCAACTGCAAGAGATAAACTTGATACATTAAATACATTTTACTCTGATGAAGCAGATAAAGAATTGTTATCAGAAAATGAAGAATAGTTAAATTAATTGACAAAATTATATTATGCAATTTTATACTAATGTTATCCCATGGGGTAATTCTCTACTCGTTAGAGAATATGTGAATGGTGAAAGAGTTAATCGTAAGGTTAAGTATTCCCCTACCCTATTTTGTAAAGTAATCAAAGAGACTAATTATAAAACTCTTGATGGTCAGTATGTAACCCCAATTAAACATCAAACAATTAAAGAAGCAAAAGAATGGTTAAAGTCTTATGAAGACCAATCACATTTAGTATTTGGAAATACTTTATTTCAATATAATTATATTGCAGATTCATATCCTAGTTATATTAAATGGGATGTTGATAAAATTCTTGTTGTAACTATTGATATAGAAGTTGCTTGTGAGAATGGATTTCCACAAGTAGAAAATGCAATAGAACCTTTACTATCAATTACAATTAAGAATCATCAGAATAAACAGATTATAGTTTGGGGTATAGGTGAATATAAAAATACAAGAGAAGATGTTACCTTTATAAAATGTGAAAATGAAAAAAAACTTATAAAAGAATTTTTGACCTTCTGGCAAAAGAATCAACCAGATGTTATTACAGGTTGGAATACAGAATTTTTTGATATACCATATCTATGTAATCGTATTAAAAATTTATTTAATGAATATGAAGTAAGAAAATTATCACCATGGGGTAATGTTTCAGATAGAGAAGTTTATCAAATGGGTAGAAAACATCAAGTCTATGATATACAAGGTGTATCACATTTAGATTTTTATGACTTGTATAGGAAGTTTACTTATACCAGTCGTGAGAGTTACAGATTAGACCATATCGCCTTTATTGAACTAGGTGAGAACAAAGATGACAATCCATATGAAACCTTTAGAGAATGGTATCTAAAGGACTTTCAATCGTTCATTGACTACAATATACAGGATGTAGAAATTGTTGATAGACTAGAAGACAAAATGAAACTTATTGAGTTATGTCTTACGATGGCCTATGATGCGAAAGTAAATTATACGGATGTATTAGGTTCTGTAAAATATTGGGATATACTCATCTATAATGAATTAAGAAAAAAGAATATTGTTATACCGCAAAAGATAGAAAGGAAAAAAACTGAAAAATTTGAAGGTGCTTATGTGAAAGAACCTCAAGTTGGTTTACATAAATGGATTATGTCTTTTGATTTAAATTCTCTGTACCCACATTTAATCATGCAGTATAATATTTCACCAGAGACTTTAGTCGCTGATAAAAAAGTAAAAGACATATCCGTTGAAAGAATGCTAAATAAAGAAGTAGATACCTCAGTATTGAAAGATGCAACACTAACACCAAATGGTGCTTTGTTTAAAACTACTCAAAAAGGATTTCTACCTGAACTCATGCAGAAGATGTATGATGAAAGAGTAAAGTTTAAACAGCTTCTATTGGAGGCAAAGAAAGATTATGAAAGAACTAAAGACCCAAAACTTAAAAAAACAATATCAAAATTTAATAATATCCAAATGGCCAAAAAGATTTCTCTTAATAGTGCGTATGGTGCTATTGGTAATAACTGGTTTAGGTATTATAATCTTTTGGTCGCTGAAGCAATTACTACTAGTGGTCAATTTGCTATTAGGTATATTGAACATTCTCTTAATGGGTATCTTAATAAAATACTTGAAACCAATAACGAAGATTACATTGTTGCGTCAGATACGGACTCGGTGTATATTTGTTTTGACAAACTTGTTGGCAAAGTATTCAAAGATGAAACCGACAAACGAAAAATCGTTGACTTCTTGGACAAGGTCGCTACAGATAAAATCGAACCTTTTATTGATAAGGCTTATACGGAACTCTCTGAATATGTAAATGCGTATGAACAGAAAATGGTTATGAAACGAGAAGTAATTGCAGATAAGGCGATTTGGGTTGCGAAGAAACGATACATCTTAAACTCACATGATATTGAAGGTGTTCGTTTCAAAGAACCTAAGTTAAAAATTATGGGAGTTGAAGCAGTTAAGTCATCAACACCTGCAGCTTGTAGAGAGAAGATTAAAGATGCTTTAAAAATTATAATGAATGAAGATTCTAAAGTGCTAAATAGTTTCATACAAGATTTTAGAAAGGAGTTTATGAAACTAAGACCAGAACTAGTTGCGTATCCACGCTCTGTAAATGGATTAAACAAATGGACTGAATCACACAATCTATTTAAGAAAGGAGCACCTATACATTGTAAAGGTGCAATATTATATAATCATTTAATTAAAGAAAGAAATTTACATATGAAATATCCTTTTATACAAGAAGGTGATAAGATTAAATTTTTACATATGAAAACACCAAACACATATCAGTCAACTTCTATATCATTTATGACTAAGTTACCAAAAGAATTGAATTTACATGGTATAGTAGATTATGAAATGCAGTTTGAAAAGTCTTTTATAGAACCTTTAAAGTTTATTACTGATATTATTCATTGGCAGATTGATAACAGTTATGGTACACAAGCAACATTAGAGGAATTTTTTTAATGAACAAATATAGTAAAGAGTTTAAGGAAAGATTTTTAAAAGTTTTGGAAGGTATAGATTCAAATGCTTTATATTTTAGTGGGGGTATGGATTCTACTACAATTCTCTTTGGTTTATTAGAACTAGGAAGAAAACCTCATCTTATTAGTTTTAAACAAAAAGATGTATCTAGTAAAGATAATGATATTGGAACTGAAATAGCAAAACATTATAATTTAAAAAGAGATTTAATAGAAACAAGAAGTGATACAGAAGGTATTTTAGAAGATGTTGAAAATATTATTCCTTTATTAAAATATCCATTGAAAGTACATATTCAATGTTGTATACCGTTTATGTATATGGCAAAAAGATTACATGAACAAGGTCATACATCTGCGTTTGTAGGTATTAACGCGGGGGATATTATGGGACTTAGTAGAAAGGCACAAGTTACTTATCATCAAAAAGGACAAGAAGCTTTAAACAAATATCGAATAAAATCAATTTATGAAACACCTAATATTTCAGACTATGATATATGGAAAGTATCAGAACATTTTGGTATAAAAATTATTGACCCATTTAGAGATAAACCTAAATTAATAGAAGGTTCGTTTTGTGATTGGATGATGAAGATACCCTATAAAGAGTTACATTGGGAAAGACCTAAATCAATATTCTATTATGCCTTTTTAAATTATTGGAAAGAAGAATGGTTAAACATAGGTAATATGCAAATAGTTTCTGGTTTAAGAGAAACACATGATGAAGTTTTATTAGATAATCCTAAAGTTAATAAGAATAAGGCAAAATCAGTAATAAAAATTTATAATGAATTACGAAAGAAAACAGAAACAAAAGCAACATTAGAGGATTTTTTTACTGATGGGTAAAGGAAGTAAAAGAAGACCAATGAAAATTAAGAGAGAAGAATTTAATGAAAATTGGGATAGAATTTTTGGTAATAAGGAATCTTGTGGTGGATTACCACCTGGGTTTATACCAGAAGAAGAATTTCAAAAAAAGAAAAAGAAAAAGAAATGATATATAAACCTTATAATATGAAAGATGTAATTGAAGCTTCTAAACAAGAGAAGTTTACAGTAGTTTCAACTTTTGCTGGGGGTGGTGGTAGTTCAACTGGTTATAGATTAGCTGGTGGAAAGATATTATGTATAAATGAATTTGTTGAAGAAGCAATAAAAACATATAGAGAAAATTATCCTAATACACCTATCATGACAGATGATATCAAAACACTTACAGGAAAAGATTTTGAAAAGTATGGAACTGATATTGATATACTAGATGGTTCCCCACCATGTTCTGCATTCTCTGTAACTGGTACGATGGTACAAGGAAAACATTCTAAAGGTTGGGGTCAAACTAAAAGTTATTCTGATGGTAAGAAGATTGAAAATATAGAAGATTTGTTTTTTGAATTTTTAAGAATAGCAAAAGATTTAAAACCAAAAGTTATTGTTGGTGAAAATGTAAAAGGATTAACTGTTGGTGAAGCAAAACAATATTATTATAAGATTACAAATGAATTTGAAAAGATAGGATATGATGTATCTTCTAAAGTTTTAAATTCAGTACACTATGGAGTACCACAAACGAGACAAAGAACAATATTCATTGCCGTTAGAGAAGATATAACTGAAAAGGCAGGATTAACATTTATGAATATTAATAGTCTATTCCCAGAAGAAAGTAATCAAGTAATTACACTAGAAGATTGTTTAAGTGATATAGAGGTGGATAGAAAAGAAGCAGATGAACTTATAGAAAGTTTTAAAAGGACTTCACATTTAGAAACTTGGTTAAAGATGCCAGATGACCCAGACAAGGTTGAAACTGGTGCTGATTATCATCCTAAAGGTCATCACTTTAATATGAAAAAATGTTCAAGACATAAACCTGCTCCAACAATTACAGCATCTGGTGGAGCAATGCATTGGCATGAACCGAGACAATTTACAGTTAAAGAAATTAAAAGAATGATGTCATTACCTGATGACTTTAAACTAACAGGAACTTACAAAAAACAAGCAGAAAGATGTGGTAGAATGGTACCACCATTTATGATGAAAGCAATTGCCGAATCAATTTATGAAAAACTATTAAAAAAATTAATATAATAGGAGTAATATAATGGAAAATACAATATTAGAGTTATCATATGCTCTAGACACATTTTATTTTCTAGTAATGGGAGCATTTGTGATGTGGATGGCTGCTGGTTTTACAATGTTAGAATCAGGTCTAGTCAGAGCAAGAAACACAGTTGAAATCCTTACTAAAAATATAGCACTATATTCTATATCATGTATTATGTTCATGATAGTAGGATATAATCTTATGTACCCAGGTGGTGGCTCAGGTGTAATACCTGATTTATCATTTTTCTTGGGTACAGACAATACAACAGAAGCAGTTTTAAAAAGTGGGGGTGATATCTATTATTCAGGTATTGCAGACCATTTCTTTCAAGTTGTATTTGTTGCAACAGCCTGTTCAATCATATCAGGTGCAGTTGCAGAACGAATGAAACTATGGCCGTTTCTATTCTTTTGTGTAATCATGACAAGTGTCATTTATCCAATTCAAGGTTATTGGAAATGGGGTGGTGGATTCCTAGATGAAGCAGGATTTTCAGATTTTGCTGGGTCTGGTGTAGTACATCTATGTGGTGCAACGGCAGCTCTTGCTGGTGTTTTAATACTAGGTTCAAGAGCAGGAAAATATAAAGATGGTAAAGTACAGGCGATGCCAGGTGCAAATTTACCATTGGCAACATTAGGTACATTCATTCTTTGGTTAGGATGGTTTGGATTTAATGGTGGTTCTCAATTAGTTATCTCAAATGTAGTGGACGCAAATGCTGTATCCATGATATTTGTAAACACTAACTTAGCTGCAGCTGGTGGTGTTATGGGTGCATTGATTGTATCAAAAGTAATGTTTGGTAAATCAGATTTAACAATGGCATTGAATGGTGCGATTGGTGGTCTTGTATCAATCACAGCAGAACCTTTAGCTCCGACACCAGGTCTTGCATTATTAATAGGTGCAGTAGGTGGATTAATAGTAGTCTTCTCTATTGTTATGTTAGACAGAATGAAATTAGATGACCCTGTTGGTGCGATATCAGCTCATGGAACATGTGGTGTTTGGGGATTACTAGCAGTTTCATTTACAAGTGGTACATTTATGGCACAGTTATATGGAACGATAGTTATATTCACATGGACATTTATAACAAGTTTTGTAGTATGGTATATAATTAAAATGATATTCGGTTTAAGAGTATCAGAAGATGAAGAAGAACAAGGAGTAGATATCTCTGAGTGTGGTTTGGATGCTTACCCAGAGTTTACAAAATCACATACACAGGCACCATCAGTTTATCCGTCTTCAAGAGAAGAAGGTGGAGTATAATTTGGTTGACAAAACACCTTTATTTAATGTATAATAATATAAAATGAAATATAAACCATACAATTTAAAAGATGTAAAAGAAGCATCGGCACAAAATAAGTTTAATGTAATTTCTACATTCGCAGGTGGGGGTGGTTCATCTACAGGTTATAGATTAGCAGGTGGTAACATACTTTGTATAAATGAGTTTGTAGAAGAAGCTAGAAAAACTTATAAAGAAAATTACCCCGATACACCAATCATACCAGATGATATTAAAAAACTTAAAGGAAAAGACTTTTTAGAAGTTGCTGATATTAAAGAAGGTGAGTTAGATATACTAGATGGTTCACCACCATGTTCAGCATTTTCAATGTGTGGTACATTAGGAAAGTCTGGTTCAAAACATTCTGATGGTTGGGGTAAAACTAAAAAATATTCAGATGGTAAGATGGTAGAGAATATTGAAGACTTATTTTTTGAGTATCTTAGAGTTGCAGAAGAAATAAAACCAAAAGTAATTATAGGTGAAAATGTTGCAGGTATGTTGGCAGGAGAAGCTAAACAATATTATTTTAAGATTAATAATACATTTGAAAAAATAGGATATGATGTATCTTCTAAAGTTCTTGATTCATCAAATTATGGAGTACCACAATCTAGAAAGAGAGTATTCTTTATTGGTGTTCGTGAAGATGTTACAGAAGCAATAGGATTATCATTTATGAATATTGCAGGCATCTTTCCACCAGAAAATAGAGAAGTGGTTACAGTAGAAGAAGCATTTGATGATATAGAGTTAGACCCAGAAGAAGTTAAGTGGTGTACTGAAACATGGATAAGGTCAGCACACTATAAAGACACAGCGGTTCTAATGCCAGATGACCCAGATAAAATATTAGGTGGAAATGACTTTCATCCAAAAGGATGGCATTTCAATGTTAAGAAAATGTCTAGACATTATCCGTCACCAACGATTACAACAAATGCAGATGTTTGTCATTTTATTGAAAAAAGAAGGTTGACAATTTCTGAAATAAAGCGTATAATGTCATTACCAGAAGATTTTAAAGTGACTGGTTCTATGTCTCAAAGAATAGAGAGATGTGGTAGGATGGTACCTTCGTTAATGATGAAGGCCCTAGCTGAATCTGTATATAAGAATGTAATAGAACCATATAATGAATGGAGTAAAAATCATGGCTAAGAAAAAATACGATTTTACCTTTGCTCAAAGAGAAGAAGGTTTTGATGACCATATCGAACATTCAATTCGTGGATATAATAATCTTTTAGATGATATTGTAAGTCTATCTAGAAATTTTGTAGAAGATGAAACGAATGTAATTGATATAGGTTGTTCAACAGGTAAATTAACAGAAGCTTTTATAAATGGTAATAAAGATTTCTGTAAACATGCAAACTATATAGGTATAGAACTTGCTCCAAGTTTCTTCCCAGACCTTGATGCAAGACTTGATAGAATAAAAGATGAACTATATTGGGCTAGTGTTGATTTTCAAAAAAAAGATGTTAGAAATTTTAAATTTGAAAATTGTAGTTTAGTAACATCTATATTTACTTTACAATTTATGCCAAGAAAAGATAGGTTTCAAGTTTTACAAAATATTTACAATGGACTGAATCATGGTGGGGCATTTATCTTTGCAGAAAAAACAGTTTGTGAAGATTCAAGATTACAAGAAATGATAACTTTTAATTTTTATGATTATAAAAGAAAACATTTTGATGAAAAAGATATTTTAGAAAAAGAAAGAACATTAAGGAATATGTTAAAACCAAATACATGGAAAGAATTAGAAGGTGCATTAGAATGCGCTGGTTTTAAAAATATTCAACCGTTCTGGCGAAATCATATGTTCGTTGGGGCAATTGCAATTAAATAAATAAATAGATAGGGGAAAATATGAATGATTTTTTAAAAGATGTTATCAAGGAAACTGGTAACGAATACGCACAAGTAGTATCAGAAGGTGTAGAAGCTGGGGATGTAGAAAGTTTTATTGATACAGGTTCTTATGTCTTTAATGCTTTACTTTCTGGTTCACTTCATGGTGGACTTCCACAAAATAAAATAACTGCTCTGGCGGGAGAAAGTGCTACAGGTAAAACTTTCTTTCTTATGGGTATGGTTAAACACTTCTTAGACGCAAATCCAAATGCTGGTGTTGTTTATTTCGAATCAGAAAGTGCAATCACGAAACAAATGATTGTTGATAGAGGTATAGACGCAGAAAGAATGGTTATACTTCCTGTAACAACTGTACAAGAATTTAGATATCAAGCACTAAAAGTATTAGATAGATATCTTCAACAAGATGTAGATATTCGAAGACCATTGTTTATATGTCTTGATTCACTTGGTATGTTATCAACTACTAAAGAAGTAGAAGATAGTACAGAAGGTAAAGAAACAAGAGACATGACTAGAGCACAAGTTTTAAAAGCTGCATTTAGAGTATTGACTTTAAAACTTGGAAAAGCAAAAGTACCAATGGTTGTAACAAATCATACTTATGATGTTGTTGGTTCAATGTTTCCTACCAAAGAAATGGGTGGTGGAAGTGGATTAAAATATGCAGCTTCAAGTATTATCTATCTTTCTAAGAAAAAAGAAAAAGATGGTACAGAAGTAATTGGTAATATTATTCATTGTAAGAATTATAAATCAAGATTAACTGTAGAAAATAAAATAGTAGATGTTAGATTAACTTATAATAAAGGACTTGACAGATATTATGGACTACTTGACTTGGCCATAGAACATGGAGTATTTAAACAAGTATCAACTCGTATAGAACTACCAGATGGTAGTAAACAATATGCAAAAACAATTAATAATGACCCAGAAAAATATTTTACAGAAGATGTTATGAAACGACTTGAAGAAATTGCAGAAAAAGAGTTTAGATATGGTAACGATAGTTAATCAATGCTGTTCACTATTATTTCTAGATTTTATTAAACATCAAGTTACAAAGTCTAGAAAATGGAATTTTAATTATCCTATGGGTAAATCCTTTGAGGATAAACATGCAAAAATTGATATCGTAATGGGTAGTACCGTACATGATGAATTTTTGGCTGGTGTGTCTATGAGTTTATTGATGCTTATTCATGAAAAAGCAAAACAACAAAATATCAATGTTCCCCTAGACCTATTGTTTTGTGGTATATCTATGAAAGATAAACATAGAGAAGATAATATACATACAGACCATGAAAATGATGAAGAACTGAAAGGCACACCACTCATTAAAGTATTAGGAATATTAAATTCAGATTGGAATCATGAAACTGATGGTGGTGGATTTGAACATGATGATAATATTTACAAACTTAAACCTGGTGACTTTTTAATATTTGACCCTAAAGTAAAACACAGGGCCGAAGATATAAAATCAGATAAGAAAAGAATAGCAATAGATTGGACTTTAAATAATGGATAACTTAATAAGAGTATATGAGAATGTAATCTCTGATACTGATTGTGACAAACTCATAGAAAGATTTGAAGATAATAGACAACTATATCAAAATTTTGATGATAGAGGTATGATATTTACACAAATTAATATTCAACAAGTAGGTTGGTTAGATTATGTAAATAAATTTAGTAAAACATTTCAAGATAATTTTGAACAATACAAAGAAGATTGTAAAATAATAAAACAACAAATACCCTTGACATATGTATTAGAACCTATTAGAATGAAAAGATATCTTTCAAATGATTATGATGAATTTAGACAGCATGTAGATGTAAATCAAAAAGCAAATTGTACAAGATTTATGGTTTTCTTTATATACTTAGATAATAACAATAAAGGAAAAACAATATTTCCAAATTTAGATATAGAGATAGATTGTAAAAAAGGAAGTTTATTAATGTTTCCACCAATGTGGCCATGGTTACATGCTGGACAGAAACCAGTAAGAAAAAATAAATATATTATACAGAGTTATTTACATTATGTCTGATATTAAAGATAGTTATGTATTTGTAGAGAGTACATCACAAGACCAAACATGTATAGGTATTCAAGACGGAAAGTTTGCTGGTGTAGTTTATAAGTATGGAAAAGTTTCAGTCGGTGAAGAAACAAAAGATGGTAATATGCCATTTAAATTTGAATTTGATATAATTGATAACAACTCAATACCAAAAGAACAGTTTGGTGATGATTGGTCAAAATTAACAGGTGATATATTAGTAGATATAATGGAAAAAGAATATGCAAAATCAGACAATAGAAAGAACGATACTAACAAACCTTCTTAATAACGAAGAATATGCAAGAAAGGTTTTACCTTTTATAAAATCAGATTATTTTGATGTTAAAGAAGAAAGGATTATATTTGATGAAATTCAAAACTTTGTAAACAAATATAATAAACCATCTACACAAACAGCTCTAGAAATAGAAGTTGGTACAAGAAAAGATTTAAATGAGATTGAACATAAAAAGATTGTAGAGATAATTAAAACTCTTAAACCAGAGACAATAGATTTTAATTGGTTAGTAGATACAACTGAAAAGTTTTGTAAAGATAAAGCAATCTATAATGCAATCGTTGAAGGTGTTGGTATCATAGATGGTAAGTCTAAAGATAAAACACCAGATTCCATACCAGAAATATTAACTGAGGCTCTTGCAGTTTCATTTGATAATTCTGTTGGACATGATTATCTAGAAGACCATGAATCTAGATTTGATTTCTATCATCACAAAGAAGAAAGAATACCATTCGATTTAGATTTCTTTAATAGAATTACTAAAGGTGGACTTCCACCTAAAACTTTAAACATCGCACTTGCTGGTACAGGTGTTGGTAAATCATTATTCATGTGTCATCAAGCAGCAAATTGTTTATCACAAGGAAAGAATGTTTTGTATATAACTTTAGAGATGGCAGAAGAAAGAATTGCAGAAAGAATAGATGCTAACATGATGAATATCAGTATCCCAGATTTACATGACTTACCTAAAAAAATGTTCAATGACAAGATTCAAAAATTACAGAAGAAAGCAAAAGGAAAATTAATCATAAAAGAATATCCAACTGCGGCAGCACATACAGGTCATTTTCGTGGACTATTAAAAGAACTTGCGATTAAGAAATCTTTTAAACCAGATATTATCTTTGTTGATTATTTAAACATTTGTACATCAAGTAGATTTAGAGCAGGTAGCTCTATGAATTCTTATATGATAGTTAAATCTATTGCAGAAGAATTAAGAGGTCTTGCAGTAGAGAGTAATGTACCAATCATGTCTGCAACACAAACAACTAGAAGTGGATTTTCAAGTACCGATATAGGACTTGAAGATACATCAGAAAGTTTTGGATTACCAGCAACAGCAGACTTGATGTTTGCATTGATATCTACAGAAGAACTTGATAACTTAAATCAGATATGTGTTAAACAATTAAAAAATAGATATAATGACCCAACAATGAATAGAAGATTTATTATAGGAATTGATAGAAATAAAATGAAATTATTTGATGTGGAACTCAAAGCACAAAATGAGTTGGTCGACCATAATCAAAGTGATGTACCGATTGCTGATAAAGGACAAGGATTCGGTAAAGGTCAAGGCCCTAATTTATCTGGTAGACCAGATGATGTTAATCCATTCACAAAAACAGGGCAAGAAAAAACCAAAGAAGACAAATACGACAAATTCTCTAAGTTAAAAGTTTGATAAATAGCTACAGACTAATTATACTAAAATGGAGAAATTGAATGTCATTATATAGACGCTCTATGGAGCAGTTAAAACCTGTATCCAATTCAAAACAAAATATTCAAGAAAAGGTTCAGACATTATTAACCGAGGGTTCAGGCCCTAAAGGTGAAGATTGGGAATCTTTAATTGCTGTCGCAGTAAAAAAAATTAATAAAAAGAAATGGAATCAAGGAAAGGAATGGGAAAGAGCACAAAAATTTTGGAAAGCTGGTTATGACAAAATGTCTATGCAACTCGGTAAGGCATTTATTGCCCAATATGGTCTTAAAGATTTAAAACAACTAGGTGCTTCAACACTTCCAATAAACAAAGATTGGAAAGGAACAAATAAAACACCTAAAACAGATTTAATTTCTGGTAAGAAAAAAATATCATTAAAAAAAGCTGGTGGTTCTCAATTAATGAGTGCTGGTGTTGATGAAGCAGTATCTACCTTTGAGGCTGCTAGAAGTATGTATTCAATAGACCCTAAAGGTGCAAAACTAGTTTCTAAAGTTATGAAAGACATTGAGGATTATATGTGGGGTATGTCCTCAACAGGTTATATTTCTGATTTAGAAAAATTAAGAGATAGTGGTAAAAAACTTACTAAAGATGAGAAAGATAGAATAGAAGAAATGGAACAGTTGCACATAAACGCAGATTATTTAAATGGTCAGTTAAATAAAGTTTTTCAAGATATAACATTTAGACAGTATTTTTGTTGGGAAGCTGCAACAGGTACAGTAAAGTTTGAACCAAGTGATGATGCTGTTGCAAATGAATTAACTGTATTTGAACCTAAAAATGGTACAATTAAAAATAGTTTAGAACTAGATAGTCCAAGTAAAGCTGGTA
>LUMK01000011.1_pt1 | contig 38137 bp, 45 predicted proteins | sample 729981 | NCBI WGS metagenome assembly LUMK01 (sample SAMN03860265, study PRJNA289734) | marine metagenome | biome: seawater column; feature: ocean; material: water; isolation source: Red Sea water column Station 22 - depth 200m | place: Saudi Arabia: Red Sea | collected 2011-10-15 | depth 200 m
CATAGAGGAATCTTTTCTGATCCAAGAATGGAAGCTATAAAAGAAATACCATTTGATGGGAGTAGAATGATTATGGGTGGTTTCGAACCTCTTTTCGCTTACAACTCTCACCTATCTACTTAGATTTTTTTGTATTACTGCTACTTCTAGATTTAGAAATATTATGAGTTCGATCGATTCATTTAAGCTACTTGTAGATCAGCTGTTTCCGGGTGGAAAGTTAAAGAAAGTTCAACCTATGACAGGAGGTGTTTCGGCGACAGTACTACTTTTAGAGATAGAATTGTCTAAAAAAAACTTCACAAAAATCGTCTTAAGATCTCCTACTTCCAATCATTCAGGTTTAAACATAGACCAGGAACTTGAATTTTTAAAAAAATTACAACTAACAGATATACCAGTACCAAAAATTATCAGTAATAACGTACTTATTAGTACTGATAATAAAAAATATATTGGTATGGAGTTTGTGCAAGGTATGGACGGGCCTTCATCTGAACTATCACAAGCTAACCTTCAAGAAATGGCCGTTATTTTAAGTAAAATACACTCGCAGGATATCTCTCAATTCACTAGCTTACCCAAAAGAATAAACCCCTTAGAAGAATTGTTTACCTTTATGCCTAAAGGTTATGAGTGGAAGGAACTAAAAAAATATTTGAAAGGACTAAAAGATGTTAGCTTTCAAGGCAATAAAACTTTATTGCATGGAGATTTTTGGCCCCAAAACTTAATTTGGCAAAAGGATTCAATAATAGCTGTTTTAGATTGGGAAGATGCTTCAATAGGAGATCCTATGTCTGACCTAGCTGTTTCCTGTTTAGAGATAAGATATAAAAATGGACGAAATGGAATGTATGAATTTATCCAAAAGTACTCTAATTATCATAAGATCAATAATTATCGTTTAAAACTATGGCTGATTTACGTATCAGCTGCAGCTCAGTATTTTATGGGTGATTGGCGCCTATCGAAAGAAACAGAGGATCTTATGCGTAAAGAATCAATTCTTACTTTGAAAGAAATTGGAGAAAATCTAATCTTGAATGAGAATAAAGGAGTTAGATACGAAATATAAAGAGGATTTTAGGAAATTTGGTGTTAAAAAAGAGCCCTTAACCTACTAAAATAAATGTATTGAAATATCAGAGGAGTTAAACCATGAAGTTTGGACAAGCAATAGATAGCGTATTATTTAACAACTACTTTAATTTGGAAGGGAAGGCAACAAGAAGCGAATACTGGTGGTTTATGCTTTTCTTTCTTATTTTCAATCTCTTTGCTGGGATTGTAGTTGGGATAGTAGTTGGAATAACTTATGGGGCAGATTTCAATCCAGACACTTTCTCTCTTTATTACATGCTTGGGCTTCTGGCATTATTCATACTGCCACTTTTAGGATTGTCTGTAAGAAGATTTGCCGATGCGGGAAGAGGGAAAAGAGAAGCCATAGTGGTTTTTGTTCTTGCAATGATTTCTCAACTAATAGTACCTATGGGCGCTCAAGGGGCGATTATACAAGTGGCTGAATTCTTAATAATGCCAGCTTGGATTGTCTTGGGTGTTACTGGTTTGTACACCCTTTACATTGCACTTAAAAAATCAGTTTAAATAATTCACTACGCACTAACTACACACTAAAAATGCACCTCTCAAACCCTTATAAACACTGGGATTTTTCTCATGTAGACTATTGAGTGGGAATAAAATGAAAATCATAGCCTCCGCCCCTCATTTTTTTGTTACCGATTTAATGAAATCTCTAGACTTCTATGTTGATGTTCTGGATTTTGAGAAGCCTAGGTTATGGGGTGAGCCTCCCAATTTTGCTATGCCAAGAAAAGATGGATATATAGTTATGCTCAATCAACAAGAAGGGATTAAACCAAATCCCAACGGAAAGCATCATGCAACTGATGCCTATTTTTGGTGTCAAGAAATAGATGAATACTATTCTTCGATCAAGAAAAAAGGGGGGTTAAAAATTCTGGGGATAGAAGAACGTCCTCTTTATGGAATGCGAGAATTTGAAGTTTATGATCCCGATGGCTACAAACTTGTGTTTGCTGAGGATATGAAAAGAAATTGAGTAAAATACTTTTTTTTCTTCTAAGTATAGTTTTTATCCTAATTTCTTTGTTAGGCAATACTATTGTTCATTACTTGTTTTTAATCGTTGGAATCGGCCTGGCAGTATTTGCCTTTAAAAGAAAATAAATTTGAAAATATTCTTAAAAAACTTATATTCAATCTATTTAACAATTTACCTTCTTTGGTGGGTTTCAGTCTTCATTATTATTTCTGATGAAGGGTTCCATCCAGCTCAAGACATACCTTGGTTTATTCTATTTACTGCAATTTTGTTTGTATTTTGGGTTCTAAAATATAAGTTTTCTAGAGATAAAAAATTTATTTTCCATGAGAATATCTCTTCCTTTAACCTCATGACTCATCTATTAGCTATCCTTTTTCTTTCAATATCAATGATATTTTTTTCATAATTAAATGAAAAACATTAAACCTTTTCATTTTCTCTTAATCTGGGTGTTTGGATTCTTTGCTTTACTTTCTTTTGATTTATTTATGGAAGGCATAGTATTTGAATGGTTAGAATGGAATGGAACAACAAAAAACGATTGGTTTTTTGCTCTATGGTGGGGTTTTGTTGTAGTTTGGCTCGTATATGGAATAATAACTTTACATAAAAAAATTAGTCCTCAAATTTTAAGAATGAAAATTACAGATACAATAATAGGTTCTATCATCATAGGTGTTTTGGTAGGAGGAGCAATTCTCCTTTCAGGAGGAAATGGAAGTGATAAAAAAAATGCTCAAATCAAAATACTCACTTCTTCTTCAGAAGCTGAAGGGGTGAATGAGATTCTTCATAAGGAGCTAAACCTTGATAAAGACTCTAAACCCAAATTTAGAATACACATTAATTCTGATGAAATCAGTGAAGACTTGCCCTCTGATATTTCTGATACTGTTGAGACGGCATTAAGAGAAGCTCTTAAGGCTCTACCTGAAGATATAGATATAAAAATAGAGATTAAAGCCAATCAATAGTTTCTATTTTGATATTTAAACTTGTTACCGTTATAGCTTTTTTAATTTTACTAAGCTCTTGTGGGCTTGCTAAAGCTATTGACTACTCTTTTTATGTACCCGAGCATGGAGAGTATGAAATTGATGGAAAATGCTATGGCATTGAAAATCAACCTGGAGAAAGATTGCTTATTACTGATTGCGGCGGATACATTAATGTTTTGATAGCAACATTTACTTTGGGCTTGTCCTTCTCTTCAGAAAGAATAGTACAAACTTACAGCAATGCAGCAAAAGAATATTTAGATTCGAAATATGAAGGCTGTAAATTTTCGAATTTATCTGATTTGGGAGGTAGGATCTTTGAGATATTTTATACATGTGAGAGTCACAAAGAAGTTACAAAGGGAGCAAAATGAAACCTCTCTTATACAAAGTTAATACAAACTTTTTTGAAAACCCTTTAGATAGTAGGTTTTAGAGTGGTAAACCTATTGAGTGGGAATGAGAGATTTACATTAACTAAAATTTAGGGCTGTAATCACTGTCATCAGGGCTGTCTTTTGTATATAGCATCCAAGAATTAAAAGTATCTGGTTCTTCAAGACAAGATCCTAACTTATCAAATTCTTCAAATACTTCCTGAAAATTATTAGCAAAGTTTTGATTTTGTAACTCCATCGCATCTTTTGAGTTAGCCCATTCTCCCCATACAAGATTTGCCTGTACATCAGAATGAGAGGCGTCTGCGGATCTTCTATCAAAATACACGCCATAGTGATATCCCGTTCCTTGTAGATTAGAAGATTTAATCTTGGCTGAATGCATAGGAAGGAAGTTTTCCATTTCATTCCTGCCAGCTCCATTTTTATAACTGCAGGTCCAGTACTGGCTATAGAAATATCCAGAATGATTTAGTTCACCGAAATGGGAAGCTGAAACTGGAATTAGTATGTCCCAAGCATTCCTGCCAGCTCCGTCACATGACATGACATTTTGATATTCATTAGACCAGGCCATTACTTCTTCATTTTCAGTCCAATCACTCCAAGCTGAATCAGCTGCATCTTTTGATTCCCATTCAAGTTCCCACCACATACTGGGGCCAAAGGCATTTTCTTCTTTAATGGGATCATATAAGTAAGAGCCTCTTAATTCACTGGATATAGGCAACATTCTCCAAGACTCAATCATCTTTGAAAGGTTGGACTTACTGAATTCATTGCCTTTGGTACAAGAAACAAATTCAACGTAGAAAGGTCCTTTTTCATGTTCCTCCGATACTTCAGAGACTTTTTCATCTGAACAAGATAACAGCAATCCTAGAATAAGAATTGTTATAGAGGTTTGGTAAATTTTTTTCATGTGATAAACCTTTTAGTTTAAGACTATCATAAATCAAAAAAAGTATTTACATTGGAGAAATATAAAAAAGAAGAGTAATTCACTACACACTGTGTAGTTAGAACATGGTAAGTTATTGATAATGTTCCTAAGTATTACAAAATGGTTGTTCGGCTTTGTGGCTGTCCTAGTGATCGGCTTGTTGTTCTATGCTTTTTTACTGCCAAGACCTGTCGATACGACCGACCCTGCCATATTTCTGCAGGACGGCAGATCCGTAAACTATTGTGACTTACCTGACCTTGATGGCTCAGGAAAATCCGCTAACGATATTCCTAAGGCGTATACGCCTGGTTGCAGCTACACAACCATACCTATGCCAATTTTAGCCGAATGCACCGAACCGCTCACAGAAGGAGTAGTCGACATGAGAGGGCTCTGGCTCGGGGTTTCAGGACGAGTTGGTCATCTCGAACGTATAGAGCAGTGTGGGAATCGGGTGGTCGTAACAGCGTACGGTATCATCCATGACTTTCGTGTTGACGGCACCTTGAAGAATGGTGCGAGAGATGTTGGTGCAGTATGCAACAACTTCAACACCGCTATACACTTTGATGAGGAGGGCGTCATGGTCTTCAGATTGTTTAACCTCTTCGATACCGTATTCAGGGAAATGCGTAACGAAGAGATGATCTTCACATTCATAGACGGTATCGAAACCAGTACTAAGAGAATCTGCCAATACCCAGAAGAAAAATAATAGTTATTTTTTACGTTTTCTAAGAATCCTTTCCATGGTTGAGACACTTATTACGCTTCCATCTTTTTTTAAAGATTCCACTAGTTTGCCTTCGCCTTCAGGAGCATAAAGATTAAACAGAACTAGGGCCCCGTTTGCTCCTCCTTGTTCCATATGCACATCACCTGGTTCTTTATGTACAAAATCCCCTGCAACTCTTACTCTCTTACCCAGCTCTTTACCTGTTTCAATATCAATATCTGTGACATGAAGCTCACCCTCTAGAACTAAAGAACTAATTTCTGCAGTATGTCTGTGAAAATGACAATAACAATTAGGTTCCCATTTAACTAGTATCTCCAAGCGCCCATCTTCTCTCGCATCTAGAATAGTGTCAGAGTAGTCTACGGGGTAATCAAAGTCGTCCCCCTCAGTGTAGCGCTTCCACTTAAGGGTTTTATCGTTCAGTAGGTTCATGAAGGAACTCTACCTTAGCAGGCATATAATTACAAACCCATGTTCTATTGGGTTTCAAATCAAGCTAGTATTAAGTGGGAATGAGATTAGTATGATAGATGATTATTTAGAAAGACATTATCCTTTTGAAGGATGTTTTAACTTTAGAGACGTAGGTGGGTATCTTAATCAAGATGGCAAGAGAGTAAAAAAAGGTCTTTACTTTCGTACTGGAAGACAGGATCGAATGAGTGATAAGGATCTTTCGCAGTTATCAGATCTTAAAATCTCAACTCAAATTGATTTACGTAGACCTGATGAGGTGTTGGAGCAGGGAAAAGGTCCTTTAGAAGCTATGGGTGCTAAATACATAAATATTGCAGTTATCCCTGAAGGAGGGAGCGATCAATTAAGTAGATTAGTAGGTGATACCGGCATCTCAGGTAAGAGGTATTTAGGTTACTTAGAATTTGGTCCTACCTCTTGGCTTAGGTTATTTGGAATTTTAGCTAATGAAGATAATTTGCCTGTAGTCTTGCACTGCACAGCAGGTAAAGATCGAACTGGCGTCTCAACAGCTTTCTTATTATCTATTTTAGGTGTAAGTCGAGAAGTGATAGAGGCAGATTATTTACTAACCAATCTCGATACTGAAAGACAGGCAGACTTTATCGAAAATACAGTTGGCTATCCTGAGGGTTATGATCGAGAAACTATGATCTCTGTAGCTGGAGTTCCTAAAGATGCTATGAAGGATTTTTTGGATGGTGTTGAATCGAAGTGGGGCAGTGCTTTTGGATATCTAGAGGAAATTGGGGTTACCCAAGATCAGATGGATAAGATCCGAAATAATTTTCTTGAGTAAACTTTAGATGGAACAAAGAAAATTTAAACCTTTTGGAACTGTAAGCGCACTTAGTCTGGGAGGTGGTGGGATAGGTAATGTTTGGGGAGAAACCACCAGAACAGAAAGTGTTTCTACTGTGAACTTGGCAATTAAATCCGGAATTAATCACCTTGATGTAGCTCCCATGTACGGGAAAGGAGAGGCGGAAAGAGTTGTTGGGGAAGCTTTGAAAGGAAAAGATCATACAGCAATAAATCTAACCACGAAGTGTAGGCTCGGAACAGTTCCAGACTCAGAAGTTTATACTAGGCTTAATAATTCTCTTTGCAGAAGTTTAGAGACGATGGGAGTCGATAAAGTTAATTTATTTCTTCTTCACTCCCAACTCATAGAGGATGATTATCAACTGCCCTTACTAAATGAGCATAGGGCTACGAATGCTACTACTCTTTCGTGTTATTACAGTGCAGTAATTCCTGCTTTTGAATCGTTAAAAAAAGAAGGAAAGATCGATCATTGGGGTATTGGTTTAGGACAAGAAGAAGCGCTTATAAAGGCTATAAATTATGAGCATCCTCCTGAAGCCATGCAGTGTGCAGTAAATATCCTAAATTCAATTGGAGCCATCGGATATATTAGTGAGAAATCTGATCCGAATAGAGTTCTTGCAGAATGTCAAAAAAAGGATATACCGATTCTGGCTATTAGAGCTGTTCAAGCAGGGGCACTTACTTCTAGTATGGATAGAGAACCGCATCCTTCTGGTATGGATAAAGCTGATTTCACTGATTTTGAAAGGGCTTTACCTTTTAGAGAGCTTGCCAAAGACTGGAAGGAATCTCCTGCATCCTTAGCGCATAGATATGCTCTTAGTGTTGAAAAAGTTAGCTCTGTAATTCTAGGAATTAAAAATAGAAAGGAATTGCAAGAATGTATTGACGCAGAAAATATGGGCAAGCTTAATTCTTCCAAAATGGAAACTTTACAGAATCTTTTTTTAGACTGAGTGTGAAGTTAAAAAATAGCTAAAGGCTTTGCTAATTCAGCAACTCTTTTACCTTCATCATTTGTAGTAATATTCAAAGGTAGCCATTCACCTACCTTGCGACAAACTACTGTGAAGCACCCCTTTATTTCTAGGTTGCCATTATCTAATTGCCTTATTTTAGCTTTATAAGATTTCCCTTCTTCTGGGTTATATATCTTTCCAGTAAAGGCTCCTTTTGAGTCTGGTGTTTTGTCTATCTCATAAAGAATATTGGAGCCTATTAATGTTCTTGATCTTAATTCTTTATCCTTATTATTTTCATCCAATATCAGCATTGGATCTTCTCCATCTTCAACAAACATAAATTCTATTAACCCACAAATTTTCTCCTCACATTCTTTAATTTGGATAATTAATCCAAAACCATGCCAATAACCCTTTAATGAATTTTCATAGTCAGAAATTAATAATTGAGGAGCTAATAAAACTAATAATGCTAGGACTTTTTTCATACTTCAATAATGCCATATAAAAAGAAACAATTACTTATAAAATATCAGTAAAGTGAAAAGAATAATTCTTAGCAGGAAAGGTTTTGATGCAAAAGCAGGGGGAAGTGCTTCTCCAATCTTTAAAGACGGAAGAATTTTTTCTCTACCTATTCCTCAAAAATCTCCTTCACCTACAAAGTACCAAGATTTAAATTTTGACGGTATATCCGGAGCTGAACTATTAAGAGAAACATCTACTTCCGTTCTTCCTAAAAATTATTGTCATTTTGACCCATTATTAAATGAGGAGATAGGAATCTTTGGACAAGCAAGTTCTTCCCAAACGGAATTAAAAAATAAAGGAGTCAGTTCAGGAGATTTATTTTTATTCTTCGGATGGTTTAAAAATTTCTTTAATAAGGGAAGTGATTTACATCATCTTTTTGGTTGGTTGCAAATTGAAAGGGTAATAGAAGGTTCAAATAATATCAAAGCGTTCTTGAAAGAAGTAAACATGGAGCATCCACATGGATATGGAGATGTTTCAAGGTATACAAATAACACTATTTACATTGCAAGACGAAATTTGGATATCCAGAAAAAAACCTCATCAATTAAAGGACATGGATTATTTAAACACACTCATGAAGATCTGATTCTAACTGAACAAAATAAGACGAGATCAAGATGGAAACTTCCTGATAAGTATTTTTTAAATTCAAAAAGATTGTTTTTGAATAGACTCAAATGGGAAGACGAAGAAAACTGCAGAATTTTTTATAAAGGGTTCGGACAAGAATTTATTTTAAATGCTGAAAAGAATCCTAAAATAATAGATTGGGCAACTCACTTAATTAAATTACACGGAGAAAAACTATGATTGAAAACTTCTTGCAGTATGGGCAATGGGTAATTTTAATTCTGAGCATTATGAGTTTATATTTGGTTAGTTCTGTTAAGCATGAAACAAGATTAAATGGTTATATTCTCACGGGTGTCGCAAGGTTTTCTGGAGCCGCAGTTTTTATCTTTGTAGATTTATTTGCTTTCGTTATTGCTAACTTGATACAAACTTATATTGCTTTCCAAGGATATTACAAAAATAAGAAAGCAGGTGATGAACAAACACTTGATACAAAGTAGATACAAACTTTTAGTCTTATGGTTAACCTTAATGATTCTCAATATCCTTCGCATTTCCAATAAGCGAAAAATAGTTATTCTCTGTTAAGTTAGCCTTATGAACACACAAAAAGTAAACAAAATATTAAATGAAATAATGGAATATGAGCTTGCTGGGGTTGTGAGATATACCCACTATTCTCTTATGATAACTGGTCCTTATAGACTTCCAATAGTAGAGTTTCTTAAAGAACAAGCTAATGAGTCATTACAACATGCCCAACAAGCTGGAGAATTGTTGACTGGTCTAGATGGGCATCCTAGTCAAAAAATTGCCAAAATTGTTGAAACTAATAATCACTCAATCAAAGATATACTTGAAGAAAGCTTGGCTCACGAAATCCATGCTCTGGGTCTTTATAAAGAACTTCTAAGCACAGTTGTTGATGAATCAGTCTACTTGGAAGAGTACACTCGAGGACTTATTGGTCAGGAAGAGAAGCATCAGTTAGAACTCAGGAAAATGTTGAAGGATTTTAGCTAACATATTTTTTTCAAATGTGTGAATGTGTAGAATCAATAAGTTAATAAAAAATTTACCAATAACCTTGGCTATTATTATGACTTCTATTCTAGCGGCAGCAGAGCAAGGTGCGCTAATACAAAAAAGCGAAAAATTTATAGAACATTTCAATCAAAGAGATTACAAGAGTGTGCATAAAATGTTTTCTGATGAAATGAAGCAAGCCTTGCCTTTATCTCAATTGGAAGAAGTCTTGTCTCAATTTTCAAGAGAATATGGAGTTATTACGGAAAAGGAGTTTGTAAGATACGAGAGTAGTTATGGAATTTTTAAAGCAGAGTTCTTAAAAAACAAATCTTCAAAAGAGTACTTAACTTTGAAAGTCTCGTTAAATGCAAAGTCAGAAATAAATGGACTTTTCTTTGCACCTTGGGTAGACCATCCAGTCTTATTAAGGAATAAATCTAAATTAATTCTCCCTTTTGAAGATGAGTGGTTCGTTTTTTGGGGGGGTGACACTAAAGAAGAGAATTATCATGTGGAGAGTAATGCTCAAAAAGGAGCTTTTGATTTTCTTATAAAGGATCAAGAAGGGAAAAGTTTTAGGAATGAAGGAAAAATTAATGAAGATTATTACGCTTTCGGTAAGAGAGTCATTTCACCTTCAGAGGGTGAAGTTGTCCTTGTTGTGGATGGTGTAAAAGATAATATCCCTGGCAAACTCAATCCAATCTACTTACCAGGGAATTCTGTGATTATAAAAACAGAGAATAATGAGTTCTTATTTTTTGCTCACTTTATAAAAGATTCGATAGTGGTTAGCGAAGGACAAGCTGTAAAACAAGGAGATTTACTAGGACTTTGCGGCAATTCGGGCAACTCTTCGGAACCTCATCTACACTTTCATATCCAAAATGTTGAAGACATGAACGAAGCAACTGGCGCTAAGACTTATTTCGAAAAGATATTAGTAGATGGAAAAATAAAAAGAGATTATTCACCAGTTAGAAATCAAAAGGTAAGAAATGCAAATTAAGTTACTTGAATGCTACACTCCAATAAAAGGAATAAGGAAAGACTAATAATGAGCATCACTACCAAACAGTCAGAACCTGATCTCGGTGCAAAATCTCTTGCTGTAAGAACCAAACTTATTGACAGAACGGCTAAATGTGAAAAAGTAGCACACCGTGGACAAGCCGCCTTAGCCCAGGAAGTTGTTCAAACTGTCGATCTGCCGCATCAAATTTACATTGACTCCGCTGAAGGGCCTTATCTGACGGATCTGGATGGAAATCGTTATATCGATCTAACGGGAGGCTTCGGTCCTAACGTACTCGGCAACAAGCCAGAACCAGTCGAAGCCGCAATTGGTCCGCAAATTGAAAAAGGTTGGCATTATGGAATTCCTAACGGTCAACAAGCACAACTAGCTGAACTGATCAAAGAATCCTCAGCCGCAGTGGATGAAGTAATGTTTTGTAATTCCGGTAGTGAAGCTACTATGTTTGCATTTCGTGCAGCTCGAGCAGCAACCGGCAAAAAAATTGTTGCCTTATTTGATGGGTCATACCATGGCGTTCACGACTACGCATTGGTAAAAGCTGATTCTAAGAGTGATCGTTCAACACCCTCCAGCACCACTCTTGGAGCGGGTATTCCTGATGAAATTTCAAAAGATCTAATGATGATGCTTCCTTATCGCGATACCAATGCTTACGAACTGATTCGTAAACATAAAGATAATCTGGCATTAGTCGTCATTGAACCAGTGCAAAGCTCTAATCCTAGGCTCGACAATCAAGAGTTTTTACAAGGTTTACGGGAAGTCTGCACTGAGTGTGAAGTTCTTTTAATGTTCGACGAAGTCATAACTGGATTTAGGATTGAATATGGCGGTTGCCAGCAGTACTACGATATCAAACCAGACCTAGTGACTTACGGCAAAGCAGCTGGTGGTGGACTTCCGATTGGGGTTGTAGCAGGATCAAAAAGGGTAATGAATACTTTTTCTGGTGCTGATAAAACTCCAGCTATCTTTGCTGGAGGAACATTTAGTGGTAATCCTCTCACAATGGCAGGGGGCATTGGCATGCTGGAGTATCTCAAGGAGAATAAAGAAGAGATTTATCCTTACTTACATGCGCAGGGTGATCGCATAGCAGATGAAATCAACGAATTTTGTCGATCGAACAATATTCCTGCACAGATGATGAACGCAGGCTCTATGATGCATCTGATTTTCGGTGGCGAAACCATTGAGTCATCACGCGATATAGATCATAGCCACTATTCTTTAGAAAAAGAGTTCTATCTTCATCTACTCGGTCACAACGTGATCGTACCTGGGATTCATCTTGCCTTCATTTCATTTGCACACAAACCAGATGTGATTGATCAGGTCATCGATGCCTTCAAGAGAACCTTTGAAGATCTGAGAGATGACGGATTAATTTAGCCTTTAGAGTTTTTGCTCACTACTTGTGCGAGGGCAAGGACAAGATGAGTCAGTTAAATCAGAGAAAAACTTGCGATGATTGAGCGGAACAAAAAAATAAAATTAAAAGGAGAGAGAATTAAATGCCAGAAATGACAATGTTGGGGTGGTTTCATACCATATTAGGAGTAGTGGCTGTATTTAGTGGTTTTTATACCTTATATAAATATAGAGTCATTTCTATGGAGGAAAGCTCTGGAAGGTTATATGTGTACGTAACCTTATTAGTTGCGGGTTCTGCCTTAGGAATTTATAACCAAGGAGGCTTTGGAATTGCGCATGTACTTGCTGTGTTGACTTTAATTGCTATTACTGGCGGCTTTGTAATGGAAAAAACTAAACTGTTTGGATCCTTCTCAAAATACTTACAAGCACTGGCTTATACCAGTACGCTCTTATTTCACATGATTCCTGCAATAACTGACTTTCTAAGAAGATTACCAGTTGGAGATCCATTCATTGATTCTTTCGAAGACCCTTTACTAGTTAATTTTCACTTAGCTTTCTTGTTAATATTTGTAATAGGAATTATTACTCAAATTTTTTGGCTTAAAAAACAAGATAATTAAAAAGGGTGGATATTTTAATAGAGCTCTATGCTGGCTAAATCAAGTTCAGCTTCAAAATCTTTTCCGTAAGCCACTAATCCGATAGATTTAATTCTAGAAGAATTAACTTTGCTTGGAAGAAGTCTCCTGCTTTTGTTGAATTCAGAAAAAGGTAGGTTTATGTTCATCCATTTGTCTGAAGCTTCGAAAGATATATCGTAGTAATCCCAAGGAAAGACTGTTGCTCCAGTTCTTAAATGAATGAAATACTTATTATTATTGCCTCTAACTTTGATTCTAATACCTTCGTAATTCGTACCTTGTAGGTTTACGCTTGTCCTAAATTGGATGAAACCTCCATTATTAGCCGTACTTACATCACCTTCGAGTCTATAGAATGAGATTTCTTCCTCTTTCAGCTCAGAAAGCTTTCCCTTAGAGAGTCCTCCCATAACATCATCACCAAACATAACCCACTGGGCTTTCTCATCAACTAAGTTATCTATTACATATTTTTCTTGTCCCCAGACAAGAGTTGTTAAGACTAGACTTGAAAGTAGAAGTAATTTTTTCATTCCCCCACCTCTGATATAAGAAAAAAGAAATGAAATAAATTGAAATAAAGGAAATTTTTTAAAAAGCTTCATAAAACGCTCCTAAGCATAAAGTTAAAATTTACTGGGCGTTTACAGTATGTAAGAAAGAAGGGTGTCCCCTAAATCCAAGACTGTACTAAAGCAGCTGCGCACATTATTTATAAAAAGATCTTTTTTTCAATACTTTTTTTGCCAAAATGACAGCATCAAAAAATCAATCAGGGTATAAAGTGTATTTCCTATTGAGTGGGAATAGAGTAGAGAATTAAAAGGAGAAAAGAATGGATGGACTTACAGCAGCAGCATTTTGTTTTGGTTTAGTAGGAGTGGTTGCATTTGTTAGACTAGAAAAACTTATAAAAACCCTGAAAGAAAAGGGGGTTTTAGAACAGGATTACAAAGAAGAGTAAGTTACTGATAAAACATAAGGCGGTGTATAGTGGTGAGCACAAAAAGAATATATAGAAATGAAGGTATTTCATTTTTTTAGTGGAGAAGACTTCCTAAGTTAAATTCCAGTTATATTTGTAAATGGAAAAGTTTCTATCATTAATTTAACCTTGTCAAAAAGCTCTCCTACTCCAAGACTAGTCCAAAGTATCAGAAAACCGATTAAAAGCTTGAGTGGAAAAGAATATTTTTTTTGTATAGTTGTTCTTATCAAGTCGACTAATGGGAGATAAAACAACAGGGATAGAAGTAATATGATTAACCCATAGTATGGATCATTTCCCCAAAAGGTATTTACAACGCCGATGAAGCTAAAAAGAACTCCAAATAAAATACTAAAACATTGATAAATAAAATCTTTATTTGGCATTTGCGTAGAATGAGGTTCTAATTATTGCAAAAAACTACTGCGAAGAAGCCACTCTAGTTTTGCCATCAATTGTAATCAATTCTACTAAATCTCCTATTTTGAATTGGTATTCCCCAACTTCTTGAACCACTGAGACGGTTCGATTGTCATCCAAATTAATGGTAAGTTGCACACCTTCCTTTTTCGTGATTTTCTGAGACACTTTAGATCCTAAGGCTGACCCCACAGCTGCTCCTAAAGTGGCACCTATGGAAGATTCTATTTCTCCATCACTTACACCCGAACCGGCCGCTGCTCCTACCACTCCACCTACCAAAGAACCACTCTTTAGATCACCCTCTATATTGACTGTTCTCACCTTCACTACTTCACCGTAAAGCACATTGCGCATCTCTTGGGCAGCATCCCTGGAATAGGTTTCAGGTTGCAAGGAGCTGTAAGCACAACCCGACAATAAAACTAATATGATTATTAAGTTAGTAATTTTTTTCATACCCTTTCTTTAGTTTCTAAATTTTAAGGAGTAGGCAACTAAGAAGCCAATGAGTAAGCATAGAGGGAATCCAATAAACATATTTAACTCAATTGATTTCCACAAAGCTACAAACATAAAGGCTGCACCTACTCCAATGGCTTCACTAAATTTGTTAAGCTCTACTCTCATTTTGTCTCTCCTTCTATTTTCTTGCTGTTTATCTCCACTTTGATATCTAAATCTTTGGGTAATCCATCAAGCGCTTCGCTTATTGCCTTCTCTACCGTATCAGAGATATCTTTCGGTAAGTCTCCTTTTATATCATCCGATTTAGAATGCCATTTCAAGGGCGAGTCAGATTCGTTATCAATGATTATTTCTTTATGTAAAAATTTCTTAGAGCCCATATCTCCATGAGGGGCTGCTAATACTTTTATTTGTGCATGTTTTCTGTCTAGACTATTGCCCCCCGAAAAGAGAATAGCTCCTCCAATCAAAACTCCTATGATGATGGAACCTATGATGGTATCGCTTATTTTCATTTTATTTTCTCCTTGTTAGTAAATGATTAATGAGGTGTTTGACTAGAAGCATTTTAAAAAGTTCTAATCAATTAAAAAAAGACTTCCTTTTGATTGAAAACATAAAACCAGTTAGCAAAATACAAACTAAATAAGAATAAGATGGGTTGTATAAGAGAGGTAAAGATAGATTCAAGACTAAGTTTAGAAGAGAATTAATGATGCTCTCTATATTAAACATCAAGATAAGCGCTGGAGCTATACTTATTAACCCAAAGACAATGAGCCTATTTTTTTGCCTTCTTTTTGATTCTTCTTGGTTGATTAAAATAAGAGTGTAAAAAGTAAATAGATCCTTATTTCTCTGGTTGTAGGAAGTGTCCTTTTCTTTTTGAACAAGCGCTTCTATCTCATTCATTTTAGTTTCTCCATGGCACGACTGATCTTGGATTTAACCGTCCCCTTTTTCATATCTAAAAATTCTCCAATTTCATCCATTTTATAATCGTAAATATACCTCAGCGTAAATATTAACTTTTCTTCTTTGGTTAGAGGTTTTATAAGGGAGAAGAAGTCTTTGTTACCTTCTAGGTGAGGGGTATAGCTTGGCTCATTTGTATCTTCGAGAGGTGAATATTGATTTTCTTTTGCGATTAAATCTTTAAAAGAGTTAACCGCAATGCCAGTAAGCCAGAATTTAAAACTTTTTTGAGGATCAAAACTTTTTAAATAGATATAAGACTTCATAAAAGCTTGTTGAGACATGTCTTCAGCAAGTTCTTTATTACCAGAGGTTAATCGCATACCCAACCCAAATAAATAGTCAGCATATCTCTGTATTAAAACCCCGAAATGGTGACTGCCATCTGAGAGAGTTCTTCTAACCAACTCTTCATCCGATATCATTAAGAGCTATCATCAACCTTCTTGTTTCTACTATAAATGCCATAAACAAGAATTCCCAAACCTATTGAGAACACCAAAAGTCCAATTCCTATGAGTGCTTCTTCTTCTACCCCTATATATCCAAATAAAGCTATCCCTATTCCAACAGATGCAGTGATTATTCCAGATCGTATATCATTCCTTTCTCCATTTTCTTCCTTTTTATAACCAGGAAGACCCTGTAGTAACTCTGGAGTCAACTCTTGTCCGCTTTGAATTAATTCTTGTAATGTCTGATGGAATCTTTCTTCGCGTTTCCCAGAAAAATAAGAAACAACCCATACAATGAAAACTGGCATTCCAAAAACACCTACTATTCCAAATAGGGGTATTAATATATCCCAATCCATAAATCTCTCCTATTAGTTAACAATCATCATCTAAACTGCCACCAGAACTTGTTGCGAAGTCAGTTTTAATGGTATTTTCAGCGACTTCAATACTTCCGCCACTGGACACTTTACCTGTAATTTCAAGAGCACCACAAATCTCAACATCAGCTCCAGAAGATACCCTCACCGTAGAGACTTCAACAACAACTCCACTATCCGCTTCAAAATCTGCTCCTGAAGAAGCTTTAAGTGCTAGGTGGTTAATGTGGAGTGTTTCCTCTATCTCTATCTCAGATCCAGACGACAAGTCCACTTTCAGTTCATCGATGTAACCTGAACCACCATCAATTTCAAAAGAACTTCCAGAGGATACTGATACATTTAAATCTATTTCATTCTTAAAACAATTTTCCATCTCCCCTTCAGAACCAGCACTCAATTCAATAAATTGAGGTGGTTTCTTCAGAGTAATATCTGCAGTCACATCATTTCTTCCCCAAGAAAAAAACAGCCAAGAATTAGTATTTTTTCTTTTAATCTTTAGTTTCTTATTTTTCAAGGACATTCGAAAGTCATCCTCAGAGTCAGCAGTTATGTCTAATTTATTCACAGCCCCACACCAAACAGTAAATTCCACTCCTGCACTTACCTCCACAGATTCAACTTCTTCTATCTCATAAGAATAAGCCTCACAGAAAAGTAAGGGGGTAAAAAAACTTACTATAAGGATAATGGGCTTCTTCACTTTCATCATTTTTTGCCTTCATTTATATATACCTAATATTGACCAAAAAGGTTGCAATTAATATCTTTTTCGGTACTTTGCAACCCTTTTCTTATATCTCAGGTATATATAAGCAGTACCACTATTTTTTTGAAAAATTAACTTAACATTTAAAAAAATTATGAAAAGAATTTTACTTTTTTTTTGTTTTTTTAGTACATATATTCATTCAACCATTGAGGTTGACGGTAAGCTCGATGAACCTGAATGGGACTCCGCTATGGAAATCAACCAATTCTATGAAGTCTTTCCCTATACACTAAAAGACGCTGATTTTCCTACCAAAGTTCTTATTAAAGAAACAGATCAAGGTATTTTTTTTGGATTCTCTAGTGGTCAAAAGAAGGACACTATTCGGGCGAGTCAACATCAAAGAGATGCTCATTGGATGCGCACTAATGCAGATTTGGTCGGCGTAATGATTGATTTTGATGGTGATGCGGTAACAGCCTATGATTTTTATGTATCTGCTGGCGGATCCATCGGCGATGCCATTATCAAAGATGAACGGCATTTTGATGGAGATTGGGATGGAGACTGGTTATCAGCAGCCTCCATTTCGGGTGATCACTGGTATGCTGAAATATTTATCCCCTGGTCAATAGCGCCTATGAGACTTCAGCGTGGAGAACTGAGAAAAGTAAAGATGGGTATTTACCGAGTTATCAATTATCAAAATCGCTTGTTAGGCAACGCCAAGGCTAGCCCGGATATGGGGGGGCAATTCGTCTCAAAGTTTCCAGAATTTACTTTTAAGAATCATAAAACAACAACTATCAATTATTATCCTTACCTAACTGTTTCTAACGATAGAATAGATGATCAAGCGGAAACTAAAACGGGCTTAGAATTATTTTGGAAAATAGATTCAAGCAAGCAATTAAATGCCACATTCAATCCAGATTTTGGACACATAGAGAGCGATGAAGTCGTGGTTAACTTTTCAGCTGTAGAGACCTACTATTCTGATAAAAGACCTTTTTTTGCTGCAACTCCAACTTTATTTAATGTGCAAGATCAGCACTGGTATATCATAAATACCAGACGAATTGGTGGAACTCCAGACTATGATTGCTCAACATACGAAGCAGAAATACAGAGTTTATGCTCAAGTAGCCAACAAGGTAGTTCTAACATTGACTTGGCTCTCAGCTATACACAACAAAACGAATCTTTTGACATTGGAGTTTTAGGTGCATTTGAAGACGATACCAATTTCAGTCAGGGAAAAGATTTTTACGCAATTAGGTTAAGGTCTACAACAGATAACGCCACATGGGGATATTTGGGAACCCTAGTCAATAGACCCGTATTAAATCGAAGAGCCAACGTAAACTCCATAGATTTCAATTATTATTATTCGCCACAACTAAAACTGACTGGAAACTTGCTTAACTCAGTTGTTGACAGTGAGCAGGGTTACGGTTTTAGAGTGGCAATGGATCACACGCCTAATAAAAGTAGAACACATAATTTCAAAATAACTTACTTCGACAAAAAGTTAGACATTAATGATATGGGTTATATGTGGCGAAATGACCTTATGTCGATCAGAAGCCATTTTAGGTTTACGAAAACCGACTTTAGAAAAGAATCAAAAGTTTTAAGCAGAACATTGATGATCTTTACTAATCTAAGAACGACGTCAAACGGAAAAAAGGATTCTTCCTTTGTGGGCCTGGCTGGCTTTAATATGTTCAAGGACACTTCAGGAATTGAATTTGAATCCTTTTACAAGCCACGAGGTCGGGACAATTTAATAACTCGTAACTATGAGTTTTCGCCTTTTGTAAAAAGGACAGAGGAGTTTAATGTTAGCTTAGGTTACAAATCACCTGCACATGAATTCTTCAATTACGCTCTTGCAACACAAAGAGACAAGCGAGAATTGGGATACGGGAATACTTACATGGCACGGCTGAATGTAATACCCTCTGACACTCTATCGTTTACCTTTGCACACAGTCATAATGACAGGTCAGGATGGTTGAATTGGTTACAGGAAAATTTGCTTGGAAGTTATGACCAAACTCAAAAAACTACCTTAGCAGAACTTCAATGGTTTAAAGACAATAAACACGAACTGAGAGTAAAGGCTCAAATGGTTGCTTTTACTGCCAGAGACCCTCGAGCTTATCGAGCAGATATACATGGCAACTTGCTAAAAGAACAATTAAATTTAGACCCTTTTACTTTAAGTCAATTGGCCTTTCAAGTTCGCTACCGATACGAAATAGCACCTCTTTCTTATTTTTATTTAGTTTACTCAAGAGGCGGTAGAATTTTTAGATTCGATGAAGAGAATGACTTGAAACAGATTTATAAGCGTTCCTGGGATGATCCAGAAACAGACTCAATTGTTGTAAAGTTAAGGTATAAGTTTTAATTTAACTCTAGGAGTATCCCCGATGAAAAATAAAAGTTACATCATAGTTTTGTTACTAGCATTTTGCATGCCCGGTTTCAGTGCAAAAGAAGCCCTCAAATCAGGAATCGAAATCTCTAATTTGGATCTTAATGTCAGACCTCAAGACAATTTTTACAGATATGTAAATGGTACTTGGTTAGAAAAAACTGAGATCCCTTCTGACAAATCTTCTTACGGATCATTTACAGAGCTCAGAGATAAAGCTAGACAAGATGTGTTAACGATCATTGAAGACTTGTCTGAGAAAGAGGATCTGGAAGAAGGTTCTGATGAGCAAAAGGTAAGAGATCTATTCAGAAGTTACTTAGATACCGATAGAGTGAATTCACTGGGACTTGAACCTATTAGAGAAAACTTAGAAAAAATTGACTCAATAAACTCTACTAAGCTATTACCGGAATATTTGGTTGAGTCACAAAAAAAAGGTGTTTCTTCACTTTTTAATTTTTGGATAGATGCTGATTCCAAGATTCCTACTAAGTATTCAGTCTATTTTACTCAATCGGGATTGGGACTACCTGAAAGAAGTTACTATCTTGATCAAAGTAAAAAATCTAAAGATATCAGAGAAGCTTATCTAAAGCATATTGAGAAGATGTTCTCTTTAGCTAATTTTGAAACACCAGCTAAAGATGCGGCAATAGTAATGAGGCTAGAAACAGAGATAGCTAAGATTCACTGGACTAATGTTCAAAGAAGGGACAGAGACAAAACCTATAATAAGCTAAGCACCCAACAATTGATTGATTTGAACCCAAATTTTAATTGGGAAATTTATCTAAAAGCAGCCGGTATCAATTCTGAAAATGAGTTTATTTTGAGAGAGTTAAGTTATTTTAGTGATCTTTCAAGTCTCTTAGATAGTACAGATTTGGAGAATTGGAAAATCTACCTTAAATGGAAACTCCTGAATTCTTCAGCCAGCTTACTGAGCAAAGAATTTGATGAGCTAAATTTTGAATTTTACGGGAAAAAACTCAATGGCACCCCTCAACAGGAAGATAGATGGAAGAGAGGCGTGAATTCTGTTAATCAAATATTGGGTGAATCTGTTGGGAAGATTTATGTAAGTAGACATTTTAAGCCTGAAGCTAAAGCAAGGATGATGGAATTGGTTGAGAATTTAAGAGAAGCCTATAAGCAAGCTATATTTGACTTAGATTGGATGGGACATGAAACAAAAAAACAAGCTTTGAAGAAGCTTGCTAAATTTACACCTAAAATTGGATATCCTGATAAATGGAGAGATTACAGTGAGTTGGTTGTTGATCCAAAAGACCTGGTTGGGAATTTCAAAAGAGCTTCTAAATTTTATTATCAAAGAGGAGTGGATAAACTTGGTAAGCCTATAGATAGAAGTGAGTGGCACATGAACCCTCAAACAGTTAATGCATATTACAACCCAACCATGAATGAAATAGTTTTTCCAGCTGCAATATTACAACCTCCCTTCTTCAATATGGAGGCTGATGATGCCGTAAATTACGGCGGCATAGGAGGTGTTATAGGCCATGAGATGGGCCATGGTTTCGATGACCAAGGTTCAAAGTCTGATGGAGATGGCGTTTTGAGGAATTGGTGGACCGAAAAAGACCTCGAAGAATTTAAATCAAGGACCAATCAATTAGTTGAACAATACAGTAGTTATGAACCTTTAGAAGGAGAATTTATCAATGGGGAGCTAACTTTAGGCGAAAATATTGGTGATTTAGGTGGTCTCACTATTGCCCATAGAGCCTATCAGCTATCCTTGAAAGAGAATATTTCTAAAAGGATAGACGGGTTTAGTGGCGAACAAAGATTCTTCATGGGTTGGGCTCAAGTTTGGGCTTACAAATACCGAGATGAAGCGCTCAGGAATCGCTTACTCACAGATCCTCATTCCCCAGCACCTTATCGATGTAATGGGGTGTTGAGTAATATGCCTGAATTTTATGAAACCTATGACCTTGAGGAAAAAGACGAAATGTATTTGGAGAAGAATAAGAGAGTAAAGATTTGGTAAACTTTGCTTTTTCTTCTTGCTTTTGAAGATTTGAACATTCTTTGCTTTCTAGTTTCCATTCGTCAGACCAAGAGGAGACAAGTTCTCTCCATGTTGTTAAATTATAAAAATCTTCTACACCAGATTATCACAACCCACAAAATTCCTAATAAGGCTATTAACGCAGGCAGAGTAATTAAAAGAAGCATTCTATAACTATCATCAGCACCTAGTGCCAGTAAGCCATAAATAAACATGACGAGAGCTACTACAAATAAAGTTACTAATGTTCCTTTGTAATGTCTAATTTCCCATTCTGCTACTCTTTCAATTAAATCCATAGTTCTTCTTTATCTCGCCCCTAATCAAAAAGTCCAACACCACTATACCAAATTCTTAAATCCAGTTTCTTAAAAAGGTAGAGCAGTTGGGATATTGAAGCAGGGGTATTTTAAGAATAGTTTTTAAGTAAAGTAAACTTAGATAAGAGTTGGTTCTAATTTTTAATAAGAAGTTTCATCAACTCTTTTTAGATTCTATATATTAATCTCTTATATACAAATTAAGTTAAATCAATATAGTGAGCTCCCCCTTAAATAAAAGCTTAAGTAGAAAAGAAATGAAAACAGAAAAAGCTTACAAAAATTTAGATTTTTTAAATAGCAAAGATGCTCGTACTTTAAGGATTCTAGCTGAATACCTTCATCCAAAGATTCAACTTGAAGAAGAAAAAGTAATGAACACAATAGTAATTTTCGGATCAGCAAGGGCGCCATCACCAGAGGAATTAAGTAGCAAAGATAGCCTTAATAAAGGAAGATGCAAAAGTTCAAAGTTAGCTGAATACTACGATGCCACAAGAATGCTCTCAAAAAGATTGACAGAATGGTCTAAGAATTTAAATCATGAAGAACAAAAATATGTAATTTGTTCAGGAGGAGGTCCAGGCATAATGATTGCAGCCAATCGTGGGGCTAGAGAAGCAGAAGGTAAAACCGCAACCTTTAGAATTTCTTTACCTTTTGAAAATAGTCCTAATCCTTATGTTAATCCAGAACTAGATTTTGAATTTCATTATTTTTTTACTAGAAAATTTTGGTTTTCTTATTTAGCAAAAGCTCTCGTAATTATGCCTGGAGGTTTTGGAACCTTAGATGAATTTTTTGAAATTCTTACACTTATCCAAACTGAAAAAATGAAGAAAAATTTACCTATAGTTCTTTTTGGGGAGGAGTATTGGAACAAATTAATTAACTTTGAAACTTTAGTTGAATATGGAGTAATAGACAGGAAGGACTTAGATCTGTTCTTTCTTACGAGCAATGTTGATAAAGCTTATGAGCATGTTACATCAAGTCTTAATTCCAAATAATAACTTAACCTCTTAAGCTAATTTGCTTACTGTGTTAGATGTTTATCAAGGAAAACAAACTTAGATAAGAGTTGGTTCTAATTTTTAATAAGAAGTTTCATCAACTTTTTCTTATCCCCGCTGATAAAAAAGTTTGCTTAGAAAGATAACCATTCCGGAGGTTTCAACCCTTTTGATTTTAGAAAATCAGGATTAAATAATTTTGAAAGATATCTGGTTCCTGAATCACATAAAACAGTTACTATGCAGTTTCCTGGACCCATTTCTTTAGCTAATCTGATTGATGCTGCTACATTTATTCCAGAACTACTCCCTAAAAATAGCCCCTCTTCTTTGATCATACGAAACATAATATCAACGGTCTCTTGATCAGGTATGAAGAAGGCTTCATCAATTTCTGTCTTTTCTAGATTAGAAGTTATTCTACCTTGACCAATTCCCTCGGTGATACTAGATCCTTCGGCTTTTAATTCTCCATGTACGTAATAGTTAAAAAGAGCTGCACCGGGTGGATCTGCAAGACATATTTTTATTTTGGGATTCTTTTCCTTTAAGAACCTGCTTACTCCTGCGATTGTGCCCCCTGTACCTACTGCCGAGACAAAAGCATCAACGGAGCCTTGAGTTTGCTTCCATATCTCGGGACCAGTTGTCTCATAATGGGCTTTTCTATTAGCCTTATTATCAAATTGGTTAGCCCAGATAGCACCCTTGGTGTTTTTTTCATTGAGTTCTTCAGCCAGTCTACCTGAAAATTTGACATAGTTATTTTCATTTTTGTAAGGAACAGCTGGTACAGTTATCAGTTGGGCACCACAGGCTCTTATGAGCTGTAACTTTTCTTGGCTTTGGGTTTCAGGTACTACTATTGTAGATTGGTAACCCATCGAATTAGCCACTAGTGCAAGTCCTATTCCTGTATTTCCAGCAGTTCCTTCTACTATGGTTCCGCCAGGCAGAAGTTTACCTCTTTCTATAGCATCTTTGATTATATACCAAGCAGCTCTGTCTTTTACTGAGCCACCTGGGTTTTGAAATTCCGCTTTCCCTAAAATTTCACATCCAGTGTCCTCTGAAGGACCCTTTAATCTTACTAAAGGAGTATTGCCAATAAGTTTTATAAATTCTTGACCCATAATTATTTATCTTATCAATTTATCTGGTTTATGTACCTTTCAAATATTTATAAATATGAATATCATAAAAACTTCAACGTTTTCTAATGGATAGCTATATAAAACAAGGGTTTAGAGACTATTTACACTATAGTTTTTCTTGTTCTAAACAGTTATTAAAAATAGGAGGAGGTTGTCTTTAGACTTGGCAGGGTTTGTCAGGTTTGGTCGGCTACTTTAATGGTTCCTGCAAGGAATATGTATTCAATATCTTATTCTGAGAATGACTTTGAGTTAAAACTCAATCTAAAAGATGTTCAAGAGCAAGGTAATATTGCAGAAGGTGAAACCAAAACCGAAGGCTATGAGATGTTAGATCTTCGATTTAACAAGACATACAGTCTAAATAGCGAGAGTGATCTGAGCATCTCCTTATTTGCAAATAATGTTTTAGATGAGGCAGCAAGAAACCATAGTTCTTTTGTAAAAGATGAGGTTCCTTTACCGGGAAGAAATTATGGAATTAAATTTAATTATAATTTTTAAGGCCTAAAAAATAACTTAATGTTCATTCAGTTAAGTGTTCTATGAACACAAGCTGATTAAAGTTATCGGGAATAGCATAAAAGTAGGGGCTATCTAGATATTTGGCTTTTCTTTTTGGAACTAATGCCACTTGAAAGAATTGTCTTCCTCTTTCTTCTAGGCTGGCGAGAAGAATTATCTTATCCCCTTTTTGGAGAGTATAAGTGAACTTGCCATAAATGAGTGTCCAATTACCGGTTGCCGCGTTTGGTTCTCTGACTCGTTGGTGTAAGTCAACTTTAGACTTATAAAGAAGCACTGAAGTGGTACGTTTTTTTGATTCAAAGACATCACCAACTTCATAATTTAAGGCATCTGAATAACCAGAGACTGTAAAACAGAATAGCAAGATCAATAATAGGCTCTTCTTAATTGGGTTCATTTAATTAATCCTAAGTTTTTATACACCAACTCAGAAGTTTTTGCCAAAATGACAGCATCAAAAAATCAATTAGGGTATAAAGTGTATTTCCTATTGAGCGGGGTGAAGACATGACAATTAACTACTTAAGTGCAGATTCAGATATCGAAGCTATTGAGACTGAACTTAAATCAAACGGCTGCGTGGTTATTGAAGACCTAATAGATAAATCAACAGTCGAACAGATAAAATCTGATTTGGTTCCCCATTTAACACCTACGCCTGCCAAGGATAAGTTTGCTGGTCGACACACAAAGCGGGCCGGATTGGTAATAGCTAGGTCCCCTAAGGCGAGAGCGCTCATAATGCATCCAAAAGTATTAGAAGTGACCGAAAAAGCTTTATCTCATTCGACTAATTTTCAACTACACAATGCTCAAGTATTAGCTGTAGGTCCTGGATCTGCGCTGCAACCCATACATCGAGATCAATGGGCTTTCGATTTTTTCCCGTTTCCATCAGGTTTTGACACAACATTTTCAACAATGTGGGCCTTGACAGATTTCACCGCTGAAAATGGAGCAACTAGATTGGTTCCGGGTTCCCATAAAGTAAATGAATCTAGTTTGGAGGAAGCCTTGAGTACTGCTAAGAACCTTACAATTAATTTTGAAGAGGAAACTGAAGCTGCTGAAATGGAGGCCGGATCTGTTCTTTTTTATACTGGGTCTCTTTATCATGGAGCAGGTCCAAATAGCACTGAATCTGTCAGGATTGGGTTAACAATTCAATACACGTTGGGGTGGTTGAGACAAGAAGAGAATCAATACTTAGGAAATTCTTCTGAAGTTCTTGATGAATTACCCGAGGATCTGCTCAGATTGATGGGGTATAAAGGCGCAGCTTCTAGCTTAGGTTTTTATGACAATCTAAAAGATCCAGTGGCGGCTATACGACCAGAGCTAGAAAAAGATTTTAATGAAACTTTATGAAGTAAAAATTTAGGGGATAAAATTCCTGAAGAAACAGAAATAAGGATAGAAAAAGAATAAGGAGTAACTATGTCTAATCCATTAATAGTTTATGGTGTACCATTTTCACAACCAGTTAGGGCAGTTCTATGGCTTATGCTATACAAGCAAAAATCTTTTGAGTTGGCTTTAATTAACCCAGGCTCTTCTTCTGAAGGGGGCAGCCGTCATCCTGATTATCTAACTAAATTTCCAACAGGAACAATACCTAGTATTGAAGACAAAGAAAGTGGATTTGTTTTATCGGAATCGCATGCAATTATGTGTTACCTCTGTAATAAAAATAATTGGACTGATCTATACCCCAGCAATCATGAGGAACGAGCAAAAGTTGATTCTTATTTACACCTCCATCACAGGAACGTAAGAGAGGCATCTATTGGTTTAGTAGCCCCTAAAGTTAGAAAAGATCTAAACTTCTCAGAAGATTTTCTGAAAATTTCACAGGCAAATATTGAAAAGGCTTTTAAGGCCTTAGAGAACGGATGGTTAGCTCAATCTCGTTTTCTCACTGGTGACAACTTAACGATCGCCGATATGAGTGCTTATGTTGAAATAGGGCAACTACAGAGTAAGTTCACAAATGTTTATGACTTTCAGCCTTTACCTAACATAACAAGGTGGTTGGAAGAAATGAATCAAGTTGCTTATCATGATGAAGTTCATACCTCTTTGTACGAGCTCGGTGATATAAGCAGCGAAGCGCCTTCTATGGAAACTATTATCAGTGCAAATAAGAAAGGGTTTGTTGTAATACAAGAACAGCTAGCTAGCATGAAGGACCAATAATCCATGACAGTAATAGTAAGACTGGCTAAATCAGAAGATCAAAGTCGTTGCCTAGAGCTGCTGGATGTTTTGGCGAAAGCCACATCTGATCCGCATGAAATTTTTGATTCAGAAACTTTTAAAAATTTAATTTCTAATGAAAGAGGTAGTCTAGTTATGGCTGAAGAAAATGGAGTTGTTCTAGGAATGGCATCTATTTCTTTTAACCTTGCTTTGAGATACAACGGTGAATACTGTCAATTAGAAGAACTTGTTGTAGATCAAGATGCCAGAGGAAAGAACGTTGGCGGTTTGTTAATTGAAGAAACAATTAAGTTGGCTAAGAAAAGAGGTTGTAAGGAATATGGGCTTTATATTCTCGAATCGACTAAACACAACCAAGGTTTCTATGAGAAATATGGTTTTGTTAAAGTGGGTGAAGAGATGAGACAACCTTTATAAATTATAGGAAAAGATAGAAATGCTAAAAAAGACTTGGTATCTCATCCCATTATTATTTCTATCTGTTACTTGTCTTGGTCAGGAGTCAAAAAAGTTAGGTACAGAAGAGGCTCAAGCAGTTTTGGTGACAGGTAGCGGCACTTACAGTAGAAAGATCTCTACTCAAAATTCTCAGTCGCAAGTCTTTTTTGACCAGGGTTTACGTCTGGCTTGGGGTTTTTATTTTCCAGAATCTATTGCGTCTTATCAGGAAGCCTCTCGCATGGACCCCAATCACCCAATGCCTTTTTGGGGCATGGCACATGCTATGGGACCAAATCCTAACTCACGCTATGCTCAGATGCCAGATGATCCAAAAGGCGAAGGCTTTAAAGCCATTAACAAGGCATTAGACCGAATAAATCGTGCCACACCACTAGAAGCAAAGCTAATTCGTGCGCTTTATGTGTTATACGATAGCAAAACTATTCCTGACAAGGACAAGAGAGATCAAGCCTATCTGTCAGCTATGAGGAGTTTAAACCAGGAGTATCCTGATGACCCCGACATAGCAGCATTGTATGCCGCCAGCTATATGTCTATTAGGCGATGGGACTATTGGGACAAAGAAGGTAATCCCAAAGATGAAACTATTCCTGTTGCCGAAGCATTGGAACACATCATAGCCCAAGACATTTCTCATCCAGGAGTGTTTCATTTACATATTCATTTAATCGAAGCGTCACTTAAACCTGAGCGAGCTTTAGTATCTGCTGACTCTCTTGAAGCCACAGTGCCGATTGTTGGACATGTGGTGCATATGCCTGCGCATATTTATGTCAGAGTAGGTCAATATTCTAAAGCCATTGAAAATAACATACGTTCTCAGGCAGTCGACAGACAGTTTGCAGATATTTGGGGAGATAATCCTTTACCTAACATTGGAACTTATCCACTGTCACACAAAATACATGCAGGACATGCACTCGACTTTGTTCGTTATGCAGCTACGGTTCAAGGTAACTATGAAACAGCCAGTAAATCAGCTTGGCGAATGGCCAATCGGATAACTAGCGATAACCTAATGCTCATGGGTGGGCAAAAGCGTGTTTCAGCCCCTTGGCTGGTGTTAAAGATTTTTGGTAAATGGGATGAATTGCTGGCCCTGACACCATCTCATCAAGGGACACCTTACCTTGATGGCATCTGGTCCTATGCGCTTGGTAGTGCACTTTTAGCAAAAGGAAATATGGACTTAGCGGTAAAGGAGTTAAAGAAGTTAAAAGCGATTGCCGAAGCACCAAACGCAGATCAATATAGAGTTGGTGCCACCCCAGCATCAGCGGTGTTGAAACTAGCGGCTTACGGTCTAGAAGGAGAAGTGTTGATGGCTGAAGGTAATTTAACTGAAGCTATCGAAGCGTTTACTGCGGGTGTAGCCATTGAAGATGAAAACAATTATACCGAGCCTCCTGATTGGGCTCAGCCCATGCGCCACTATTTGGGCTCTGCTCTTCTGAAAGCTAGCCAGCCGGAAGAAGCGGAAGTCGTTTATAGGCGGGATTTAAAATGGAATCAGAACAACGGCTGGGCTCTTTTTGGATTACATAAAGCATTAACTGCTCAGAATAAGAAAGACGAGGCACGCCAAGTTTATAATCAGTGGCAAGAAGCTTGGAACGAAGCGGACATTATTCTGACAGCTTCACATAAATAACTATCTACTAAGGCCTTCAGCTATATTTTTTAAGGTAGCATCTAATTTTTCTAGCCTGTATTGAGTCATTGAGTCAACATCAAGGTCTTCAAGTGGTAACTGAAGCCTATTGATTTGTCTGGCAAGTCGATTGCTACCACCTCCTTCCATCGCAGCATCAACTCGATCAAGTCTTCCTAAAATTATATTTACCGTATCTTCTTCTAGAACTTCATCTCGCATTAATTGATCTATATAAGCACGGGCAACCACTGGTTTAGCTGGCCAAGTCATAGGTATTTGTTGTTGCGGATTAAAAAGTCGACGAGAACCTATCATTGGATAAGCAAGTTCAGCTGCCGCTATCTCATTTTCACTCACATACTTACTTGGAATAAGCTTTAGTATATCTAAGCCTCGTGTGATCTCAGTGCCGTAAATAGCGCCCTCGTAATAATAAACAGACCAATACCCGCCTGTTATCATTTCTTCCTCCATTATCGGCCCACGATCAAAGTATGCAATTTCGATGGGATTTGATGAATCAGTGAAATCGATCACAGAGATTCCACCTTGATACCAAGCTTGGACAAAGATATCGCGGCCAGGAATAGGTATGATCGAACCATTATGAGCAACACAATTTTCTGTTTCCAATTGCGGTGCTGGCATCTTGTAATGACTTCTAAATTCTAGTTTCTCACTGTATCAGTTACTACGTCAATTCGTTTAGGGTTAATTGGGTCAGCAATATCAAAGAGAATGCCATTACCAGAACAAGCACCAGCAGCAATCTTAGCTGAAGGGAAAACCGTTATGTCATGACACTGATCAGTTATCTCCGTTTCTTGAGAATCATCACCATGATCGCCTCCACGCCAAAGACCAGCGAGAGTTCCTGTTTCAGGGTCAGCAAATACTGCAGGGCTATTAATAATCCGTGATTGTGAAGGGTCATTTACTGGTATTTCAATTACATCGATACGGAATAAGGCAGTGCGGTCATCACCTGGTATGTCTTCAATACATTGTTCGAGTTCTTCCTCATCACGAACCCTGCCAGTCCCGGAGTTATAAACTAGAATCTTGCCGTCTGGAGTAGGGCCTGTCACTACTGAATGTGTATGAGAACCGCGACAAGTTTGTACTGCACCCACTTGTTTTGGACGACTTAAATCAGAGATATCAAAAATACGTATTCCTCGGAAACGGTCAGGACTTGAATCTGAAGATACTCCCTGTAAACCGCAGTCAAGGCGGCCACGAATTTGCTCAACAGAATAAATTAGTAAATCTCCAACAATAGAAACATCACCTTGACCTCCTGGACAAATAACAGAGGTTATGAGATTTGGTGAGCCATTTTCCTTAATACGATAGATGTTGAAGCCGTGATAGCTCCCAGTGACTAGAATGTCATCACGGAAGGCCATATCTGTATTGGAGAAACTAAGCATTGGATAACGTCGACTTTTGGCATCCTCTTCAATAGATTGAACCTTCTCTTCTTTATCCTCAGCGTTTTCAGCTTCTTGCATATCCTCATCTTCATCCTTTTCTTCGGCCCCCCGTTCAGCAGGGTTTTCAGGGTCATAGAATCCCAGAGGCTTTCTTTGAGATTCCAAAAGCTGCATATTCAAAATAGCTTCTTCAGCATCATAAAGACCTCCAGCCAATCCAGCACGAGGATCACTTGAAAGACCTATGAGTAAGGCGTTCATTCGTTCAATTTCTACTGCTTGATCATTGGTGATATCAGAAGCAAATTCATTCAGAATAGGGTCATAGGTTGATCCTGGTTGATCTCTGAGTTCCTCTACCATTTCAATGGCTCCATCATGATGGGCAATCATCAGTGTTAAAAAAAGTCGGTCAAAATCTGTACTTTTGGAGTCAGCGAGTTCAGCCATCTCTTCCGGGGTTGCCATTCCAATCATGGTGTGATGAGTGTGTTCTGAGTGCTCCGCGGTGGGGTCGGGTGCTAACTCTTCACGTTCTTCTAACCAGCCTTGCATGAAACTGATTTCGTCTTTTTGCGAGACATCAATGCGTCCTGCTAAGTCAAGAATTGATTGATTATTGGTGCTTGGAGTAGCCAGTTCTGACATTAATAAAGCTTGATGATGGTGAATTATCATGTCTTGCATGAACTCAACGTCGGCAACCGTGTAAGAAGAATTAGCAATTTTAACTGCAGTTTCTGCATCCAGTTCTTGAGTGGCTTCTCCAGGAGCACCTGGTTGGAGAATTGGAACTTCGGATACACTTACTGAAGGTATTACTAGGAAGCTTATAAAAGTTAATATAGATAGTGTTCTAAACAAATGGATATAAATGGTAGTTTTCAAAGGGTCCCCCTTAGTAAAAAAATTATACACACTTTTTTACTGTAAAATAATCTGTGTGGGAGGGGTGTCATTGCTAAAGATACCACAATCGTTCCGAGTATAAACAGGGCGCCTCCCATTAGTTTTTTGGAATGATTATTAGTAAAGGCCCCGAAACAGATTTAGTAACAGTCTTAGAGTTAATTCATACAGCTGTTAAATATACAAAGCCATTTTTAACCCTAGAATAATGAAGTTTAGTAGGCTTTTAATATTTCTGTTCCTTTTGCTCTTAATAGTTGTTTCTATATTTGGTCTGCAACCCTTTAAAACTTCAATAGACGCAGAAACAGCTTTAATCAAAGAAACAGAGTTTTATCAAACGGAGGTTCGCAGATTACCGGATGCATCTTATTTAGTTGCAGTGAGAACGCCAATGCCCGGTGTAAAGGCAGACATGGTGCGTTGGTGGTTTGCAGATTTTCTTAATACAACCGAGCATTACAGCTGGTGGCATCCCGAAGATCATGTATGGATGGACTGGGAAAATAAAAAGCCCGGAGAAGTCATAGGCTCCAGTCATTTAGTTCATGAATACATAGGCAGTGAATTGTCAAAGCTTAGAATACAATTCATAAATTCTTCTGAATTCTTTGGCTTTGATCCCAATAATGAAGATACATTTGTTATTTGCGCGAGAGTGGGCCTACTTGAGGAAGAAATTAATACCGCAAAAATGTGTCACGTTGTTAGGAATACTAAGACTGGGGCAGAAATGAGGTCTCGTTTTTGGTTAGGACATGTTGCTAAAAGAGACGGAAACAAAACTATTAGATCTTTTGAGGGATTTGTAGGTAATATGGCCTTGGTAAGATTGTTTCTGATAGAACAACAAGTAAATCCAGAGGATTTAAAACGCCACGCTATAGAAGAAATGACGTATTTAGCAGAATTACTCCCATCTCTTTATGAATCAGAAAATGAGTACATCAACTGAAGAAGCTATAACCTGGACTTGCAAGTCTACTTGGAGAAAAGCAAGTGTTAATACTCTTTGGTGCTTATTGGGTTGTTCTATCGGGGACTTTGGAACTATATTTTTCTTCCAAATAACACAAATTCCTTTCCCTCTATTGTGGATTATGGTTTTAGCTATCATAAACGGATTAATTACTTCGGTTATGCTTGAAACTTATATTTTGTCTAGACAGATGGATCTCAAAAGTGCCTTCAGTACAGCGATGGGCATGTCGTTTATTTCTATGATTGCTATGGAAATAGCTATGAATGTAGTAGACGTGGTTTTTGCTGGTGGAATCTTGGTTTGGTCAGTTATTCCTCTAATGCTAGCAGCAGGTTTCCTTACTCCCTTGCCATACAATTACTACAGATTAAAAAAATATGACGAGTCATGTCATTAAATTAGTAAGTAGATATGAGCGGACACCACCACCATGCACCTGAAAGTGATAGGGGGCTGCTAGGCGCTGTTTTTATAAACATCTTACTAACCTTAGCTCAAGTTATTGGTGGAATAATTTCAGGAAGTCTATCTCTTATTGCAGACGCTCTACATAATTTAAGTGATGCTGCATCTTTAGGAATTGCTTTATTTGCTAGAACAATCGGTCGAAAACCTGCGGATAAGACTAAAAGTTTTGGATACCAAAGAGCTGAAGTTATAGCTGCTCTGATTAATTTAACTCTCTTAATTACTGTTAGTCTTTATTTAATCTATGAAGCAGTGTGGAGAATCGTAGAACCGCAAGTTGTGACAGGTTTAATAATTGTCGTGGTTGCTGGAGTAGCTTTTGTTGTGGACATGGTTACAGCTTTGATTACTTTTAGGATGTCAAAAAATAGTTTGAATATGAAAGCGGCTTTTCTTCACAACCTTGCTGATGCCTTAACTTCTATAGGAGTCATTATTGCAGGAGCTCTGATCTTACTTTACCAATGGTATTGGGTTGATACTTTGCTTACCTTTTTAATTGCAGGTTTTGTGTTGTGGCAGGGCATCATAATGCTGCCTAAAACCATTCATTTGTTAATGGAAGGAACTCCTGAGAATTTATCTTCTGATGAGATAAAAGCTTCTTTAGAAGAAGCTAAGGATGTAGAAGATGTTCACCATATTCATATCTGGAATTTAGATGAACATCGTATTGCTTTAGAAGCTCATGTGGTTGTGGCAACCAATGAATTGCAAGAGGTTGAAGTCATCAAAAGGAAGTTAAAGAAAATACTAAAAGACAGATTTAAAATTACACACTCAACACTAGAATTTGAGTATTTTAATGAATCAAAATAAAGATAATCTTGTTAAGGATGAGATAGAACCTTGCAAGTCTGATGCGCCACTTATTATCTACATTGACTTAAAGAGTCCCTACGCATACCTGTCTATTGAACCGACAAGAAAAATGTTAAAGGATTTAGGTATAGAGGCAGATTGGCGTCCTTTTGTACTCGATATTCCAAGTTATTTAGGTTCGGCAAAGTTAGGTAAAGGAGGTAAGAAAGTTGCAAAACAAGACCGTACAGAAGAGCAATGGTCTGACGTTAAGTACGCTTACTTTGATTGTCGTAGATACGCTAACTTAAATGATAAAACCATACGAGGTACAGTAAAAATTTGGAATACAGATCTGCCTGCTATCGGGATGCTTTGGTTAAAGAAGCTTTCTAGTTTATCCGAACAATCTTCTGAAGGTAGTCTTTTAGAAAGGTATATTGATGAAATTTATGATTCTTTTTGGAAGCGAGAGTTTGATGCTGAAGACGTAACGTCAATTCTTAATCTGTTAGAACAAATTAATGCTCCGATTGATGGATTTCTTGAGTATGCTGAGTCTGACGGTGCTGCTTTAAATAACCTTTTACAGCAATCATCCTTTGACGCTGGGATATATGGAGTTCCTACTTATATTTTACCGGGTGAGTCTGAAACTGATCCTCAACATGAAAAATTTTTTGGGCGAGAACATCTACCGCGGATTCGTTGGCTTTTAAGTGGTCGTCAAGGGAAAGCACCAGATATGGCCTATCTTCTTGATCCTGAGGTAAATAATAAGGCTCTTAATAAATCTGCATCAGATCCCAGTTCAGCTCCTGAGCTAAAGGTAACACCTCTAAAATTAACCACTTATTTTAATTTTAAAAGCCCCGAAAGTTATATAGCTATGCATAGCCTTCTTGCTCTAAAAAGTGAAGGGATTTTAGTTGATTGGCGGCCTTTTGTAAGCAAACCCTTAAGAGCGCCATCAGAAGAGGTCGCTGACGAGGATCGAAGCACTAAGCATTACCGTATTCGAGGTGAATATCATGCTAATAATATCAAGAGATATGCGTCTCATAATTTAGCTAATATATACCGAGAAACAGATTGTCAGTTTGCTGATATGGGATTGTTGTGGCTGCAGCATGAGATGCAGGCCAGTAACGATGCCATTGATGATTATGTGCAGCAAGTTTTTGTTCATCTTTGGCAGGATGAAGGCAAAATAGACTTGCCCCAAGATATTGAGCCTTTGTATTTGGCTACTAGACTTATACAAAACGAGTTTTCTAAGTCCATCCAAGACGGTACATTTATCAATGGGTGGCAGAAGTATGTTGCGGGTAAAGGTCTAGAACATCTTGCAAAAGCTAGGGAGGTTGCTCTATCTCAATCGATAAGTACAGCACCTACTTTTTTGATAGGTTCTGAACCCTTTCGTGGTCAAGCTCAGTTACCGTTAATTAAAGCTCGACTCAAAGCTGGAATATAGTTTTCCAACCACATTTATTGGAATGCGAATAAAGATCCAGGACAAGAATTTATATTGGCTTGTGAAAGTAATCCTGAAATAATTGACTGGTTATTGAATTAAATTCATCTATATGGATAAGGAGTCTAAAGATGGTCGATGCATTTTCTTCTGCTACTGAACTTGCTGCTGCAATCAAAACTAAAGAAGTGAGCAGCAGAGAGTTAACTGACTTATATATTGATAGGGTGGAGCGATATGATGGCGACATCAATGCGGTGGTTGTCAGAGATTTTGAAAGAGGTAGAAAAGCTGCAGAAGCTGCAGATGCTGCACTTTCCAAAGGCGAAGATTTGGGTCCTCTACACGGAGTGCCAATGACTATCAAAGAGGCCTATGATATTGAAGGACTGCCTACCACTTGGGGTTACCCTGAATTTAGTGAGAATATAGCGAATTCAGATGCTGATTCAGTAACTCGCCTCAAGGAAGCAGGCGCAGTTTTTTTTGGTAAAACTAATGTGCCTCTTAGTTTAGCTGACTTTCAAAGTTTTAATGATGTATATGGAACCACCAACAACCCTTGGGATTTAACTAGGACTCCAGGAGGGTCTTCAGGTGGATCTTCAGCTGCTCTCGCGGCAGGTCTTACAGGCTTAGAAGCAGGTTCAGATATAGGGGGATCAATTAGAAATCCAGCTCATTTTTGTGGTATCTATGGGCATAAGCCTACTTGGGGTATTGTTTCGGATGAAGGACATAATTTACCAGGTAGCTATATGCCTGCCGATATTGCTGTTGTTGGACCAATGGCTCGAAGTGCAGAAGATCTCGCTTTAGCGATGGATGTAGTAGCAGGGCCTGGCAGAACAGACCGACGCGGTTGGCAGTTAGCTTTAGACAAACCAAGTAAAACTAAACTAAGTGACTTCAAGATTGCAATTCTTCCCAACCATATAATGGCACCAGTATCTACTGAAATGACGGACAGAGTGCAATCGGTTGCAGACACCTTAGCTAAGACGGGAGCAACGGTTTCAGATGTAGCACGCCCAGATATTGATTTTGAAGCAAGCTTTGAAACTTATAGCAGTCTACTTTGGGGTGTAATGGGTGCAGATACACCGGAGGAAGAAAAAGAACAAATGCGGAAAGCCAGCAAGAATCTACCTGAAGACCCTAATATCCAGGACAACTTAAACCGATTTACTGTTCAAGAGCACAGTGAATGGCTTAAATATAGTAACGATAGATTTAGGCTCAGAAACAAATGGGACAGCTTCTTTAAAGAATGGGATATCTTGATCTGCCCCCAGATGCCAACCGATGCATTTCCACACGATCAAGGTGACTATCTTAATAGAAAGCTAACTGTTAATAATGAAGAACAGGATTATTTTCAGCAAGTCTTCTGGGCAGGAATTATAACCGTAGCGCATCTACCCAGTACTGTATTCCCGACCGGTCTATCAAAAGCTGGATTGCCAATCGGCTTGCAAGCAGTCGGGGCAGAATACAATGACCTTAAAACCATAGATTTCACACGCTTGGTAGCACAAGAAATAGGGGGCTTTACACCTCCTCCAAACTACCCTTAAGAGTTGAGTTTATGGGTATCTACTAATGATTAAACCATCAGGTTTATTTTGAAGTACAAAATCGCTGAAGCCGATGCGCCTTTTGAGATAGTTTGGGATAAATTAGGAATTCCTCACATCTACGCCAACTCTGTAGCTGATGCTTATAGAGGTATGGGTTATGCAGCTGGCTATGAAAGGTTATGGCAAATTCATTTAAGTTGCGCTTATGCCAATGGTCAAGCCGCAGCTTTATTAGGAGAAAGATTCATAACACAAGACGCTTTCCAGAGAGCATTTAATGTTCATGGAGGTCATACCAATCTCCCAGAAAGCGAAGGAGATTGGATCGTTAATGCCTATCTTGAAGGGCTTAATAGTTACGTAAATTCTTTAGATGAAATTCCACCAGAATTTTTACATGCTGGAGCAGAGCCGCGTGAATTTAACAGGGCAGATATAGCAGCAAGATACAGGTTTACTTCTTGGTTTCAACATAAGAGTTGGACCGAGAAGATGGTTTTAGGACGTTTAATGGCTACTCATGGGGTGGATTATTTCTCCAACCATGTTCTGCATTTTTCAGAACAAGATCGGAATTTGGTTGAAGAATTAAAAGGCTACAGATCCCCATCAACCCTTTACGATACCAAACACTTTCTTTTACGTTCACTTAAACGCTGGCTCTTGGAATACTTTCGGAGCAGCTTTTCCAGGAGTCCCTTATTTCATGATGGGATATTCAAACGATATTGCATGGGGACTCACCACCGGTTTTGTTGATTGTTATGACTTGTTCATTGAAGAGATTAAAGAAAATGAAAGTAAAACCCATTCTGGTTTCAAACCATTAGTAATGCAAACTGAGACTATTGATGTGAAAGACCAGTCCAGTAAAGAAGTTTGCATTCAAAAGACTGCTCATGGTGTTTTGTTGGAACCGTTTATGAAAGAAATGGGAATGTCCGATTCTACAGCGCAAAAATATCAAACAAGTCTCTACTGGTCTTTAATGGATCAGGCTACTTCAGCAGGAGCGTTGGCATTATTGCCGACCGCCAAGTCGGCTAAGGAATTTGGTGACTTATTATTCGAAAATGAACTATGCCCTCTGGTTAACAACATAATATGTGTTGATAAAGAGAGCAACTTAGAAAGATACATCGCTACCACCACTCCTGTCAGAAAGGGAGTAACTGGTAGTGTGCCTTTAGCGGGTTGGGAGGAGAAATATAAATTTCCTCTAGCAAAACCTGAACAATTGAAAGTAGAAAAAAACCCAGCTTGTGGTTTTACTTTGACAGCCAATAACGACACGATGAAGGAAAAGGGTGAATTTTATATCCATAACTTTCCAACTCATAGCGCTAGGGCTGATCGGATAACTGAGCTGCTTAAAGAAAAGGAAAAGTTTAGTGTTGAAGATTTTTGTAGGATGCAGTTAGATTTATTAGACATGAGGGCAAAGAAAATTTTGCCAGACTTACTTAAGATACTAAATCAGAGTGAAGATAAAGAACTCAGTTTGGCATCAAAACTGCTTGAAGAGTGGGATTGTCGTGCAGATATAAATTCCGTTGGTGCCTGCCTCTACTATCCTTTTTTGGATCGTTTTTGGCAGCGTAAC
>LUMK01000002.1_pt1 | contig 36066 bp, 39 predicted proteins | sample 729981 | NCBI WGS metagenome assembly LUMK01 (sample SAMN03860265, study PRJNA289734) | marine metagenome | biome: seawater column; feature: ocean; material: water; isolation source: Red Sea water column Station 22 - depth 200m | place: Saudi Arabia: Red Sea | collected 2011-10-15 | depth 200 m
GATATTAAAGCTGTGCTAGACTTGGCAAGACGATTAGAAAATGAGGCCGATGATGTTCGTATGAAGCGAATTTCAAGTGGTAAGATGAACATGGAAGATTTCTATTATCAACTTGAAGAAGTGACAAAGGTTGGTTCATTTCAGGGGCTTCTTGATACAATGCCTGGATTGTCGGGCATGGTAAAAGAAGATCAAATTGATAAAATGGAAGAAAAAGTAGAGAAATGGCGGTACATTATCCAAAGCATGAATAAAGATGAAAAAGCTGATCCTGACATACTTAATGCTTCTAGAATCAAGAGAATTGGGCGTGGTTCAGGTTGGCCAGAACATGATGTGAAGGAACTGATTAAAAATTACAAAAACTCAAAAAATATGATGAAGGCGTCAAAGGGAAGACAGATGCAAGGTTTCCTTCGTAAACTGGGCATGGGTTAATCGCTTGTTTATTATTTTCAATTAGACTTTATTTTTTATGCAAAAATATAACACGTTAGAAGGAAATAACAGAATTTTATCCCAATCCAGGTCGATTATCAAAGAATATGATTTATGTGATTTTTGTTTAGGAAGATTTTTCATAAATCTTAGTAGTTTTTCATCAGCAAGAAGATTAGGTCTTAAAATTAGGAATTCAATAAATTCTAAAAACATTTCAGAATGTTATATTTGTAGAAATCTATTTTCTTCCTTAGATTATTATGTGAAAATGATGCATGATGTAGCTTCTGGAATTGAATTTTCTACTTTTGTTGTTGGGGCAACATTAAAACAATCAGTTACAGAAAGAGACGATAAAATACGTTCAGAATTTCACCTTCGTGGTACTGATAGTATTAAAACAGAAATAACCAGAGAACTGGGAAAAAGATTCCTAAGAAAGACAAAGACCAAAATTGATCACATGTTACCTGACGTTACGTTCACAATTAATTTTAGAACTGAACGTTGTGATGTAAAAACAAAACACCTGTTTTTGTATGGCAGATACATCAAAAAAAAGAGAGGTCTATCTCAAAAACAGGAATCATGTAAAGATTGTAAAGGTAAGGGATGTATATTTTGTAATTATCATGGAATAGTTTTGTTTGATGGGGTTGAGGGGAAAATATCCCAATTTCTTTATGAAAAATTTGAAACAGCACGAGTGAAATTTACGTGGATAGGTGGTGAAGACAAAACAAGTCTTGTTTTGGGTAATGGAAGACCATTTTTTGCAAAATTATTGTCACCAAAAAAACGAAATATCCAACTATCGAAAAAATCTGACTTGGATGAAATTATTATTCATGATCTAAGAGCTATTGATCATATTCCTAATGGTTCGATCCATTTTTATTCTATAATAAAGATATCAGTTTCAACAAAAAATAACATTTCATCTAACAAACTGAAAAAATTAAAACAGTTAGTAACTATACCAATTACAGTTTCTGACACTAATAGTAAAAAATCTAAAAAAACCATTCATAAAATTAGGTATAAAAAAAATTCTTTACGATCTTTTACTGCTGAAATAGAGGCTGATGGCGGTTTACCCATTAAGCGTTTTGTTGAGGGTAAGTGTGTTATTCCAAACTTTAGTGATATTTTAGGCACACAATGCACTTGCAAAAAATTTGACATAAATCAAATTTCCTTGTTAAAGTAATTAATCTGAATCGGATAAACTATTTTTATAGTAAAAATAGGATTTGTAGCATTGAATCCATTACTGAAAGTGAAACAGGCATACAAGGATGGAATTTTACCGAAAAAAGAATATTCACTAATAGCAAAACGATTCCCTATTGTAATTTCTGGGATTAATAGAATAGAAACTGCATCTGGTGTGAATTTTCCTATAGCATATGTTGAACCATCTGTGGCCATATCATCATCAAGCCCAAATTCCTTTGAATTTGGTTTATTATTTGCAAGAACTATTCCTATTGTTATTAAGAATACTTTGCAAGTTGTTATTCAATTCAGTTAATCTTTTTGAAAATGTTTATGCCGACAATGAAAGACTGTTTGAGCCAAGAGCAGTCTTTAATGATAATACGTTACTTTCACATATAACTAAAAAATTTCCTGCAGGATTTAGGGATTATAAACTTGAGGATAAGGTGATTAAATATTGGATCGAAGAAAATCTTCCCACAACCAAGATAGCGTTAGACACTAACACTGCAAAACTATCAACAGATTTAATTTCAAAGATGAAACTAAATCCTAAACTTATCTCAAAAATTAAAAGTTTTGAATTGAAAGGATCAAAATTAAGAAAAAAGATACTTTATTAGATGAATTCTGTCAGACCACACTTTCCGCATGTTAACCTATTTTTGTGTATTGACATGAAAACACCTTTACCACATCGTGAGCAAATCTTGTGAGTATTGGTCACTTTATCACCATCTAATTTGTAATATTTGTAAACGCTTGGGCTACTACCCTTTTTTCCAGCCATTAGCCACTAGCCTCGTCTTTTTTTTCTTCAGCTGGTTTATCATCAGAAGCCTCTGTTTTTGCTGGTTCTTCAGCTGGTTTATCATCAGAAGCCTCTGTTTTTGCTGGTTCTTCATTAGTAGCTTTTTCAGTTTTTTTCTTTTCTAAATTAGCCTTAGATTTTTCTAAACGAGCAAAAATTGTAGGATCAATATGCTCTTTTGCAAGTTTTTCATCATCGTAAACATAAAAGGTACCAGTTATTTTTGGCATACCTGTATGATTTTTTAATATAATTGGAATTACAAGCTTTTTCTCCAATTTGAATTCTTTAGTGATCATTTCAATTGCTTGTATCTTCTCTAGTTTTCCCCCTAAACCTTTAAAATCACAAACAATCTCGCGCCTGGATAAAAATGAGTTGTTTTTATCGCTTAATGTTTCAATCATTGACATATACCATGCCCTTTGAATATTTCATATAAACCTTCAACAAATTACTAACAAATTTAAGAAATCACATCAGAAAAAATTTATGGATAGATTTATGCTGCATTTGGAAAATTCTAATTATACACCTAATGATGCAAATAACATCCTTCTTAATTCACGCGATTTAGCTTATGGAATGAATTTAATAATTCGTGATTGCAGAGTATCAAGTAAATTTATTGAATTAGATGTTTCTGTTCCTAAAAACGTTCTCGAATTATTATTAGAGAAATTGGTTCCTATTGGGAAAATTAATGAATCTAGACATATTATTGAAGAACAAATTGAAAAAAATCAGTTAATTAAAGATGGAATTTTTTATTTTAATAACGAAAGATTTTGGGAAAGTCATGAGGCATTGGAGGGTGCATGGAAACAATGTACAGGTAGTGAAAAGGAACTAATCCAAGGATTAATACTAATTGCCGCAGCCTTCGTGCATTATCAGAAAGATGAAAACAAAATCTGTTTGTCAGTGTTAGGGCGTGCATTTAAAAAATTAGATAACAAGTCAGGTAAATACCATGGAGTTGATATAGATTCAACTAAACTAAAAGTTATTGAAATGATCGATAAAAAAGTAATTACTACTTTTGAGATTTAATAAAATCAATTCCAGTTGTTATTACTTGCGCTCCATCAATTAATCCAACGCTACCCTTTTTTGCTTCTGTCTCAGTAAAACGTTGTGTGTCATCATTTGTGACCATATCACCTGAAATCAACAAAGGTACAGGATCAGCGCTATGTCCTTTGTTAATACATGGTGTAGAATGATCCGCAGAAACAATAACAGTAACTTTTGAAGAATCTATATTATCTAATAGGGTACCAAAAAATCGCTTATCTATTTCTTCAATATTTTCCATTTTGCCTTGTGCATCACCATCGTGCCCAAATTCATCGGGTCCTTTCAAATGTACATAGACTGCATTTTGTTCGTCCATTGCTTTTGCAGCAACTTTAGCTTTTTCTTCATAGTCAGTTAGCCCACCAGCATCATAGGTCTTCATTTTTAGTATTTCTGAAATACCAATTTCAACTGGCATATCAACTATACAGGAAAATTTCATTGAGTGTAAATCATTTATTGGAGTAACTTTTGGATAGATATTTCCTGCATCACGTAATAGTATGCCGTTAAGTAATTTCTTATCATTTTCTTTTCTTCTTTCATTTACTTTACTTTTCTTCATAATATCCAAAGATTGTTCAGTAAGTTCATTCACCAGCTTTGACGCTAATTTTGTGTGTGGTTCCTCATCTAGCGGAAGACATTTTTCAATTTTTAAGAAATCAGTTACTGCCTTTGCAATTCCCATTCCGGCAACTCTCACATAAGCAGGATCAGTGTTACTAATATTAGATGAAAGAGTGCAGTTACTTCTAATTCTAATGACAAGTCTGTGCCCTATAGTTGGTGTTATTATAGCAGCAGCATTTTCATCAGAGAATTTTATTTTTTCTTCAATTTCATTTGAAACTGCCTCAGCGTCTTGTTTTTCAATCTTTCTGCCAGCTCTACGATCTATGATTACTCCATCATCATTCAATGTTGCAAAATTTCCTCTTAATGCCAAGTCACCATCCTTGAAGTCAATACCAATACCTATTGCCTCAACCACTCCTCTTCCAACATAGTCATCATGTTTGAATTTGTATCCTAACATATTAAAAACAGCAATATCTGATTCAGGCGCAATTCCTTTTCCTACTGTGATAACTTGTCCCATTGTGCCATTTTTTGTTAATCTATCAAGATTAGGAGTGTTTGCAGCGTCAAGTGGTGTTTTTCCTACTAAATTGGGATGTGGTAGATCACCAACACCGTCTAGGAGAACATAAATTATTTTTAGATCAAAATTATCAGTTATTTTATTCAGCTCCTAATTTGATGGGTTTGATAAGGTTGTTTTAAAGTTTGTAATTAAAATGGCGATCTAAATTAGTTTTCACAGCTAACTTTTGAAAAGATTTTAACTCTCCAAAGAAACTGATACTGTTATGGGAAATTTAAGGAAGGACTACATTATTGAACGATCATCTATCATTTCTCCCAACTCGGTCAAAAAACATAACTCCAAAAAATGTCCATACTGCCCTGGAAACGAATCTATGACTAACCCTTCATTGTTGTCTCTGGTTTCAAAGGATGGTATGTTACAAAGATTGCAGGATAGTGATGATTCTTTTGTACAAGGTTGGTCTGTTCGTGTGTTTGAAAGCTCAAATCCTGCAGTTACAACTTCTACTGAAAATACATATAGTGATAGACCATTATATAGCGAACCTGGATATGGCTATCATTATGTTGTAGTTGCATCTCCTAAACATAGTGATTCTCTTGCAACTATAGATACTGAGCAGTGGTCAAACGTTATAGTAGTTATTCAAGATAGGCTCCGCTGGTTATACACACAAAGAGGTGTTACATATGTTTCAATAGTTGTTAATCATGGTCAAGATGCTGGAGGTATTGTAGATCATCCACACGTTGATATGGTTAGTTTTTCAAATATTCCTCCTGTTATAGAAGAGGAATCTGAGGCTTCTCATAAAATTTTAAATGAAAAAGGTGTTTGTCCAGTGTGTCAAATAGTTAGCACTGAAACTGGTAGTTCTAGACAAGTTCTACAAACTGAAGGATTTATTGCATTTTGTCCTTGGGCACCATCTCATCATTTTGAATTTTGGATTTGTCCTAAAAAACACACCACTAGTTTCTCAAAAATTTCTCAGAAGGAGATAAACGATTTATCGTTAATACTAAGGGCTACTCTTGGTGGATTAACAAAAACTATTAAAAATTTGTCATATAACCTAGTGTTTCATTTATCCCCTGAAAAGAAAAATAGTAAGCAGATTCATTGGCATATTGAGGTATATCCTTTAATAAATTCCTGGTCTGGTCTTGAACGTGGGTATGGTGTGTTTCTAAATACAACTTCGCCAGAAGAATCTGGTCAGTTATTAGGTGCTGCGTCCAGAAAGGAACTTGCCAATCTTGTTGGTATAGAATAATCGAGATAGTTTATTTATACAGACTAAAAACTGATTCGTATGGCAATGGAAAAATATATTGCAATAGGTAGTATTGTAATGTATGCTATATTTGCAGCAGAAATGATTACAGTTTTTAATTTTATGATAGAATCTGACTCGTCTGACTTTTTTGAAGATCCTGCGGCAAAAGTTTTACAGTTCATATCAATAAGTGTTGCACCTGGTTTGGTTCTAACTGGTACTTCATATATGCTTGCAAGAAAATTTGGTTCAAAGCAAGTAGGCTCAATAATAATTGCCGGAGGAATTGTATTGCTAGTTGGTATGCTTTATGCAAACACAATGTTAGACCAACTAGATAACAAATTTCATGTATTTACAGTTGATATAACTCCCCCATTATTCATGTGTGTATCTATACCAATTATGATATTTGGTGCACGATTATTTAAAATCAAAAAAAGACCAAAGAAGTATTTCTAATTATGTTCATAACGCATACCATTTGATTCTTCACGAAAACCAAGTTTTTCATAGAAAAGTTTTACATCATCCTTGCAGTCTAAAATTGTCTTGTAGCAATTTTTTTCCTTTGCACAAGCTAGCAAGGATCTAACTAGTTTTACACCTATCCCTTTACATTCGTAATTTTTTCTTACTACTACGTCTTCAATATGCCCAACCAGCCCACCCTCACGAATGAATTTTTGTTCAATTAATAATGTGGTAGAACCAACTATTTTGTTATCATCTATTGCAACATGAATGATATGATTTGGGTCATTGATTATTTTTTTTAAAATCGCCCTAGCCTTAACTCTATCAATATTACTAGCTTTTCTAAGAAAATCTAAAGACTCCAGAAATCCATTCTCAAGATCATTTTCTTCAATTTCACGAATTATAATTTCTGACATAACGATCAAATTTTGCCTGTCTTTTTTCTGTATTGTAGGTTTATTTTTTTATATGTTTCTTTGTCGCCGATATCAATGAATCCTTTTTTGCTAAGAAAGCTGTTTACATCTTTACGTTTTGAAATGGCTTTTTTTATGACAACATCCATTCCAAATGGTCTATTTTTAGGAATAAAGCCGAGTGTAGCAGGCTCCATAACATAACAACCCATGTTGACTTTTGCCTTGATCTCTGGTTTTTCATTCCATCCTGACACCTTACCGTTATTTTTAGTATCAATCACTCCATACCTGATATTGGTTTTGTATTCGTAAAGGCTCATTGTGATTAATGATTTTTTTTTCTTATGTTGTCTAATCATGTTTTTTAAGTTAAAATCAAGAAGTGTATCGCCATAAACACAAACAAATGTATCATCTATGAATTTTTCAGCTGTTTTCAGCTGTCCTGCTGTCGCAAGTGGTTTACTTGATATAGCATACTCAATTTTTACACCAAATTTCTTACCATCCCCAAAATAATCTTCTATGGTCTTATGTAGATAGCTTACACACAACACAATTTCTTGTATACCATTTTTTTTTACCCAATTGATTACGTGTACTAAGATAGGTTTTCCACCTAATGGTATCATTGGTTTTGGTTTGTTATTAGTAAGAGGGCGAAGTCTTTTTCCTAAACCACCAGCAAGAATTATAGCTTTCATGAATTTGTATTCTTATTGTGCCACTATTTATGTTGAATCACATAATTTTTAACGGCATAGCCTCAACTTTGAAACTTTTCCTATTACATCTTTAGGATTTTTACCAAAGATTAGAATCATTGGCTCCTTTCCCATGTCACCTTTATGGTAAATTATGTCAGGCAATTTTGTTTTAAGAGAATTGTATATTCCCCAAGCGATAGAAGAGTTTTCTTTTTGTTTTGATTTTCTTGGTTCCTTGTTTCTATCATAACTAAGAACAGTGAATCTTGATTTTTTTGCTTTTGAAATAATTTTTGTATCGTATTTTATGTTAAGGCACGAACGAATCTCTGGGAATTTTTTGTTTACTTCAATCACAGCAGTTCCAACATGTCGTGAACCTCCATATACAATTTCACCAGCTGTTATAACCTCCCTACCGGATTTTACCAAACGGCCAGATACTCCTAATACATCTTTTATGGTCTTTGGATTTTTTTTAGCAAAAACAAAGTTTGTCTGACATTCTGGAATTACTTTGTAAATGTTTTTGATTTGCTTAAAGTAATTTATCGAATCTTCTAATTCCTTACTTCCGTTTAAAACATCTTTATGAGTTATATTGATGCCTTTTCCAATCTTTTTTGAGTTTTTTATAGACCAGTAAACATGATCCTTCGCGTGCTGTGCCGTAATACGAATATTACGTTCTCCCTTTCCAAGCATAGCTGTGATAGATGCAGAAAATGTACATCCACTTCCATGGTTTGTAATAGGAATCTTTTTCCCAGAAATTACGTATTCTCTGTTTTCCTCTACGATAAAATCCGAAATGTGACTATTTGATGAAGTTGCGCCAGTAATAATCACACATTTGGCACCCATTGCTTGAATTTTTTTTGCAGATTTTTTTGTATTTGATATTCCTGACAAAATTTTTGATTCATACTTGTTTGGAGTTATCACATAAGCCAATGGTATTATCATTTTTTTGTAATCATTAATCGCACTTTTTTTAAGAAGCATTGTACCTGTAGTTGATTTTATTATGGGGTCGACAACTATTGGCACTTTGATATTTCTTAACTTTGAATGAATTATCTTTATTATTTGAGAATTGTAAACCATTCCAATTTTGATTGCGTCAACATGAAAATCAGAGAAAATTGAATCTAATTGTGACTTTAAGCTTTTACCTGAAACAGGTTCAATTGAGGTAATTTTTCTTGTATTCTGGCTTGTAATTGCAGTTACAACTGTAAACCCATAGACGTAATATCTCGAAAATGTTTTGATATCACTTTGTATTCCAGCACCAGAAGATGTGTCAGAACCACCAATAGAAAGAACATTCATGTCTATATTGAGAGATATATCGTGTTTTAAAATTTGATCGCTATATTGATGACTGTTTAAATCCACCAGAGGGTTAGTACACTTATGGCTACTCAAATGAGCTCTGCAAGGCGTGGTATTGCAACAGACGAGATGAAACGGGTTGCAAAAGATGAAGATATTACACTAGATTGGCTCTTGCCAAAAATTGCAAGTGGTTCAATTATTATTCCAAGTAACAACGTCAGACCTCAAAAGATTCACAATGTGGGAATTGGAAAGGGTATGAAAACTAAGGTTAATGTGAATATTGGCACTTCAACATTAAACGTCAATGTTGAGGAGGAAGTTGAAAAAGCCAAAGTTGCTGTAAAATATCATGCTGATACAATCATGGATCTTAGTGATGGTGGTGATGTTGGCAGTATCAGAAGGACATTATTAGATGCTGCACCTATAACATTTGGCACTGTGCCAATTTATGAAGCATATAATTTTGGCGTTGAAAAACACAAGAATCCTCTTGATATTACAGAGGATGATTACCTGAAAGCATTTGAAAATAACATAAAAGATGGAGTTGATTATACAACAATTCATTCTGGTATTACAAAAGAAATTGCAAAAAGAATTTTCAAAGTACAGAGATATGCCGGAGTTGTAAGTAAGGGCGGAACAATAACTGCAGCATGGATGCTAAAATATGATAAGGAAAATCCTTACATCACTCATTACGATTACATGATTGAATTAGCGCAGAAATACGATGTCACTTTTAGCCTAGGCGACGCATTACGTCCAGGCTCTATATTGGATTCACATGATGAATTACAAGTACAGGAAATGATCAATATTGGACGATTATCAAAACGAGCGATTGAAAGAGATGTTCAAGTAATGATTGAAGGGCCGGGTCATGTCCCATTGAATGAAGTTGCTGCAAACGTAATACTGGCAAAATCACTGATTGGAGATGTACCATATTATGTTCTGGGACCTTTGGTTACAGATGTTGCATCTGGGCATGATCATATTGCGAGTGCAATTGGCGCTGCAGTATCAGCAAGTGAGGGGGTTGATCTTTTGTGCTATTTAACACCATCTGAGCACTTGGCATTACCAACTCCTGAAGAAGTAAAGGAGGGACTTATCGCATACAGAATTGCTGCTCATGCTGGTGATTTGGTAAAGCTTCGAGACAAATCAATCAAATGGGATTTGAATATGACTGAAGCGCGAAGGACTCTTGATTGGGAGAAACAACTTGCCTTATCAATAGATCCTGAAAAGGCTGCATTAATTCACGGACGAACAGGCCAACACCCTGGAAATAATGTACCGTGTACTATGTGTGGTGGTGCGTGTGTCTATATCATGTTGCCAAAACAAAGGAAATACGAAATTGATGAGAAAAAATTACAACAGATTGAATAAAATTTTATCTAAACTTGGAACTGTTTTGTAATTAACAATGTTCGACGGCTTTATCCATTCAAACTCCGAATTTTCCCAATTAAGTTTAATTTCTGGATTTTCAACTTTGAATAGGAATGGAAAAATATTCCATACATGATTTTTATATTGTGCTGAAATAATTTTCATTTGTTGGGATTCTTTTAAAAGATTGGTCTGTTCTCGGTTAATTCCTGTCTCCTCAAAAATTTCAATTTCAGCCCTAGACAAAGGTGATATGTCATCCTTTTCAATAATTCCACTGATGCCAGCCCACAAATTTTTCATGCTTTTAACTTTGTTACTTCTTTTTAAAATGAGAATCTGATCATCATTTTTGAGAAATGAAGTAACAATATTTGTATAATTCAAATCTTTTACCTAGTATCTCAGCCGATCATAGCAGATAATTTTTTGTATGATTTATCCAAGTCAATATTTTTCGAAATTTTTTCTTGGCTTGCTCTTATATAATTTTGAATTTCATCAGTCTTTTTGTCTTGTGCTAACGCACTAAGCATATTTAGATCCTTCCAAAACTCTTCATTATATTTTCTTACTTCTGGATTTGATATTATTGACTCGATCAACTCTGGCGATTCCGTTAGTATACTTTCAGTAATTATTTTTTGACCCTTAAATGTAGAACCAGACATTTTCCTAGTCAGCTCAGTTTTATCATCCTTTGCAATTATTTTTGCAAATACAATGTTAATTAAATGAGTTAGTCCAAGAATTATAGCAATTTTTTTATCATGTTCAGTAGCATCTATTGTAACGAAATTAGATTTTGGAAAGAGTATTTTTGCTTCTTTCAATTCTTTTTTTGCATCTTTAATTGGAATTATAATTATATTTTTACCATCTATTTTTTTTGTATTAGGACCAAACATTGGATGCATGCAGATAGGGTTAATTTTTTTCGGCATTTTTCCAAGCGCAGCAGCAGTTTTATCTTTTTGAGAAGATATGTCTATTAGGAATGAATCTCGTTTCATTTCTTTGGAAACTAGCCTAACTATTTCAGGAGTTTTTTTTATCGGAATACATAGAAAAACATAGTCATTTTGCAAGACTGCACCAATCAGAGATTTTGCTTTAGTTATAGATTTTACCTTAATCTCATTACTTTCATCATATCCAACAACTTCAAAACCCATTTTTATAAAATAATTTGCAAACATATTGCCCATCTTTCCTCCGGCACCAATTATGCCAATTTTTTTATTCATATCTTTCCTTCAATACGGTATCTAATATTGTCATACCTTCCATTAACTTGGTTTCGTCTATGGCTGTTATTCTAAAAAATTCCTTATAGTCTCCAAATCCCTCGCCCGGAGCTATGGCAACGCCATGTTCTAACATCTTTTCAGAAAATTCTGTGGCATCAAAATCCTTGTATTTTGTCCTGGCAAACAGGTACATTGCTCCATCTGGCTCGATGAATTCTAGACCGATATCTCTCGCAGTTTTGACTAGAACTTCTAATCTTGAGTTTATAATTTCCGTATTCCCAGATACGTCTGCCTCCAGAGCTTGTAATGCAGCATATTGAATTGGCTCTGAGACATTTGTCAGACTAAGTGCTTGTAACTTTGACATTTTTTCTATAATGGATGGCTCTGCAATTACATATCCAATCCTATAACCAGTCATGGCATGAGACTTGGAAAATGACTTTGTGATTATGGTTTTTTCATATTGTTGCACGTCCCAGCAACTGGGAGGCACCTCTGCTTCCCTTCTGTTATATTCTTCATATATTTCGTCACTAAGTACATAGAGATCGTGTTCCTCTGCCGCATTGATAATTTTGTCAACCATTGGGTTCCACCACTTCCCTGTTGGGTTATTTGGATAGTTTATCACAATCATCTTTGTGTTTTCATTTACTGCATTGTTGATTTGTTCAATAGATGGTTCCCATTCTGTTTCTAAGGTTGTCTTGATTGTTCTGACTTTGACGCCAGCATTTAATGCACAGTCTTTGTATGCTGGCCACGCTGGTTCTATTACAATTATTTCATCACCAGGATTTAGTAGTGTAGTTATAGCCAAGTAAACTCCGAATCTTGCACCAGGACAAATCATTATGTTTTCCTCACTAACCTTTGCAGATTCCAGATTTTTCCGTGCTGCCAAAGCCTTTCGTAATTCTGTAATTCCCTTTGCAGGACCATACTTTCCGTATCCCTTGTCGTATACATCTGCAAGCGCAGTTTTCACCTCTTCTGGTGGCTTGAAATCTGGTTCTCCAACTTCAAGATGGATTATTTCTTTACCCTGCTCTTCAAGCGCTTTTGCTTTCAAAAATACCGAAAGATGTGTTTGCTTGTTGTCAGACTGTACTTTTACAGACTCGTTAAATAGAAAATTGAGAAATTTTAATGCTGTAGATTGGTCCAAGTCAATTTCCTTGGATAATTTGGTAACATGGCTTCGTAACGCGTCTTCTCTTTCCTCGTCAGTTACAGTCATGCCAAGACTTGCTTTGGCATCTCCTATATGCTTGGCAATGTCTGTTCTTGTTTTTAACAGCTTGATCATCTTAAGCGTTATCTCTTCAATTTTCTTTCGATGTTCTTCTATATCTGACATTTTAGATAACTGGTTTTATGAAACCGCCCTGTAATGCTTGATCCGCAATTACTAGCGATACTATAGAATCAACAACAGGAGGTGCCCGTGGCACTACGCAGGGATCATGTCTGCCTTCTACTCTTAATTTTGTATTTTTCTTAGTTTTGAGATCAACCGTTTCCTGAATCTTGCCGATTGATGAAGCTGGCTTGAAGGCAACTCGCATTACTATTGGCATTCCATTTGATATGCCGCCCAAAATACCGCCTGCATTATTTGTTTTAGTAACCACCTTGCCCCTACGGAATGTGTAAGAATCATTATTCTGTGAACCATGTTTTTCAGATCCTGAAAAACCAGAACCAAACTCAACTCCTTTGACGGCAGGTATTGAATAAACGGCTCTACTAAGTTCTGATTCCAGCGAGCTAAAAATCGGTTCGCCTAATCCAATGGGAATGTTGTTTGTTACAGATTCAATAACACCTCCCAACGAATCACCCTTTTTCCTAGCATCAAGTATAGATTTTTTCATTTTTCCTGCAATTGACTTTTCTGGACATCTGACTTCGTTTGCATATATTGACTTGAGCATCTGTTGGGTAGCCTGATTTTTCATTCCTATCTTTCCAATTTTACATGTGTATGCGTTTGTTTCAACACCAATTGTAATCTTGAGCAATTTTCTTGCAATAGCGCCGCCCATCACGTATGTAGCAGTTAATCGCCCAGAAAATCTGCCACCGCCACGATGATCATTGAATTTTTTATATTTCACGTAAGCAGGATAGTCAGAGTGACCTGGTCTCATTGAGGTTTTTAATTTAGCATAACTTTTTGAGTCATGATCTTTGTTCCAAATGATTGTTGTAATAGGTGCACCCGTTGTATAGCCTCTAAACACACCTGAAAGGATCTCTACAACATCACCTTCTTTTCTTTGTGTTGAAACTAATGACTGTCCAGGTCTTCGCAAATCAAGCATTTTTTGTAAATCTTTTTCGTCTAATTCTAATCCTGCAGGGCATCCATCAAGTACTGCACCTACACACTTGCCATGACTTTCCCCAAAACTTGTTAATACTAAATTATGCCCAATTGAACTTCCAGCCAACAAAATAATATAATCTATGATTAATATAACTCTACAATTTATTTGGCAATTTATTATCTATTAATCGAGAGAAATTTTGCAGCCAATTCTTTTCATTTCCTGAATAAAGTCAGGATATGAAATTTTTACCGATTCTGGATGTGATACACTGCAGTTACCCACATACATGCCGGCTATACAAAAAGCCATGAATAATCTATGATCATTTTCTGAATTAAGATCAGCACCTATCAAATTTTTTGAATTTTTTAGCACCAACCCATCTTTTTTTTCAACAACTTTAATTCCCAATTTTGTAAGTTCCCTTGCGAGTATGGCAATTCTGTCGGTTTCCTTGTACCTTACATGTTTTACATTAAGAATTTCGATTGGTTTAGATGCTTTCAACGCAAGTATCGCAACAGCAGGCACAAGATCAGGTGAATCATTTAAATCAAATTTTCCACCGTCAAGTTTTTTTGGGGTTTTTATTTTTATCACATTTTTATCTAATGTAATTACTACACCCATTTTCTCTAAAATATCTATGATTGCCTCATCAGCTTGCGGCATATCACCCATAGTCATTTGTATCGAAAGATTTTCTCCAAGTAACACAGACGCAGAAAGTAATAATGCAAGACTTGAAAAATCAGAGGGGACAGCAAAAGTTGTTGATTTATAATTTTGTGGGTGTATGATATATTTTTTATAAGGAATTTCAGCTTCTACATTAACACCAAATTTCTTCATAGCCATGATTGTTGCATCAACATAAGGTTTTGAAACCAATTCACCTTGAATATTTAGAACCATTCCATTTTCTAATTTTGGAGCAACAATCATCAAAGCTGAAATGAACTGGCTTGAAATATTTCCAGGAATTTTTACCTTTCCTCCCTTGATTTTACCTAAAATTGATATTGGTGGTGTTCCGTTAGATGAACTACATTTTGCTCCAAGTGATTCTAGGGCTTTAAGCAATGGTTGCATTGGTCTTTTGTTAAGACTTTGATCTCCAGATAAAACTATCTTAGTATCGGCTAGGGTTGAAATAGCGGCTGCAATCCTGATTGTTGTTCCAGAATTTGCTGCATCAATAATATCGCCTTGTAGTTTTAATTCATCTGGGCTATCTACTATTAGGTTATTTTTTTCCTCTTTTATTTCGGCACCAAAGTTTTTGCACGCATTAATTGTGGCAATAGTGTCTCCAGATTTCAAAATGTTTTTGATCATGCTTTTACCATCAGCTAGTGAGGCCATGAAAATTGCTCTGTGTGTATAGCTCTTGTTCGAGGGACAGGTTATCTTTCCATTAATATTTGATTTTTCTACTTTACAATTCATGCACTTCAGCTTTTTTGTTATTAATCTTAGATATGGTAGTTGTACCTTCGAGTGTTGAAAATACCTTCTTTATATCTGTTAGATTGTCATTTTTAGCAACTGCAGCTATCGAAGGTCCATTACCAGAAACCGAAGCTCCTAATGCTCCTTTTTCAACTAATTTGGAAATAATTTTTGGGTCTGAATTTAGAAGAGCAGATGTTGCAAATCCGTTTAGTATCATTGCATTCCAATAGTCAGATTTTTTTGCAAGGTTCCATGCTTGTTCAAAAACATCACTTTGCGTTCTAAGTTTTCTTATGTTTCCCCTTTTTCTTGCACGGGGTAAAAAAACAACAGCAGAAATACTATCTAAACACTTTTCAGAATGGATAATTTTTCTTTTGTAATTATCAGTTGTAACGAATCCACCATAATAGCATGCACATGCATCATCATATGCCCCTGTTAAACTGACTTTGGTTTCAATTGATGCATCAACACCAGCACGTAATATGTCAAAATCATTCATGCTTGGTTTGAATAATTTTGCACATCCAAGTGAAACTGCAGTAGAAATTGCGCTTGAGCTTTTCAATCCATAGCCAGTTGGAACTTCAGAATCCACCAAAATTTTCAACTTTGTCTTTTGAAGCTCTTTTTTAGGAACTATTTTCTCAACAACTCTGTTGATTAGACGTGATCTAAACAATTTACCGTTTGTTTCAGTTGTTATCCCAGTACCTTGTGAGGTTTCTATAATAACATCAATATTTTTGGAAATACCAAGTGTTGCTCCTTTACCAGTAGCAATAGCATTTACAATCGAGATTGCACCATGAACTGTGGCTTTCGCTGCAGGCATCAAAATCCTCCAAGCAATGCTTTTTTCATCACATCATAAGGAGGTTCTATTTTGTGCCAAATCTTAAATGCACTTGCAGCTTGGCTCAGAAGCATTTCATAACCATAAATTACAGTCGCATTATTTTCTTTTGATTTTTTAACAAGGTCTGTATTTATTGGCTGATAAACTATGTCGTAAACTATCGAGTCTTTACCTATATTCTCAGTTGAGATAGGGCTCTGTTCATTTTTCATACCAATTGAAGTTGAATTTATAATAAATTTGTAATCTGCGATTAACTCATTGGCTTTTTGTAATGAAACCATGTCAGCATTACCTCCGATTTTTTCAGTAAATTCAGCCAACTTGACCGCATTTTCCATAGTTCTGTTTACAATTGTAATTTTACCAGCTTTTTCTTTAACCATCGCCGCAACTATTGCTCTTGCAGCCCCACCAGCACCCAAAAGTATTACTTGGGAGTCTTTTATTGTCAAATTTCTTTTTTTTATAGGATCTAGGAATCCTGTCATGTCCGTGTTATAGCCCTTAAGAATTCCATCATAATTTGAAACTGTGTTCACTGCCCCAATTAGATTACAATTATCATCTAGTACATCCAAGTATTTGATCATTTCAATTTTGTGAGGAATTGTTACATTGAACCCTGCAATTTTTATTGTTTTCAACGCTTCTATTCCTGCAGCTAGCTCACCTTTGGGTATTCTATATGCAATATATGTAGAGTCTAAGTTTAACGAGCGAAACGCGGCGTTATGTATATTCGGCGACAAGGAGTGATCTATAGGATCTCCTATGATTGCGTATGTACTAGTCATCTATTTCCTTCTGGTAAAGATTGATTTAACTTCATCCACACTGAACTGTCCTGGCGCAACCGGTTTACCTAGTGAAACATAGGTGTATGGGCTGCCAAGAAACAGGCAAAGTATTCGTGATATTCTTCCATAATTTCCCATTGAAAACACAATCAATTTTGTATTATTGTTTTTGTATAAAGATAATACTCGTGTTGCATCATTAACCGATTTTGCCATCGTAACAATTTTAATATTATTTGAAAATTTTTTCATTTGGACTAATTTCTTTTTTAGTACAGAAATGCCTGGTGTTTGTTTGAAACTGTGCCAAGAAACAAGTACATCGGTTCCCGTACTTTTGAGATAGCGTCGTAAATTTTTGTTTTTACTTAAGGTATTCAATTCTATATCAAGCAAAAATGGGTTATATTCTGCTATTAGCTTTATGATTGAAATTCTATTTTTTTCACTTCCCGCAAATTTTCCTCCTTCGGAAACCGGTCTTAACGTACAAACACATTTTCTCAAATCTTTCCTGATCAGTTGTAGTGCATCTGGTACGGTGTTTGGGTTTAGAAAATCAAATCTTATTTCTGCATAATCTGATTTTTTCAATGCTTTTGTGAGAGTTTGTTTCAGCCTTTTTGGAGTTTTTTCAGCAACACTAGCACATGTTTTGTATCTCATTTTCTCTTATTTCTCTAAGATATACTCATCAGATACTTCCATTCCAAAGTGTCTACCGGTTGCAGCCTTTGAATGTACTAGTATCGAGTCGCCTTTTTTTAGGTGTGTTACTGACACCAGGCGCCCATTAGATTTTACAAAACGAATCGTCTCCGCATCCTGGGCTATAATACCACCAACTTCTTCTCCAACTTTTGCCTTAATCATAAGCATGGGTCTTTTTTCTATCTTACATCTACCAATTGTAACACGTCTTGCTTTTCCTTTTGAATCAAATACTAATACTTCAACACCTGTTTCTAATTCAGATAGATATTTTGTGGTACCGTCGGGTGATAACGTATAACAGTGTACAGCACCTGCATTAACCCTAAACGGTCTAGGTGAAGTAAATGATGACCCAACTGATTCATTATGAACTAAAAATAAAAAGTTAGCCCTGTTTCCAATTAGCATGCCTTCGCCCCTGTTAAGCATTGAGGCAGTATCTATGCAAACTCTCTCACCGTCACCAACCTCTTGAATGTCAATTATCTTTGCAGATCTAAGCTCAAAGCTTTTTGAGCCTAAATAGACTAGTGCTTCTCTAACTTCGTTGATTGAGCCTGTATTGAAGATTACACCATCTACACCAATATCCAAAATGGAAAACATCTTTCTTGCTTCTTTCGGATTTCTTGCAATCGTGAAAATCTTGGTATGTATCTTATGCAATTTTGCAATTATGTTCTCTAGCGGAATTATCTTCCAATCTTTTACTTCTATTACAACAAAATCCAGTCCCTTTTTTGCAGAATCAAGTATATTTTCAATATCCTTATTTGACAATACTTCAAATCGTCTTCCAATCTTTTTTCCTTTTGATTTTTTAGTTTTAGTCTTATCTAAAATTACATAATTAGCATTTTGAGAAGGAAAAATTGTTTGGATTTTTGTTTTCGCTAAATTTTTTGGGTCTGCAAAAATCATCTTAACACCTTCGTCCTCTAAATTCTTGACAAACTTTGCAAGATGATTCTTCGCAACTTTGGGTTGGATGATTAATTGTTTATTGGCCGTCAATTACACTCGCTACTTCTTTTGCTGATTGATTTTTGAAGATTATTCCTGCAAGAGCCTCAACAATTTTTTCTGGTGAGTTATGTGCAAATATGTTTCTTCCATACGTTACACCCTTAGCTCCCGCATTCATGGCATCTTCTGTCATTTGTAAAATTTCCATATCTGAATTAGTTTTTGGACCACCAGCAATTACTAATGGCACAGGTACACTTTCTACTACTTTTGAAAATGAATCTATATCTCCAGTGTATAATGTTTTAACAATATCAGCACCACATTCAGCGCCAATTCTAGCACTATGTGCAACTATTTCAGGATCGTGTGGATCTTTAATATTTTCACCTCTTGGATACATCATTGCTAATAATGGAACATTCCATTCATGGCACTGTTCTGAAATATTTCCCAAATCCGCAAGCATTTCTGGTTCTTCTTTTCCACCAATGTTTATGTGTAAAGATACACCATCAGCACCTAATCTCAATGCTTCTTTAACAGAGCCGGTAAGCATTTTTCTATTTGGTGCAGTGGAAAGTGATGTGCTAGCAGAAAAATGTACCAAAATCCCAACCTTAGGAGGTCTTGGAAGAGTCTTGATAATACCTTTGTTAATAATAACGCAAGTAATACCATGACTTTCACACTTGTAAATCATGGAATGCGTCTTTTCAAGACCCTCTATAGGACCATTTGAAATGCCATGATCCATTGGAATGCAAAGCATTCTTCCTTTTCTTAAAATTCTGTTTAATCTGATTTCTGTGCCACTTGTCATAGAAGGTATAATTTCTGCATGTTACTTAAAAATTATAGCAGCATTCGTTCAATTTCTAAGAATTAAATAGTAATTGAAAAATATCACAGTAATTGAGCCAAATTACTGAGCAGATTCACGATTCTGAAATTGGATATATTCTTGAAAATTCACTTCATGGGATAAGACCAGAATCTGATGACTGTATTAGATTACTTAATTCTGATGATGTTTATCTCATGGGCTTGGTAGCTGGTGAATTAACACGTAAAAAATTTGGAAGAAAGGCTTCTTTTGTAAACAACATAATTCTGAATTATACAAATGTCTGTGTTACTGATTGTAAATTTTGTGCTTTTTACAGACCACCTAATCATGATGAATCTTACACATTAACATTGGATGAAATAGAGTCACGAATTAAGATTGCATGGGACATGTTCAAAATCAGACAGGTACTCATTCAGGGTGGTCATAACCCGGATCTGGGAATAGAGTATTATGAAGATTCATTTAGTATGATTAGAAAAAAATTTCCACAAGTAGGCGTCCACGGATTATCAACATCTGAAATAGATACTATTGCTAAAGTTGAAAGATCATCAACAAGGGAAGTCTTGTCCAGATTAAAAGAAGCAGGCTTACAATCTTTGCCCGGTGCTGGTGCTGAAATTTTAACTGACGAAGTTAAAGATATTATCAGCCCAAAAAAAATTAAGAGTGATGAATGGTTACGCATTATGGAAGAAGCACATTTGCTTGGGATTCCTGCATCTGCAACTATGATGTATGGTCATGTTGAAACAAATCATGATATTGCTGAACATTTTTCAAAGATTGCTCAACTACAAAAAAAGACAAATTGTTTTATGGCTTTTATTCCCTGGAGTTTTGAACCAAATAATACACAAATGCAAGACGAAGGAACAATCACCTATGGTGGCGGTGGATTTCAGCTTCTAAAAATGATTGCAATTTCAAGACTTATGTTTGATGGATTGATTCCACATATTCAATCATCATGGCTTACAAACGGAATTGGAATGGCACAGTTAGCGTTGCAATATGGTGCTGATGACTTTGGTGGAACGTTAATTGGTGAAGAAGTTGTGTCGTGCACTGGAGCTCGGTCAACAGAACTTACTGATAAGAAAATTATTGATGCTATTCATCAGATTGGTTTTCAAGTTGAAGAGAGAGATAATTTTTATCAAACTGTTTGTATGCATTATAGCCCATAACTTGACCACTTTGAGTCAACAGTAGTCTTTGTGTCATCGTCAACTTTGACCTGTTCTTGAACCTCGCGTTCAAACCCTTCTTCCAATGTCTTTTGTGTAGCATCTATTCCTAATTTTGAGCCTAGATTGACTTTGGGCGAAGCTGGATCTAATGTGTCAGTAGGCGCATTGTTTATGATAGTTGTATCTCGTGCAGCATCAGTTCTAGTTGTAATTGCCCAAATTACTTCATTCATGTCATGTACGTTTACATCATGATCAACTACTACGATTATCTTAGTTAATGCCAATTGGCCCATACCCCACAACCCCATCATTATTTTTTTAGCTTGACCAGGATATCGTTTTTTAATTGATACAATTGCTAATCCTTGAAACCAACCTGCAGGTGGCATGCTGAAATCGATTACTTCCGGTTGAAGCATTTGGATTAACGGTAAAAAGGAGCGTTCAATCGCTTTTCCAATGTACGCATCCTCTAGTATTGGCTTGCCTACAACAGTGGTCAGGTAAACAGGATTTTTTCGTTGCATTATTCCTGTTAGTGTAAATGTTGGAAAAGGTTCTTTTGGTGTATAGTAGCCGGTATGATCACCAAACGGTCCTTCATCCCTGACATCAGCAGCATCAACATATCCTTCTAATACAATTTCCGCATTTGCAGGAACTTCTAGATCTACTGTCTTGCACTTTACAGTGCTAATTCCTTTTTTTCTAGCAATGCCGGCAAAAAGATATTTGTCAAGACCCTCTGGCACTGGTGCTATTGCAGAAAATACAGTTGCTGGATCCCCGCCTATAATTATAGCAGCATCAGTTCTATTGTTTTTTTCTTTTGACATATCATGGTGTGCGGCACCTCTCTTGTGTTTTTGCCAATGCATCAATGCATGTGTATTATCAACAATTTGAATTCTATACACACCTAAATTTCGTACATCTGTTTCTGGATGTTTTGTAGCTACTAGACCAAACGTGATAAATTTGCCTGCATCCTTTGGCCATGATTTTATAATCGGAATTTTGTCAAAAGTTGGTGATTTGTTAACAATTTCAGTTACTGGACCACTTTTTTCTAATTTTGGAAAAGATTCGCTCATCTTGGACAACTCCGGTAATTTTTTTATCTTGTTAAAAATTCCAGATGGAATTTCCATCTTTGTCATATCAGTGATTCTCTGCCCAATCTCAGAAAACTCAGTGGTCTCTAGTCCAATCTCAAGTCTTTTAACTGAGCCAAATGCATTACCTAAAACTGGAATTTCATAATCTTTGACATTTTCAAAAAGAACTGCTGGACCATTAGTATAAGATACTCTCCTTAAAATCTCAGCAATCTCCAAGTTTGTATCAACCTCTGTTTTTACACGCTTTAATTCGCCAGCTTTTTCTAGACTATCTATAAATTCATGAATATCATTAATTGTCATAGCATTTCTGTCAAGAAAATATAGTATAAGCTTAACTGGATTTGTCTTAATTGCGAAATTTGGAAAAATTTTTAACACAAGTGTTTTAATTCACAAAAATTAGATTTCTTGCATGGGAAACAAGAAAACGTGTGTTGTTTGCAAGGGACGTGGTAAAATTGAGTTGTTAGACACACAATGTCCTTTTTGTAATGGCACTGGAGAATATACGAGAATTTCAGAAAGCTATTTCAAATCTCACATATGTCAATGTATTTTCTTAAATCGTAAAATATGTCCCCTATGTGAAAAAAAATGTCATCATGATACACCAAATAAACCAAAATTATTGATTGACCCAATGTAGTTTTTCATGTATTTAGGGTATTGGTGGAAGCTCACTTTTCTTACCATGACCACCTGAACCAAATCTACAGTAAAAACACAAATCTGATTGCATGTGTTTTAACACTAAAACTTTGATTGCCCCCATTTTCAACGCAATTTTTGTTAAAATTTTATATTTTAATGGCATAGATGGTATTACCTCATTCATGTATACAGCATAATGTTCAGGACAAAATTTTAGAGTGACTCTAGAATCATTTCCAGATTGATTTACCTGTCTAGTAAATCTAATCTGCTCTCTGATGTATTCATGCTTAGGACAAGGACAATCTTTGCCACCTGGATGTTGATATGCAGGTGTATTTTTCCAATCAAAATCTGGAAATTCTTCATCAAAATCATCCATATCACTCATTCACTAACTTATTATAAAAATTCGATCAAAATCGCAATCTGAACATAATCAAAATGTAAATAAAGCACATATCAGGTAGAAATCAATATGGCAAAGGCTAAAAAGAGAACTAGAAAAGCTGCTAGAAAGCCTGCTAGAAAAGCTGCTAGAAAGCCTGCTAGAAAAGCAAAAAGAAAGCCTGCTAGAAAAGCAAAAAGAAAGCCTGCTAGAAAAGCAACAAAAAAAAGAGTAAGCTCAAAGAAAGCTCTTGAATCTAAAATTGCCGCTTTAGAAAGAAAATTATCAAATATATCTAAACCATCATCAAAACCTTCAGCTCCACCACCCCCACCACCAAAACCACAAACACCACCACCACCACCTCCACCACAAACACCACCACCTCCACCACAAACACCACCACCTCCACCACCAAAGCCAGCACCAAAACCTGAAGAAAAGGCTCCACCTGCTCCACCTGTATATGAACAGTGGAAGAGTGTTGGAACTAAAAATTGGAATGATCAAAAACCAATAGTTACGGGTTACACTTCTAACAGCGATAGATATTGGGCTAGTCTACATGTACAAAATGCACCTGATGTTCCAGCAAAAAATTGGAATGATCAAAAAGCAATTGTAACAGGCTATACACAGCCAGGCGATAAATATTTTGCAACTAGACAAAGACTTGCTTATCATCCACGTGATAAGACTTTCCAGCCAGAAATTGCAGCATCAGTTTCTGGTGGTGCTTCAACACAAACAGCACCACCACCTCCACCACCACCACAACCGGAAAGTAAGCCAGAAGCTAGTTCTGGTTCGAAATCAAAAAAACAGAGTCTAGAAGACTATGAGAAAGAATACCTAGTTAGATATGAACAACAACAACAGGAAGCTGAAGAAGCAGCAGTTGAAGAAGTAGCTGAAGCACCATCTAAGAAAGGCGCATTACCAAAGGGCTTCTAAACAAATATTTTTTCTTCTATTTTCATTACACGTTAGCGTAAGCTTCTAACACTTCTTTAGAATGACCTGCTGGTTTTACTTTTGGATAAACCTTGAAGATTTTTCCTTTTTCATTGACCAGAAATGTACTTCTAATTATGCCCATGAATTCACGACCCATGAATTTTTTCTTTCCCCAAATACCAAATTTTTTTGAAACTTCCGTGTCAACATCTGAGAGTAGAATGTATGGAATTTTCATTTTATCACAAAACTTTCTATGTGAATCAACATCATCCTTACTAATTCCAACAATTTCAATTCCAGCTTTTTTGAATTTATTATAATCCTTTGAAAATTCATCTGCCTCTGTAGTACATCCAGGGGTAAAATCCCTTGGGTAAAAGTAAATCACATGTTTCTTTCCTTTCAAATCAGACGACTTGACCAATTTTCCATTAGAATCTGGCAGTTGAAATTTTGGAACAGAATCTCCTTCTTCAATCATATTTTTTGACCAGTATTAGACCTTATAATTTAATATTCTTTAGGTATAGTTTGACTCGCATGTTTTATATGGAAATAAAATTCGGTTTTGAATAATGGTAAATCCAAGAGCATGGCTTGCAGAAGGAATCTCAACATTCGGCTTGGTGTTCTTTGGTCCATTATCCGTCATTTTAGCTGTGGTTGCTTTTGGCGAAGGATTGTCCATTGAAGCAATCATTATGATTTCTTTGGGACATGGTGGAATAATTGCGCTCATGGTCTATGCATTTGGTCATGTTTCTGGTGCACACATCAATCCAGCAGTTACAATACCAATGATGATCACAAAGAAAATTGGAATTGCTGATGGCGTAGGATATATCATATCACAAGTAATTGGTGGTATTATTGCAACGTTAACCTTGGTTGCAATATTACCAGAAATTGGAAAACCGGTTCTCTGGGGTGGACATGGTGGTCCAAGTGAATTACTTAACAATAGTGTGATGTCGGGATTTATGGTAGAAATTATTCTTACATTCTTTTTGGTAGTTGTAATTTTTATGACGGCAGTTCACAAAAAAGCACCAAAAAGCGTCTATGGAGCATCTATTGGGGGAATGGTATTCTTACTTCACTTGGTTGGTATTCCATTAACTGGGGCTTCGATGAACCCTGCACGATCATTTGCGCCAGCTGTAGTATCAGGAGATACTGGTTTGTTAGAAATACAGTGGCTTTACTGGGCAGCACCAATAATCGGTGGTATTATTGCTGGTGTTATAATGAATTATGTTTTTGTAAAAAAAGCTGAAAAAGAAGCTTAGATTTTCCAAACGTTTTTAACAATTTTTCCAAGTCTCTTATTGGGCTCGTGGCTCAGCTTGGATAGAGTGAGTGCTTGCGGAGCATTAGGTCACCGGTTCAAATCCGGTCGGGCCCGTTAAATTTCAAATTTAATAACTCAAATCCATTTTATCATTTTATATGATTACCAAGGAGATTGTCAAATTGTTGTCTGAACAAAAACTTGGATTTGTTGCAACTGTTTCGCCAAACGGAACCCCAAACCTATCACCCAAAGGCACAATCATTAGTTTAGATAAAAATACACTTGCATTTGCTGATATTCGTTCTCCTCAAACAATTAGAAATTTGCATGATAATACGTCAGTTGAAATTAATGTTGTAGATCCATTTGCTAGAAAGGGCTATCGTTTTAAGGGAATTGCAAAAATCATCTCTGATGGTAAGAAATTCAACAAAATCCTTTCACATTATAAAAGCCTAGGGGTTACAAGCTCTATCAAATCTATTGTCATTGTAAAAGTCAAAAAAGTTAGCGAAGTAACTTCACCACTTTATGATCTTGGTTTCACGGAGGAAGAACTAAAAACTCGTTGGAAAAAACATTACCTATCTTTTTGAACTATTTTTTTTGGTGCTTACGTTCATTTTCTAGTGCTTTTTTTACTTCAGCTAGTTCTTTCATTGTGTTCTGTAATTTTTGATTCATTGATGCTACAACCGCACTGGCTGCATCTATAACACTACTTGATTCTTGATTATTACTGTATTCTTTTTTATTATTGGTATTTTTCTTTTCATTTTCAACTGACTTTAATTCTCTAATACTAGATTCTACCTCCTTTCTTTTTTTCAGGATTTCATCTTCTAGGTCTTTCTTTTCATGTCTCAAACTATTCAGTTCTGGGGATTCATTCACTTTTATTTTTACAGATTCAAGTTCTTTGTCATATTTCTTAATCTCTGTTTTTGTTTCTGCAAGTTCCTTTTTTGAGTTATTAATTTCTCGAATTACCAAGCTTAGTTTTTCATATTCTTTCATGGTTTTTTCTTTTTCTTCATTCTTTTCTTTTAGTTCGGTATTTGCTGTATACATGTCAGCACGTGCAGATTTTATTTTTGATACTAGATCTGAATACTCACTCTTTGATTTTTGAATATCCTGCATTATATTTTTTAATTCTTTTTTTGAAATCATTAAATCTCTAACGACATCGTTATATTCTTGTTCTACCAGCTCACGTTTTTTAGAAATTGAATGATTGTTTTCTATCTTTGTTTTTAATTCTTCTTTGATATTTCCTGATTCACTTTTTTTTTCTTTCGGCTCTGTTTTTTTTTGTACTTCATTATTTGAGGCTGATTTATTTTCATATTTTTTACCCTCATTCTTATTTGTGCGTTTAAACCAGTTCAATCTTTTATCCTTAAGCTAACTTTCATTTCTAGCTTTTCTTCCCTGAACAAATTTTAGATAAAAACCAATACCGCCTATAATAAATCCAAAAACTAACCCAGCTATAGATAATTCCGGATATGTTGAATACTGTGTGGGTGAAACCATCAATAACAGGGCTCCTGCAATGATCAAAAAATAAGAACCGCTTCTTTTTGGCTTGTTATGCTCGTTATGTACCAATCATATCACAAGTATTTCTTAATAGATTCCGCAACTTTTTTCTTTCCAATATCCTCGATAAAAGGCCCAATTTTTGGTCCACGGTCTGTTGAAAGTATAATCTGGTAAAGAATTCTGAAAAAGTCCTTCGGCTGAACTTGATTTTCTTTTGCTATAGTATATATCGAGTTTTGTAAGTCCTCGATTTTCTCATCTTTTGATAGTATGTCAGTTAGTTGTCTCAGAGCATCTTTAGCAGAATCATCTATTGTAAATTTTGTGCCTGGTATTTTTGTTTCCTCAAAGTCATCAGAATAATTTCCAGCAAGTTTGATCAGTTCTTCTACATTAGAATTTGTTTCTTTTATTGTACCATAATCAATCAGCTTTGAAACAATGCGCTCTAGCCTATTATCTTTGAATATCTTACACAATTCTATTAGCAGTCTATAGCTTACGTGTGTGCTAGAATTTTTTGGTGTGTTTAGTAGGTTAACGTATTCATAAAGACCCTTAGATTTTACAAGTTTAGCTTCATTGTCCACCTTAGTTTTTCCAAAGTAAATATTTTCTAATTCATTATATTCGTCCATCAGTGCAGGTATGTCTTCAAACCCAAGCTCTCTTGCACCAGTAATTCTCTTGTAAAGTAAGAGGAGAATTGTTTTCGTTGTTCCATAGTGTAACCATTTTTGTGATGTGATTACATTTCCAAGAGATTTTGATATTTTTTTACCACCTTTATCCAAAAACATCTCATATTTTACATGATGAGGGTGTGGAAATTCAAGTATCTCATCCGAAACCCAGTCATTTACTTTGACTGAATCCATAATATCTTTTCCAAATGCTTCGAATCGTATATCAAAGGCTTGCCACCTAGCAGCAAACTCAACTTTCCACGATAACTTTCCAAGTTCCTTTGTAATGTCAGCCTCTCCTTCATGTCCACAACCAGTTATAACGTTAGAGCCAACCTCAGAATTTTTGCATCTATACCTAACCTTTTTTTCATCTTCAATATATTCAAAAGATTCTGTTGTGTATAATTTATCACAGTTTTGGCAAACAGGAAAATAAGGAAGACTATTTTGAAATTTTGTTTGACCCGTTAATTCTTCAATCTTATCTCCAATCTTTTTACTATTGACAAGTATTCTATGAATTTGTTCTTGTAAAAGACCATTTTTGTAAGTATCATGTGCTGTTCTATGTTCATATTTTATTCCTAATTTATCCAATCCATCAAGGAGTATGCTGCTCATATGACTTCCAAATGAGTCGTGACAACCTTGAGGATCCGGATCAGGTATTATTGAAACTCTTTTCCCTAAATACTCATTGAGTGATTCTGGAAAACCCTCAGGAATTTTTCTTAAACCATCTAAATCATCTGAATACGCAATTAGTTCTGATTTGTAGCCAAGATTTTCAAGAGCAAGTTTGATACCATATGCTCTAACTGCATCACCTAGGCTGCCAATATGTGGAACACCTGAAGCACCTAAACCGCTTTCCACCATAATCAGGTCAGTGTTTCTGCCAAGCTGCTTTTCTCGCTCAACTAATTCGAAAGCTAGTTTGTCTATCCACGTACCTTTACCAATTATTTTTTGTTCTGTCATACTTACCTCAGCTGCTTTGACATGTATGGTCCATCCAACGAGTAGCCTAATTTTTTATAATATTCACGTGTACCAACCGCGCTAATAACAAGGAGTTTCGTTGCATCAAAATCCTCTTTTGAAATTTTTTCCGCCTCATTCATTAATTTTCTTCCTAATCCAGAATGCTGAATGCTAGCTTCTTCATGCTCACCAATCTTGATTGATTTCCCAAACACATGAAGTTCCCTAACTATGCATGAGTTTTGTGTAATTTCATTTCTGTGTGCCAACCCACTAGGTTTTCTCAAGCGTAAGAATCCATAAATTGATTCATCACTATCATCAAAAGAAATGAAAATTTCTCTTCCATTAGAGGAATCATATTCTTGTCTGTTCAGTTTCAAAAATTCTGCCTGCATATTTTTTCTAGAAAGACCAGCTTCCCTACATCTAATGCATTTACAAGAATGCCCTTCATCCTTCAACCGTTTGTGTATAATTTGTCTCAGATTGCCTGATTTCGGTCCAGCTTGAATCTCATTTGTTGTGATTTCTCTCTGAACACGCATGATTCTAACCCACTTTGGCACCATCTTTTTTACCTCAGTCAACACAGTTAACATTTCTTCGTCAGAATACGGCGTGTATTTTTTTGCAATAAAATCATCGTATAATGCGGTATCCTTCAGAACCAACGAGGGGTAAATCTTTAGCATATCTGGTTTAAATTCTGAATCATTGAACAGTTTTTTGAAATCGTAGATGTCATCCTGAGGCGTCATGGTGGGCAAGCCTGGCATCATATGTGCAACTATCTTATATCCCGAATCCTTTGAAATTTGGAATGAATCTATAACGTCATCGTAGTCATGTCCTCTATTAACAATCTCGTAAACTCTTTCGTGCAGACTTTGAACGCCAATCTCAACCCTTGTAACACCATATGATAACATTAGGTCAATGTGCTCTTTTTTGCAATAATCAGGCTTGGTTTCAACTGTAAATCCAACGTTTCTAATTTTTGCATGTTCGTTTTGTTTTTTGGCAGTTTCTAGATCTGCAGATTCAAAACCATTTAACGTGTCATAGCATGACTTGATGAATTTTGTTTGATAATCCTGTGGCATGAAGAGAAAAGTTCCCCCTGCAATTACTAGTTCAACTTTTGTGACGTCATGGCCATATTTTTGAAGTTTTTCTATCTTTTCAGCAATCTGACCTTTCGGTTCATATTGATTTTCAATTGCTGAAACAGTAAGCGGTTCTTTTCCAGTATAGCTGTTAGGAGTATTGAATTCCAAACCACCGGGGCAGTAGGTGCATCTTCCATGAGGACATGCATACGGTTTTGCCATCAAAGCTACTACGGCAACACCAGATGCAGTCTTTACGGGTTTTTTTAGCAAAACATTTTGGAGTTTTTCATATGATTTTCCGTTCACAGTAGCTAAAATTTCATAGTTTTTTGGAATCCTGTCAAGCGAGTATTTAGTACAAACTCTTTTGATCTCTGATTTTGCCTGATTTTTTGTAGGTTCTACAATTTGCAAAAGGCTTTCCGATATCTCGTAGCATGCTTTGGAAAAATTAATTTTTTTCATTTGCTATTCTGAATTATTATAACATAAATTCCTTAAAGATGTTGATATTATCTAATTAGAACTATATCCGTCTTTTTCTTTTAATTTTCTTTTTAACTTTACCTGCCTTTGCTTTTACTTTTCTTCCAGCTCTTCTAACTGTCTTACCGATTGCTCTTATGCTTTTAGGCTTCGTTTTTTTACCGGTTTTACTTTGTTTTTTATTTTTTCTATCAAGACTTTTTCTATATCTTAAATTTATTAATTTGGCCAAGGCAACTTTATCTTCTGCATTTTTTGTTTTCTGTTCAAGAAACTTATGACCCTTCTCAGCCATAACAGTTCTACCGGAATCGTCAATAGTTACATATCCATTGTCCACTAGATCTTTAACAAATTGTTTTTTTAGTTCTTCTACAGTAAGAGGCTTCTGTTTTACCGCTTTAGTTTTTGTTTCCTTTATACCCTGTTCAAGTAAAAGTGTCGTAAGATAATCAGTACCCTTATTGAGGTGATCAACTTCTTCATTTTCTACACTTTTTTGCTCGTCGTGTTTCTTTTTTCCATACAATAGGTGCGCAACTAGCATATCAGCTGTTTGGGCTTTTTCCTCGGTTTCTGGCAATACCGTTTTTGTGTAAAACTTGGATTTATAGTCTTTTTCTAATCAAAGGTAAATAACTCTTAGATAAAATGCGGCAAATGCAACTAGTGTTGTTATAACCATTAATGGTAAACCCTTGATAAGAAACTCTCTGAAGAATATTCTATAACCAAATTTTTCACAAATTGCTATTGCCACAAGATTTGCACTTGCACCAATTAACGTACCATTTCCTCCAAGGTCTGCACCAAACGCAAGTGCATACCACAACGGGTTGTAATCAAATGCAGTTAAGTTGTGAGCAAATGCTGGGTCAACAGATATGTTTTCAATTATTGGAATCATTGTTGCAGTGAACGGTATGTTATCCACAAAGGCTGACGCAAATGCAGACACTATTGTTATGGTAAACATTGTTGCACCTAATTCTCCCTCAGTAATTTCCAGTATATTATGTGCAAGAAGTTCTAAAGCACCAGAAACTTCAACGCCACCCACTATGATAAATAATCCACAGAAGAAAAGTAATGTTGGCCATTCAACATGGTGTAGTGCTTTGAATGGTTGTATTCCTGTTACCACCAGAAGTACTGCTGCTCCACCTAATGCAATTATAGATACATCTAGGTCAAGCATTCCATGTAACATAAACATGATTATTACAGCACCAAGAATGATAGCTGATTTTTTTAAAAGCATACTATCTTTGATTTCTTTTTTCTCGTCTAACGCTTGAAGCTTTTCAATATTTTCTGCTTTTTGCTTGAGATCTTTTCTAAACATGAATTTGAAAAGTACAATTGTAACAGCCATAGTGATAATAATTTCTGGTGTCATGTGATAAGCAAAAGTCATAAAATCAATTCCAGCTGCTGAGCCAATCATAATGTTTGGTGGATCACCAATCAGAGTTGTTGCTCCACCAATGTTTGATGCAAAAATCTGAGCTAGAATCAATGATATCGGATTGATATTTAGTATTTTACAGACTGAAATTGTCACAGGTACCATAAGTAGGACCATGGTGACGTTATCCAGAAATGCAGAGCCTACGGCAGTAATTATTGCCAGTAAAATCATTAGCTTCCAGACATTTCCGTTTGAAATTTTTGCAGCCTTAATTCCAATGTACTGAAAAATTCCTGTTTCGCCTAGAATACCAACAATTACCATCATTCCCAAAAGAAGACCAATCGTGTTGAAATCAATCGCACCGATCACAAAGTCTACGCTATCATGTGGGTCAAGCACACCAGTCATAAATAGAACAATTAGCATCACAAGTGCGCCAAAAAGTGCAATAGCAGTTCTATGTATCACTTCTGTAATCAGAATCACATACATGCCAAGCAAGACAGCCAAAGTAGCCATCATTGTGAGAGTAAGCTCGAGTCCCACATACTCTGGAAGCGTAAACAGCATGGCTACCATTACTACAAGGGCTACCATTCCAATTGCTAAAGCTCTCATCGAAAAGTGAGACACTACCTCTACATCCATTTAGTAATTATGGGATTTTTCCCATATATGGCAGTATTTAGTGAAAATATATTTCAAATTTGGTAAACAGATTATGCAATTTTTTTGGAGTTTATGAAAACTCCCTTTTTACTAGTTATTTTTCCTATTTCGTAGGATGTTAGTCTGTGTTTTTTGAAAATATTTCGAGTTTTTGCCACATCGATTTTTGGTAAAACAACACAAAATCCTACACCCATGTTAAACGTCTTGTACATTTCATTGTCTTCAACGCCGCAATCTTGTATCAGTTGCATTAGTGGAGGCGTCTTGGGCAGGTTGGTTAAATCAAATCCTATATTTTTTAATCGCAAGAGTTTGGTGAATGACCCGCCTGTAATATGTGCCAAGCCGTGAATTTTGCATTTTGACAACGCTTCAAGCACAGGTTTGACATAAATCTCCGTAGGCGTCAGCAGGGCAGCTCCCAGTTTTCCTATACCCTTTACTTTGTCGCTTAATTTGTACTTTGATAACAGTACATTTCTTGCAAGCGTGTATCCGTTAGAATGGAGGCCGCTACTTTTGATTCCAATTATCGCATCGCCTGTTCTAATTGACTTTCCAAGTACCATCTCTTTTTTTGAAAGTATTCCAACAACAGTGCCAGCCAAATCCATCATGAATCCCTTTTCTGAAAATAAGTCAGGCATGATGGCAGTTTCACCACCAACTATTGGCACTTGGGATTTTTTTGCACCTTTAGCTAATCCTTGAACTACTTTTTTGAATATTTTTTGATTATTTTTGTTTGCAGCTATGTAATCAACAAATGAAATTGGCGTTGCACCAATGCAGATTATATCATTTACATTCATTGCAATACAATCTATTCCTATGGTATCATATTTTTTCAGCATGTTTGCGATGAGAATCTTTGTGCCAACTCCATCCGTATGCGTAGCCAAAAGCTTACCGCCAGGGATTTGAACCACACCGGCATAATGCCCAAATCCATGTGCGGTCTTTGCAAGTTTTTGTATGTTATGTGTTGATGATATAATTCGCCCAATTGCAGCCTGACTTTTTTTAATCTTAGTGATATCGACGCCCACTTTTTTGTAGGTTATTGCCATACTTTTGCCTCAAATCTCGGGTAAAAGAATTTTTTTGCCATACTACATGTACATGCTAGAGTCAGTTTTTCTGTGTTCCGTATATTTTTCTGAAAGTTCCTTGAAATCTACTCCAATTTTCTTTTTTCCTTTTCGAAGATCAGACGTATCAATTTTCATATGATACGCTCTATTTACAGCATCTACCAAAGTTGCTGCTGCCAACGGATCTGGTTTTTTATCATTAGCTTTTACTAGTAAAGTAACTCCCTGAATTTTTCGCATTAGGCATTCATTCAACAGTCCACCTGCAACACCAGTGACAAACCCTTGTGGTATCATATTGATACCATTGTTCTCCATAACGCGACATAGGTCTTCTTCGGCTGCACAGAATGCCTTATCATCATGAGTTGTACTTGCGACACCATCTAAAATTATAATTTCATTGGAACCCTTTTTTTCTACCCAATTCAAAATTGATGAAATAATGTCATATAGTCCTTCTAGTTGCAAAGTAATTTCGCATATTATTGCACAGATAGTTCTTTCCTTGTTTGTGTATATACGGAATGGATGTCTTAGCCTTCCTTGCATAAAAACGGTTGAAGGAGGCAAATGCCTTGATCTGATATACGCGATTTCTTCCATTCCTAATTTGTCAATAATGTATCCTACCGACAGTGGACCAACAAGACCTGCACCAACAAACCCTGCAAAAATTATAGGGCTGTTTAAAACATCTTTTTTAATTTCATAGATTTCACAATTGGCGAGTAATTTATCATGCACACATTTCTTGGATTTCTACGGACTAATTATTCTTTCATTAAATTGGATTCTAGTCATGTTTTTGCATGAATAGATTAAGCATGGTCATGCCGTTTTCTGTAATGGAGTAAAAAACATTCGGGCCGGTCGATTTTTTTGTAATAAATTTGTAATTAAGACAGAGATGCAGATAGTTGAGGAAAGATTTTTTCATTCTAATCTTTGATTTTACATACAAGTCAGAAAATGTCATAGAGTTGCCTCGAAGCTGATAGAGTAGCTTAATCAATGATAAAGTACTGTAATCACGGGCCCTGGCTTTTATCGCATCTAATACCTCTTCGTCTTTCTGTATTATGAAATCACTGAATTGCTCTGCCACCTCAGTAGGAATGTATGTCAACCTAGCTCGCATTATACGGTACAGTACGGTAAATTACTTTATTAACCTTAATCTAAGTTTTTTTTGAGCTAATCTAGCCATATCTTAAACAAGCCTTGAAAATGAGATCTAGATTGATTGTTTCAAGTGTGAAATTTCAATAAAACGCCTGTTTTAAACAAACCATTTTCAAACTTTTACGTGGAAATTGCGGTTAATGCACTACTAACCATTGTAGGTCTTGTCATACTTTGCTTTGGGGGAAGCTGGCTAGTATCGGGTGGTGTCGCAATCGCCAAAAAACTACGAATTAGTCAAATGATTATAGGCTTGACAATTGTAGCATATGGAACTTCAACTCCTGAATTGGCTGCCAGTATGGCAGCTGCAGTGGGCTCACACACGGACCTAATTTTGGGTAATGTAGTTGGAAGCAACATCAGCAACATAGGCATGGTAATCGGTGTGTGCGCAGTTGTTTCTACACTTGTTGTAAAAAAGGCAACCACTAGAAAAGAGGTTCCAATTATGATTGGTGTCACGTTGCTTTTGATTGCAATGTCTGTTGACGGTGAAATCTCACAATATGATGGTGTTATACTAGTTGCGGGATTGATTGCGTTTACAGCTTATACGTTGTCAAGGGCAAAAAAAGAAAGGAACGAAGCAACTGAAGATTCTGCATCTACAAAGACACGAGTCCCAAGAGCACTAGCGCTAATTGTGGTAGGTGCCGCACTTTTGTATTTTGGCGGCTTTCTTACTGTAGAAAATGCAGTATTAATTGCGGAAAATCTTGGAATATCTGAAACCGTAATAGGAATAACCATCATTGCCATAGGCACTTCGCTTCCCGAACTTGTCACTTCCGTAATCGCAATAAGAAAAGGACACACGGACATAGGAATTGGCACCATTGTCGGAAGCAACATTTACAACATTCTTATGATTATGGGAATTTCGTCAGTGATTACCGGCATTGCAGTTGTACCAGGCATCTTCACTGATTACTTGGTGATGATTGGCTTTGCTGTTGTCCTAGTTGCATTCTTAAGGTCCGGTATTATTCCAAGGCCAGCTGGAGTCGGGCTGGTGATTGCATATGCAGCGTATCTTGGCTATACTTTGTTGTCGTAAAATAGTTTAGCGTTTTTATATAACAATCACGTATGTTACTGTCTTGGGTATTTTTGAGGGCAAAAATAAAAAAATAAAAAAAAATGCGAAGAATGTATCGGTAGAGGACGTCAGTCTCTAATATCAACCAATTACTTCTTCGCTATCAGTGATTATAAGGAAGTAATGCGTCTGGATCCCGATAATAAAACTGGACTGCATCTGTGGGCATGCTATGGCGTTGCACTATCCTCTTTAGCTATGGCTTTTGAGGATTATTCGATTAGAAACAAGGATAACACTGACGGAATGGATGAAAATCCTCTTGACCGGTATAGACGATACATGCAGGAGCGGGGAGTCATTATGGACAATCTTGAGATATTTTATTCGGATCATTTCATAGTAAGCCAGCTTCAGGAATCTATCTACTATTTTAAACAAACACGTGATCATCTACTGAAGACGTTGGCAGGTATTGAAGAAGCAGCCGGTTTGTCTGGTGAAAGCATAAAGATCGCAAATCCACCATATTGGGACTTGAAGACACACATTTGCGCAACTGCCCTCGAGGAGCCAAAGTGGGAAGAACAATGGTCCATCTATTCATTGGAGCCTCTTGACCAACATTGCAATTATGGGATGAGAGATGCAGAAAGACTACATTACCTCATCCTCATGG
>LUMK01000010.1_pt1 | contig 34551 bp, 27 predicted proteins | sample 729981 | NCBI WGS metagenome assembly LUMK01 (sample SAMN03860265, study PRJNA289734) | marine metagenome | biome: seawater column; feature: ocean; material: water; isolation source: Red Sea water column Station 22 - depth 200m | place: Saudi Arabia: Red Sea | collected 2011-10-15 | depth 200 m
TGCCCCTCACCCACCGCAAGCGGTCCCCCCTCTCCCTTAGGGAGAAGGTTTTTATAAGAGAAGAAACGCGGTTCTCCCTCTCCCCGTGGGAGAGGGTTGGGGTGAGGGGTAGAGTCGAAGTGTTTCATTCTTGATTAATACCAAGAATATTTTCGCTTTAAACTTCAGAAAAGCTGGCCTCCAGGCCTTCTGCAATTGTATCCACATCATCCATGCTGAGACACAGGGGCGGCACAAACCTAAGCACGCTGCGATGAGGACCGGACTTGCTGAGGATCAGTCCGTGGTCCCTGGCAAGTTCAAACACAGCAGAAGTGCTCTCCGGATCAGGCTCTTTGGTTTTACGGTCTTTTACCAGCTCAATCGCCAGCATCAGCCCTCGACCCCGGACATCGCCAATCACGTGAAATCGCTCCTTTAAATCAACTAACCGTTCCAAAAGGGTTCCGCCGACCTCACGGGCGTTTTCCTGCAGTTTTTCTGATTTCATTACTTTCAGTGTTGCACGACCGGCAGCACACGATACCGGACTTGACCCGTAAGTGTGGAAGCAGAATTTTCCCGCCATCGATTCGCTGACATGCTTCTGCGCTACCACCGCGCCCAGCGGGTATCCGTTGCCGATGCCCTTGGCCATCACTACTATGTCCGGAATCACATCGTGTCCCTCAAAGGCCCAGAAATGGTCTCCGGTGCGTCCAAATCCGGACTGCACCTCATCCACTACGCAGACACCTCCGGAAGCACGCACCCGTTCAAATGTACCGGACAGGTAACCGTTTGGCATGGGGACGATTCCTCCGTATCCCTGTACCGGTTCGATGATTATCCCCGCCAATGAGCCGTTTGTTTCCAACTGGATCACTTGCTCAATATCATCCAGGTACGACTGTAAATCATCACCATGCACACCACGGTACATGTTTGGTTCTGCCACGAATTTGATTCCGGACAGCTGGGGGACATTGTGCCTGAAAGCGCTGATACCTGTCAGAGCCTGGGCCCCAAAGGTCGCACCATGGTAGGAAGTGCGAAGCGAAATGAAATCGATGTTACGAGTATGTGACCTTGCCATCAGCAAGGCAAGGTCAACGGCTTCCGCTCCGGAGTTGGTAAAATGCACAGTCCATTCGTATCCGGACGGCATGGTTGCCAGCAGTTCCTCAGCATAGTGGGCAGGCACAGGATGGTAAAACATGGTTGTGCAGTGCTGAAGTTCTCCGGCCTGTTCCGTCACTGCCCTTGTTACTTCCGGATTCGCGTGTCCCGCAGACACACAGACATTCATGGCCAGCAGGTCAATGTAGCGGTGGTCGTGTTCATCCCAAAGGTATTGTCCGGAACCCCGTTTGAAAATTTGCGGAGTCTGGTACGGAACAAAGGCCCTCTGAGTTGCTGAGTAGTATTTTTCCCGCCTGTCGACGATTGCCTCTGTATTCCAGTTCAACGGGAGTTGGTTTGAACTATCTTTCATGTTTTTTCACTGTTAATTGTTGTAGTGTTTTCATTTCTAATTTCTTGCAGCCGCCGCTCTATGAACTCATCCAGTTCCCCGCGGACACTCTCATCCATCGGAGGTGGTTCATATTCTTTAAGCAATTGCTTCCACTGACGATTGGCCCGTTCATGTTGCCATGTGGAGCCTTCGGCTGACCACTGCTCATAAGTACCGTTATCAGAAAGCTGCGCCCGGTAGTTTGCCGTTTCAAAGTGTTTCTGAGTGTGTGTGGCCCCCAGGTAATGACCGCCCGGTCCGATTTCATGGATAGCTGAGAGAGCCTGTGCTTCTTCGGAGAGGTCAATACCTTCAGCAAACTTGGCCAGAGCCCCGCAGCGGTCAGCGTCAATCACCGTTTTTTCATAGCCCATTGTCAGAAGTCCCTCAAGGCATCCTGTGGCGTGAATGATAAAGTTTACGCCTGCCAGAAAAGCTCCGGTGAGCTGCGTGGCACTTTCATAGGCAGCCTGTGAGTCCGGAACCTTTGACGATGTCAGCGCACCAACTGAATGAAATGGAACTTTCAGTCTGCGTGCCAGCGCTGAGGCTGCCATCTGGATCTGCATTCCTTCCGGAGTGCCGAAGGTGGGCGCGCCTGTCTGCAGGCTGATCGGACTTGAGAAGGTGCCGAAAACACACGGTGCCCCAGGTCGTATCAGCTGTATCAGCGAAAGTCCTGCTAGTGCCTCGGCCAGCAGCTGTGCCAGTGTTCCGGCTACCGTTACAGGACTCATAGCTCCAGCCAGTATAAAAGGAGAAACCACTACCGCCTGGTTACTGCGTGCATAAACCTTGAGTGCGTCCAGCATTGTGCGGTCAAGCACAAGCGGCGCATTGGTGTTTACCACTGAGTACACACAGCAGTTTTCGCTGACAAAGTCACTTCCGAATACAATCCGTGCCATTTCCACAGTGTCTTCAGAACGTTCCCGGGCTGTTACCGCGCCCATGAACGGCTTGTCCCCCAAAGTAAGATGGGCATGAATCATTCTCAGGTGCCGCTCCGGAACAGGTACATCAAGAGGTTCCACCAGTACTCCTCCTGAATGGTGTACTGACGGCAGCATCTGATGAAGACGGACAAAGAGGCGGAAATCCTCAATTGTGCCGTAGCGTCTGCCCTGATCCATGTCATGAACAAAAGCAGGCCCGAAACTGGGGCAGAAGAGGCTCGTGTTTCCGCCTATGTGAACTGAACGCAGCGTGTTTCTGGCGTGCTGAATGAACTCAGAAGGCGCAGTGGCCTGTATGGTTTCCCTGCAGAATCCTGGCTCAAAACGCACTCGCTCTCCCTGAATGTCGCATCCTGCCTCCCGGAATATCTCCAGCACTTCCGGATCATTGCGGAATTCCATGCCTATCTCAGCAAGAATACGGTCCGCGTTATTTTCGATCAGATCAAGGTTTTCCTCGTCCAGCACCTCCAGTGGCGCAACTTTACGTGTCACGTAGGCAGGTCCGGAAAGACGCATGGAAACAGCCTTTTCCTCTCGTGCTTTGATACGGGCGTTCCTACCCTTGCGTCCGGGCTTTTGCTTTGTTTTTTCCATGTCCCTAATCATTTATCACGTAACTTGCTGTTGGCAGAATCATAAGGCGCTTCACTCAGCAGCCTTGCCGACCGTTCCTCTCCAAGCAGCCTTACCCGGATTTCTGAAGCTGCTCCAGGCAGACTGCCCCGAAAATAAGCCAGCGCAAGGCTCATTCCCGTGCGATGACCAAATGCTCCTGAAGTCACCAGCCCCGTCACTTCGCCGTCAACAATCACCGGCTGTCCGCCCTGGGCATCAGCGGTATCTGCTTCAACCGAAAGCAGTGCAATTCGCCATGGCTGCTGCTGTTCGCGCTTAAGCATTCCATCGCGGCCTGTAAATTCGCGATTATCGGTTACCACAAAGTCCTGCATTCCGGCTTCAAGTGGACTGCGTTCACTTGTCAAATCCAGCCCCCATGCCCTGTAACCCTTTTCAAGCCGCATCGAATTCATGGCATAAGCACCAAACAAAGTAACTCCATCCTGTTCCCCTTCATCCAGCAGCAAATCATAAACTTTAACTGAAGTCTTGAGCGGAGATTCACCAAGCAGTTTCAATTCTGATTGAACCGATTCTTTTGGCGAAACCTTTTCTGTTTTTACCTTGCCTGTCAGGTTGATTATTTCCCGCTGTTTTTGTTTAAATTGAAGATAATTATTTTTTGGGAGTGTTCCCAGCTCCCAGCCTTTTTGACTTAAACGAGTGTCGGCATTATCTTCCCGTAAATGCAGTCTGTACTCAGCTCGTGAGGTGAACATCCTGTAAGGCTCAGCAACTCCTCGTGTGATCAGATCATCTATCATCACTCCAATATATGCTTCATTACGCTGCAGGATAAAAGGCTGTTTTTTTCGCACTTTCAAAACAGCATTGATACCGGCCATTAAGCCTTGTGCGGCTGCTTCCTCATAACCGGTAGTACCATTGATTTGACCTGCAAGATAAAGATTATTCACGTTTTTTAATTCAAGTGTTGCTTTGAGCTGTGTTGGATGCACCATATCGTATTCGATCGCGTATCCCGGCTGTAGTATTTCAACTTCTTCCAGACCTTCAATGCTGCGCAGAAAATCTTGCTGGACATCAACAGGCAAACTGGTGGACAATCCATTTGGATAAATCATTATGCTTTCCTCTGCATATCCCATTGGTTCCATGAAAACCTGGTGCCTATTTTTGTCGGCGAATTTTACTATTTTATCTTCAATTGATGGACAGTAGCGCGGTCCGATTCCTGAAATTTGTCCGCCGTACAGCGCTGATCTGCCAAGATTATTGTTTATTATCCGGTGTGTGTTCTCATTGGTGTATGCAATGTGACAGACAACCTGCGGCAGTAATATTTCTGAATCCCAGAATGAAAATTTCTTAGGCTGTTCATCTCCAGGCTGTATGCCCAGTTTACTCCAGTCAATGCTTCGTTTGTCCAGACGTGCAGGCGTGCCGGTTTTCATCCTTCCCAGTTGCAAAGACTGATTTCCCAGTGACAACGAAAGTTTTTTCACAGACGGCTCTGACACTCTTCCTGCTTCCACTCGTTCTTCTCCACGATGAATAAGTCCATTCAGAAAAGTACCGGTTGTAATAATCACTGTGTTTGCAAAATGTTCTTCATTATCAGTGCGCAGTCCAATTACCTGATCCCCCCGAATCAATAATTCCTGGGCAGTACCTTCAACTATCGTAAGTCCGGCCTGCTTTTCCAGTTTCTGCCGCATCACCTTTTTGTAGGCAAGATAATCCGACTGACAACGTGAACCTCGGGTTGCGGCACCTCTGGAGGCATTTAGTACACGAAACTGAATGCCTGTGGCATCGGCGACCTTCCCCATTTCTCCACCCAGTGCGTCTATTTCTTTGACCAGATGGCCTTTCCCGATTCCTCCGATTGCGGGATTGCATGACATTTGGGCAATGGTTGCTTTTGAAAGAGTAAGCAGCAATGTATCCGCCCCCATCCTGGCTGCAGCCAATGCGGCTTCACATCCGGCATGTCCGCCGCCAACTACCAGGACATCATAATTTGTTGAATTAATTTTCATCAGACATTAAATGATGAACTACTTCATCATGTTTGTATTAGTCGAAATTGTCATTTGTGGGAAATTATATGAACCTTGAAGTATATCAGACTAAGGCTGAAACTTTCAAAATGTTAAAAACTATGCAGGAACCTGGTTCAATGTTTGTTTAATTTTGGAATAAATTTCTTCGGGATCGCGGGTTCCGTCAATGGCGGTAAGTATTCCTTTTTCTTCATAGAATCTGACGAGAGGTTCAGTTTGTTCATGGTAGGTGTTCAGTCTGGATTGCACAATTTCTTCATTGTCATCTTCACGCTGCACCAGCTGTTCTCCAGTAATGTCATCTTTTCCTTCAATTAAGGGGGGATTGAACTCAATGTTATAGCTCCTGCCGCTTGCCAGGTGAAAACGCCTGCCCGCGATTCTACGTAACACCAAATCATCAGGCACACATAAGCGTATTACAACATCTATTTTCTGATGATGTTCTGAGAGTATTTGATCCAGTTTATCAGCCTGTGCAAGTGTTCGGGGAAAACCATCAAGCATGTATCCGCCTGCACATTCAGCATTAAAAATTCTATCCCTGACAATGCCAATTACTATATCATCAGACACCAGATTGCCTTTGTCGATTGCAGACTTGGCGTGTTTCCCAATTTTTGAACCTGAGTTAATGGCAGCCCGCAGCATGTCGCCGGTTGAAAGTTGAACAAAGCCAAATTCATTTATTAATTTTTGAGCCTGAGTCCCTTTTCCGCAACCGGGAGGACCAAGAAAAATAATATGTATCGGCTTCTTCATTCTTTCAATAAATTCCAATAAAAAGTAACTGAAATAAAATTCTTAGTGAATTAATGGGTACTTAAGTTTAACTGTTTCAATGTTATCTTGTTTAGCACAAATAACAATTAAAATTCTTTTTTTTTAATACTTCAGTGTGTTTCAAAAACACAATTTATCATCACCTCTGGTACAGACGATTCGTTAGGAAGTAGAAGCAAGGTGCTTACAACCTGGGCAATATCCTGAGGACGGGACATATCTCCCTGCTCAATGTTAGGTGCGTTCCTGACCGTCATATCAGACTTTACGTATCCGGGGCAAATTGCTGTTACCCTGATTCCATCATTCCAGCCCTGCAAACGGGCTGTGTGTGAAACTGCCAGTGCGGCATATTTGCTCATCGAATATCCAACCCAATTCCCTTTTACTCTTTTTCCGGACATTGAAATAATGTCAATGATACGTCCGGAACCTGATTTACGTAAATATGGAAATGCAAGACGAGTTAAGCGCAGGGGCGCCTTGGCATTTACTTCCCACATTTCGTCCAGCAAATCTTCCGCGTCATCTTCCAGTCCAACTGTGTGCAAAATTCCTGCGTTGTTTACCAGCACATCGATACGCCCATAATATTCAATGGTTGCCTCGATCCATGTTTCAGCGTTGTCTTTACGCTTTGCATCATAGGCATGACAGAGCAGCTGTTTTTCCGGAATCGATGAAAGTGAGTCCGGAAGTTCACATGGATTGCGTATACCCAGACTTAAACGATATCCATCTTCTGATAGTTTTTCCGCAATGACTCTGCCTATTCCACGGTTTGCACCGGAAATCATCACAACGATTTATGAATGCGGAACTGCTCAAAGACCAAAGTGGTGAAATCTGGTAGTTCAAGGAAGGCAGCAGATAATCCCTACCAAGCAGAGTAACCGGAAATACTTTATATATGCTAGATGAAGCGTTGCTAAGAAATCTTTTTGGATTAGCCGTGCCCATTGGATTTTGATGGATTTCGAGCATTGTGAACAGTTTTTCATTCCAGTTTAAGTTGAAGCCAATTGTCCATGGTGTCCAGTATTTACTGCCTTCATCTCCAGACTCTTCCGCAGAGTCCCGCTGCAATACCACTGCACCATCAAACACAATGCCCACTTTGTCCATTTCTGTTTGCAAAGTCAGGCCCAACATTTGATTATTTTGAAAAACAGCCATCATCGGCGTCAAATCCGTTTTTCCTTCAAGAAAATGTGTGCGCAAATAAGCGCCGCTGTTTTCGGGCAATAATTGTTTTCCTGCTACAATACCGCCTTCAATTTCAGTTGTCTCCCCAAAAGCTCCAATAATGCGTACTGCATCCACACCAGCTCTGAATTCCTGGTCCAATGCTTTGAAAGAAACCGGCGCAAAAACGTCGGTGGGGCTGATTAAAGCACCTCCAAAAGAGACCGCTTGTCTGCCTAGCAAATATTCCAGGTTTCCTGACTGTAAACGGACAAATGCCCGATCCAGATTTTGTTCCACTTGCCATTGTTTTGAAGTACTGGAAGAATCCGGGGTACCAGGTAGTGTCCGGTTAAGATCAGTAATTCTGTAAATTCTGGTTTTTGTGTTTTTGATTGAGATTGTGGTGATATCGGAAGCAGAATCTATCAGAGACGGAAATAACTCATACTCAATTTCGATTGAGCAATTCTCTGTCAGTTCAGAGTAGGATTGCGCGCGTATGCGGTTAAATAAATAATTTGTAGTAGATTCAGTTTTTTTTTGAGTTGCAATTAAGCTTTTAGTACTGAATGAAATCTCCGCGGAAGTCTGTGGTGTGAAAATGAAGCACAATAAAAGTGATTTTAATACTATACGGAAGGAAAAAATTTTTCTCCGGAAATAGCAGAAGTAAAAGATTGTCATTCCCGCGAAAGCAATCCGGAAACTCGTAAATGTCTGGAATGTTTGATTTGTAATCAAGTTTGGGGAATGTCCTCGAATTGATCTGGATGTGGAAAATGCTATCAAGTATGGTATTTTAATTCCTTGATTCATCAGAAACAATCTTGCCGTCTGAAAGAGTAACTAATCTTTTGGCACGTTCCATAATGTGAGGATCATGTGTGGAAAATATAAAGGTCATGTTTAATTCATGATTGAATTGCTTCATCATGTCAAGCAGCTGTCCACCTGTTTCGGAATCAAGATTTGCGGTCGGTTCATCTGCAAGAATGATGTCCGGATGTGATACCATCGCCCGAGCAATTGCCACGCGCTGCTGCTGACCTCCGGAAAGCTCTGCAGGGAATCTGTTTTCTTTGCCTTCTAAACCGACTTTTACAAGGAAATTCCGGACACGCTCTTTGCGCTCCGCTGCCGCCACTTTTTGCAGCAACATCACATATTCAATATTTTCCAGCACTGTCAGTACAGGAATCAGGTTATATGCCTGAAAAACCAGTCCAATATGCTCACGGCGAAACCGGGACAGTTGACTGCCGTTCATTTGCCTGAGTGAATTCCCAGAAACCTGAACGTCACCTGAACTTAAAGTATCCAGTCCGCAGAGTATATTGAGCAATGTTGTTTTTCCTGAACCGGAAGGGCCAACTATTGCGGCAAAGTTGCCACGTTTTATTTAGATTTTTTGCGGCAATTACAGTTTCTGTCATGTGGTAAGTGCTTGTTATAGTTTACGTTTCCTAAGGGCTTCTATCGGCAGCATATTCCAGAGTTTGAAGGCAGGATAAACTGATGCAATTATGGTAAATCCAATACTTAAAAAAGGATAGAGTGCCAGCCTGCTCCATTCAAGTTCAGGATAAATTTTCTCCTGAATTGTGATTCCTGAAATTTCTATGCCGATGTAGTCAATTCCGTAATGCGCGAACAAAGCAGTGCCGGCAACAGAAAGTGCCAGTCCCACAACCACACTGAATAATCCCAGGCAAATTGCTTCATATACAATTAACCGTGCTGTCTGCCAGGGTGTTGTACCGATTGACTTGATTACACCAAACTCAAACAACCTTTCGTAAAGCCCCATCAGCAAAGTATTTGTGATTCCAAGTGAAATAATCAGAAACAGTATTATTCCCAGAATAGCCATGGAAATATCAGTCATTTGCGTCATCATGTAAAGTGAGGGCATCAGCTCAGTCCAAAGCATGACTTCGTTTCCGGAAGACTGATACTGCCCGCTTAGCGGAAGAACGGGTACTCCGTCATGTGTCAATTGTGAAAAACGCATTGCGATCTGATGTACCTTGCCTTCAAGCTTAAGAATTTGTTGCAGTGTTTGGCGGGGAACCAACACCATCGACGAATCCATCTGACCTTCACCGGTTTTGAAGATTCCGCTCAAGCGAAAAAGCTCCTGTGCCATTTCACCTGATTCAGCATCAACTGCAGTAAGCACAAGACGGTCTCCGAGACGCAGCTCCAGCTTTTCTGATAATTTCCAGCCAAGAATCAAATTCTGTCCGGATACAAAATTTAGATAATCCCCGTCGACTATTGCCTCATCAAATTTGGAAAGAAACTGTTCCTGCTGTGGATCAACACCCAGCGACAAAACAGGTTCGACGCCTCCTGAAGAGGAAAGCATAGCATGAGTAATCACACGCAGACTGCGTGCTGCAAGGTGCGGATGTGAGTCCAGATTAGCAAGGGCCTGATCCAAATCATTTAAAGTGAGTTTCACATCCTGTTCATCCCTAAAACCTTTGGCGTGCATCTGGGCGTGTCCCAGCATTGAGTTCGTGGCATTTTTCACCATGTTTGTGTTCATGCCTACAAACATGGTATCAGTGAAGACCATTGCCAACAGGCCTATTGCTATCACCAGCGAAGTCAGTGCTGTGCGTGTCCGGTTTCTCCACAGATTTCGCCAGGCAAGTTTCCAGAGCATGCTAATTATCCCTCATTGCCTCAACAGGAACGGCCATTGCGGATTTTATTGCAGGAAAAAACGCAACCAGCACAGCTACTCCAATCACGAAAACCGCCGGAACAAATAAAACAAACAAAGATACCTCACTGATAATATTACTTGAGCGAAAAATGAAAATCGGAGACGTGCCCAGAGCCAGAAGGAGACCAAATTCATGTCGGCGCTCATAGGCATTCATCAAAACAGTGATTAAAACAACTAAACCCACTATCAGCATGATCACTGCCTGGGTGATCCAGTTTCCCTGTTGATCTGCAGTCATGGCTTTATAAAACTGCTCTTCCACAACCTGCCAGGGCTGCACATCCAGATGATCATAGTTCAGTCTGTTTTGAAGTAATTCAGCTTGTGCACGTGCAGCTTTATAATTTGCCAGACGAATCGAGACTTCATGAATGCGATTCCCCAGTGACAAGAATTCCTGTGCGTCTGCCAAAGTCATGTATATTTTACTAGCATCCGAATCTTCAGAATCTTTTCCTGCAATACCGACAATTGTGAACAAATCATTTGCAATCGAACCGTCCGCCCCCTGTCCGATAAAAATCACTTCATCGCCTGTATTTACCTGCAGAATTTTTTGCAGATGTGTCCCCATTATAATTGGATTAACCACTTTATCCGCGTCACTCAGATAAACCCCGTCGCTTACTTTTTCTCGCATGGTGGTCACCTGTTCTTCCTTTTCAGGATCAATTGCAATAAGACGAGCGATTGTTGATTTGTTTTCTTTGAAGACCAGTGCTGCAGAAAACACACGGGGTGTCCATGCCACAATTCCACTGTGTTTTTCAAGCATATTTTCTGATTCAGCAGTAAGCTCAAAATTGCGAAAAAGCGAGGGGCTCTCCAGATAACCCTGCCTGTGAATCTGGACATGACCTGATTGTGTGTCGGTCAGCATGCGTATTAAGTTCCCGTAGCTGCCGTCACTGAACCCCAGCGAAATAGAAAAAAGTATGTAGCATCCCATCATGCTAAGCCCGCAAAGCACAGACCTGCTTTTATGCCGCAGTATATTCCGGAAGGCAATTCTCAGTGTCAGCATGTTAGTGAAATCAAAATAACAATAGTTATTTGCGTCGTAATTGACTGAATGAAAAGAAATTTTTTGAATATGTTGGATTAAAATGGATTGATTTGTATCGAATCTGGGTTTTGCTTTTTTTGCTGAGTGTACTCATTTCCATCACTGTAGGGATCATTTTACCTCCCATCTGCTGAAATTCCCTGAATTCCAGCACACGTTTTTTTTCTCCCCGCTCGTTATAATATACTTGTTTGAGAGGCATATAATCATGGCGTCGAATACTGAGTGAAATTTTCCCCCAGACTGTAACCGCGTGTTTTTTGGGTGTAAGTACGATGAAATATAATTCATCCTCCGCCGTGGGATGTGTTTGCAGTTTGGAGTCAAAATCGTCTGAAAGCGTGTTTTCCTTGACTAAATCATCGTTAGTGAAATCAGAACCCATCCAGGAACTCATCATCATCGAAGGTGGGACTTTGAGAACCTTGTTAATTTTCGGAAAGTAATTCCACATCTGGTTACCAAGCTTAAGGGTTTTGATGCCTTTGTCTTTACGTGGGGAGAGGATCCTGATCAGTGTGTCTTCCATTCCACGCGACCATACTTCCATTTCAGTTGTACGTTCCCAGTTTCCTGTAATAATTTTCATTTCCATGATGGCATGACTTGAATCACTGCGGTAAAGCCGATCTGCCTTATTCAGCAGTTCCTCAACTGATATTTTGGCTAAGGTAAAATTTGAAAAGCAAATTACTAAGAAAGCTAAACAGATGATCTGTTTCATGATGTTCATTCAGGGAATGATTGCATAAGTTTAATCAAGGAATTTGTAGTGTAAGGATATATGATCAAGTCAGCAAAGGTGAGCATTATTAGATGTTGCTGCTAACTTCAGTTACTTAGAGCCTCTTCAATTTCCTGCAGGACCTCCGGATTATTTTCAGTTTTTTTTGCCTCTTCCAATTCAGTTCTGGCCCACACATCATCTATACGTCCCAGGGCCCATGCCGAATGACTGCGTACCAGCGGTTCTGTATCATGAAGCCCAAGGCTTAATGCTGGAATAGCGTCCTTATGTCCCCAGTTTCCCAGGGCAACAGCTACGTTACGTAGCAGCCCCTGACGTTTTGTCCGTTTTACAGGACTTCCCCGGAATCTTTGGCTGAATGCTGTTTGATTCAGTTTCATCAACTCAGTCAATTCCGGAGCATCATTTTCCGGTCGAGGCTTCAGTCCCGGCTCAGAAGATTCCGGAGCATCCTTATTCCATGGACAGACATCCTGACAGATGTCACAGCCAAAGATCAGGTTGTCCATTTTCGGACGCAGTTCAACAGGAATTGCTCCCTTGTGTTCAATTGTCAGATAGGAAATACAAAGCCGGGCGTCAAGCGTACGGTCAGCTATTATGGCCTCAGTAGGACAGGCTTCAATACAGCTGGTACAGCTTCCGCAGTCAACACGTGTGAATGGAGTGTCTGCTTGCAATTGCACGTCAACCAGCAGTTCAGACAGAAAAAACCATGAACCTTTTTCCACATTGATCAAATTGGAATGTTTGCCAAACCAGCCAATTCCAGCACGCTGCGCAATTTCTCGTTCCAGAACCGGCCCGAAATCAACAAAGCTTCGAGTGTGTTTTCCTGCAGATAATTCATTGCAGAGATAGTTTTCCAGAGCTCTCAGTTTGTAACGGATTATATCGTGATAATCATCACCCCAGGCATAACGGCTGATGTTTCCTCTGGAAGGGTCTCGATTGTTTGCGGGAGGCTCGCCGGTATTGTAGTTAAAACCCAGCGCGACCAGTGACATTGTTTCAGGAAGCAAGTTGCGCGGGTCTTCCTTTAGCTCTGAGTGGCGCTCAAGATAATCCATTGTGCCGGCATAACCTTTATGCAGCCATGCTTTATAAATGTCAATGGTTTCACTGCGTGAAGCCGAAATTACGCCAAACAGATCAAATCCGATTTCAGTGGATTTTTCACGTAGAAGTTGTGTGAGAGTGGAAGGACTCATTCCATTTATCAATCCACCAGGTTCTCCGGATCAATAACCAGGTTACGCTCCAGCTCAGCCATTCCCAGACTTACATCCAGGTCAACGCCTTGTTGTCGGCAGCTCATGCCAAGTGCATAGAGAACCTTGAAAAGATTCTGTGATCGGCACTGTTCACCCATTTGACCGATGCGCATGATATCCAGACCAAAAGCTCCGGAGATTTCCACATGAAATCGTGTGGACATGGTTTTCCTGATTTTGGCGTTGTCAGTGTCTAAAGGTGTTTGGATTGCCACTACCGAGTTGAGACGATCTCTGATAGGCACAAACAGCTGCAGCCCCATCGTTTCTATTCCAGCCTGCAAAGCAATAGAACTGGTTCTGTGACGTTCAAAACGTACAGGCAGAGTTTCTTCACAAATTTGTCTCAGTGCTTCATGGATGGCCAGAATTCCTGGCACCGGAGCAGTGTAGTGATATTGTTGTGAACCCCAGAATGTCTGCGCCCGCAAAGCATCCAGACACCAGTGCGGTTGGCGTGCTTTTCTGGATTTTATCGTGTTCCAGGCTTCTTCTGAAAAAGCAATCAGAGAAACTCCGGGAATGGATGACAGCCCTTTCTGCCCTCCGGCAATGGTCACATCAATTCCCCATTCATCCATCTGCAGAGGCATGGTAGTCAATGTGCAGACTGCGTCCACAACCACAAGAGCGCCATGATCTTTTGCCAGCTGAGCGACTTCCGGGAGGCATTTCATTTCTACCCCGCGGGACGTTTCACCCTGTGCCAAAGTGAGTACGTCAAAACGTTTTTTTGAAAACGCTTTCCGGACTTGTTCCAGTTGTACCGGCTGAATTCCGAATGATTTCAGCAAGGTCACATCAGCACCCACACCCTTGGCCATTTCAGCCATGCGACCGCTGAACGTTCCCATTGACAATGCTAAAACGCTGCGTCCCGGCCAGAGAATGTTGGTGATTGCCATTTCCATTGCCGCGGATGCTGGGCCTGAGACTCCTATTATTTTATCGGAAACAGTTTGAAAAGCATAGCGTCCCATCTTCTTGACATTGCTTACAACCGCGTCCATGGTTTCACCTAGATGATTGATCACCACTCCGTTTGCCCTGGACACTGCGTTCGAAATGGGTACAGGTCCGGCGCCCATCAGGAGCAGGGGTTCTGAAGGAAGGATGCTGTCCAAATGCTGTGTTTCCGGTGGAGAATAGGGCATCTTAGATTTTGAGCTGCAGTGGTAAGTAAATAATCAAATTTATGAAAAAATATTTAATTATTTTTTAAAAATTGTAACTCAGCATAGAAGAGTCATACTGTCTCTATATTGAGAACATAAAACAATTATGATTCGTTAAAATGCTTATGCAAAAGCTGTCCCTCTAGTAAGAACAGAACTGTATGAATACACAATTTAATTATTACAAAATGAATGTTTATACCTTTTGACTTTAGGCAATGTCAGGTGTTTTACTGAATTACTGCGAATTAAAGGAAGTGGGGAGTTTCTGGCTGTATTTTACACTTCTCTTTCACCCAAATCCCCATAGCGCTGATTATCCACGAAAAAGCTCTGCTCCATTAAGTAGTGCAGCATTTCTATCCAGCTTTCTGCCATGGACACATGCAAGAGGACGTGTTTATTGAGCTTTTACCTGATCATGGTAGATTATTATCGGCAACCAGTTTGATTGGGTTAAGAGCAAACGTTCTATGTATTCTGGTCTGGAAGTAAATCCCAATTCTGTGCTTTAACAATTTCCTTACATCTTCCATCGAATCAGCCTGCAATTCCAAAAGCAGTACTGCCACATTTGATTTCTGCAATATCCATTAAAAGATACTCTGTAAGAAATTCTCATTATGTTCCACTAAACAATGTATGACTGTTTTTTTCAGTTGACTATTTTTTAATGTAATATTGCTGAGTCATATAATGTTACATTTTCAGAAATTGTTGAGATAAACAATAATTCAGCATTAGATTTGAAAAACCGGTTTAACTGCAGCAATTGTCCACGTTATTTGTAAGGTAACGCCATGAAGAAACTGATCTTATGTTTTGTATTTTTACTTTTGTCAGCCAGCGGGTATGGACTGACAAAATATGGAAGTGTCACAGTAAATAAAGGAGATTTAACCATTTTGAGAGATGGTAAACGGTTATCATTCTCTGCAGGAGAGAAGTCGATCAAGGTGATGAAAAAAGATGTTTTAAGAGCTGGAAAAAATTCTCTGATAACACTGAATACTGTACAGCAAACCAGTGTCGAGCTTGGCAGTCATGCTATTTTTCAGGTTCGCCCTTTTAAAATTGGAAATAAAACAGGCTACTTGAGAATGCTCTTTGGCAAAGCCCGATTCCAAACCACAGGTTTTACCAAAGAAAATAGTAGAAGATTTCGTCTAAGAACTGCAACTGCAGTGATTGGAGTAAAAGGAACAGAGTGGATCCAGCAAACAAACTCAAATGGTGTTACAGACACAGAAGTTCTTGAAGGAATCGTTGGCATAAGTACTGAGACAGGTCTTGAGATCGATGTGAACATTGGTCGTCGTGCGATTGCACTTTCCAACAGGAAAATCTCAAAGCCTATTAAAGTCAAAAAAGCCTCTATCCCGCCTGACAGTGATGATGCAATAAAAGCAGAACAGCAAGAGAAAGATGAAGCGGTAACCAAAAGACTTGAGGCCGTTTCTCCTACTTCCTCTGAATCTGTAAAAATTGATTCCCAGGATTCTTATGTAGAACAAGAAGTTTTGAGTATTGAGGACTTTAAGGAGGCAGAAAGAGAAACTGTAAGTATAAATGAGGACATTGCAGAACAAGACGAAAAAGATCAGAGTAAAGAAGAAAAAAAGGGAGAATCAGAGGAAAAAGAGACAACTGAAGAAGATGAAGTCTTTGAGGAAGATATTAAGGAGTCTGAAGGAGGTGCGGATCTCTTGAAGCTGGAAGCTGATTTTGACCTCTCAGAAGTGGAAACAGAAATTAATACAGAAGAAATAATTGATGACATTATTAACAATGTTGAGCAGGAAGTTGAAGAAACAATCGAAGATGCAGTTGTAGAGGGGGGTGTGAAACAAATCAGATTGTCTGTTGATTTTGAAAAGTAATTTGACAAATTATCTTAAAGAACACTCTTGGTAATAAATATTCCTTTTTAAAAACAATATGTATGCAGGTTTTAAAAATAAAGGACTATTCCAGAAATATTTGTTATTTGCTTTGTTGCTTATACTAATGCCTCCATTAATTAGTGCAGAAGAAGATATGTCTGCTCCGCAGATTTTAACCACCGATCTGATTCGCAAACAAAAGATCAGTAAACCGGAAAAAATTATCAGTTTTGTTGTTGTGGATGAAAGCAGCATTTCTGAAATTTTGATAAATGGAGTTCCACAAATATTTGAAAGGGCTGATACAGTAGTGATCAACAAGAAGTTCATTTTTGAACCAGGAAAAACCATTGTTGAGGTTATTGCTGTTGATGTTTCAGGTAATTCTCGTAAGAAAACGTTTTTGGTTGGACTTGGAGAAGAAGTAGATATAGATGAGGAAACAAAGAAAGATGCAAAAGCAAGAAAATTTTTCCTAAAAACTTCTTTTGCATTGAGTTACGAATTAGACAGTAATCCAACCAATGATTTTAGCACTCCTGTACCGGTAAAAGGTATGGATATTAAAGGGGTGGTTGATGACAGTGAACAGGCCGACTATCGTTCTGTGGCTAACCTGACACTAGTTCTTGGAACGGGAATGGTTAATGGTTTTGTCGGTGGGGTCAAAAACACTTATTTCAATCAAAAAAATAAATCCTTAAACTCTCAAGCAGCTTTTCTTGGAGTCGGCTTGCGTCTGAAGTATCTTGAGGATGATTTTTTAGTCCTGAATTACCTCTTAACGGATGTAAACGTCGGAGGGAATGATTTTTCTCAGTCTCATTCACTTACTCCGGGAATGCTTTTTAACTCAAAAGATGAAGAAGGATTATATAAGCACCTATGGACAATGAATTATACATCAGCAGATTTTTCTGATTCGGCGAAAACAGATTCTCCATCATATACATTCAAATGGGAATATCACAGCTTGGATACAGAGCTATTGGATGACTACCGATTCCTATTTGCTTACGGCAAGAGCAGCAGTGGAACAAAAGATTCAGAATTAACTTTTACAGGATTTGATTTTGACTGGTACAACAGCTGGGAGTCCGGTTTAAAATGGGATTTGGGATTTGGTCTTCAATACAGGAAATATGCAACAGCAGAACCTTTGACCGACAAATTCCTTGGTGGCACTCGTGTTGATGTTCCATTGAGGTTTTCCAACGCTTTTGGCTGGCAGTTTGATCAGGATTGGAAGCTATTACTTAACTACAGATATTCACTGAATATTTCAAATAAATCAATTTATGTCAGATCAATCACCGGCTTAACACTCAAGGGAGCATTTTAATAAAAGGGGCAATATGAAATCCAAAAATCCTGTTTATCTGAATAAGCTTGGAAACGGCGTCATTCCCCTCTTTTTACTGCTGCTGGTCGGCTGCAGCGAATGGAATGATAATCCAGCTGATAGCGGGAAATTGTTCCTTGATCTGAGTTCTATACAACGCAAACTCGGCATATTGATGCCGGAAAAAAGACTAAATGAAAAAAATGTCATAGTACCTGAGGATACTGCTTCAACTACCGAAGTTAAAGCTTTGGTAGTCGGTGCTTTAGTGGTAACCAGCCGAAATACTCCATATACCAGAGATATTGCTTTGTCGGGTGCAGTTGAAGAAAGTATGAAAACTGATCTACAAAACTCAGTAGACTTTTTTAAGATTGTGAGACTGCCAACTGCTGACAAAACTATCATGCTTAAACTTCCCCCTTCAACGGCAGAAAATTGGCAGCCGATTGTGGTTGGTTTGAGAACAGTGCCTGAACTACTTGAAAATTTAGCTGATAATAATCACGAGGACAGCGACATTTACTATGGATTTTCCAGCAAATTTTACAAAACTGATGATATTAATAATAATGAAATAATTAAGCTAACCCTATTCCGCAACTGTCTTGGTGATGCTCCTCCAAAAGGATGTGCGTCTTTTGATTCAAGTATTGACAAAAATCCCATAGTCAAAGCTTCAGTAGAAATTATTGGTGTTACATATAATGGAGGTACAGTCTATTCATCATCATCATTCCCGATCTTAATACATCAGAGCACTGATGAAACTGTAGCCGTCACAAGTCTTTCGTCAATTCGCGATCAAATAAAACTGTTGGTTACCTCTGTTTCAGATCTTACAATTCAGACTACTCACAGCGGAAATCCTGCGGAATCAGCAGCTTGCCAAGCACTTTATACATCGTCATCGCTCACCGTAGAACAACTAAAAGCAGCTTGTGAAATTCAGGAGAATAAAATCAAATTCTGAATCAACCAGTCTGATACTTTTTCTTTCCTTTATAAGAATTATATTTTTTTCTGTACCATGTTGTTGACTTGGTAGGATCTTGTCTGTCAGGCAGTGAATGAAATAATTATTGAACTTCAATTGTGCTTATTAAATCTTTAGTATTCTCAATAGAAATCAGAACCGTTTGTTTAGGCTTTATTTAACCTGAATGTATAAGTGAGTTTGTAAATACCAATAAATACAACTGAAGGGGAATTATCACTTTTAGCAAATCAGATATAATTTGGAAATCTTTCAGTTTTAAACTTCCCTATCACCCAAATTACCGTAGCGGTGATAATCAACTGAAATACTTTGTTCACGTAAATAACGCAGCATTTCAATTCTGCCTTCTGTAAGGGGAGCATGTCGTGAAATATGCTTGCCGAGTTTTGCGGCGGCTTGGTGCATAATATCTGGAACGCGATCAGGGTGGGCATAGCGAAGACGGTCGATTTCGGCGAGTCGTGAGGAGAGCTGAAGATCATTTTCGATTTTGATTTTCACAGAGTTGCACAATCCTTTGCCAAGAGGGCCGGAAAGAAATTCGGTAACACCATTTTCCAATTCCGGAGGCAGACTAACTACCACCTGGCATTTGGCAATCCTTGCGGCGGCAATCCTGATCAGAGTTTCAAACAATCCATCATTTTGATGCATTCGCACACAGACTTTCCCGATGGGAAGATATCGGAATATGTTGTCCTGCCCACGCAAATGGAAAAAATCCTGCTCAACTGCAAACTCACGCTGATATTGATAAAGGCAGCTGTAAATTGCATCAATGGTTTTTTGCATCTCGTCTTGAATTTCAGGATGCTCATTGCTGGAAAGTTGAGACTGCCATTTTTTTGCAATTAAGTACAAAGGTGATTCTTCCTTTATAATCCCCTCGGTAGGCGACTTTCCTTCTTCGATTTTACAAAACTGTACCGCGTAATTCGGGCTCCCGGCTTTGATTCCGGATCCGATTGCGGAAAGCCCCATTCCTCCGAAAGCCTGACGAAGCACAATCGCGCCGGTAGTCACGCGGTTAATGTAAAGATTGCCCGCGTTAATTTTTTCAGACCAGATTTTTTGTTCACGCGGATCCAGACTTTCCAGTCCGGAGGTAAGGCCGTAATCGGTGTCATTGACAATTTCAATCGCGTCCTCAAGAGACTGTGCTTCCATCACTGAAAGCAGCGGACCGAAAAATTCAGTCTGGTGAGAAAAGCTGCCTCGACGCACACCCCATTTTACTGATGGATTCCATAGTTTGGGGTTGTGTTCATCACATTTTGGCGGCAATGCCCAGCTTTCTCCGGCCTCCAATGTTTCAAGTCCCTTGCAAAAATGTTCCAGCGGTTCCCGGATCAGTGGTCCAAGTTTATTGGCAAAATTCCAGACCGAGCCGATTTTCAGAGTTTGAATGGCGTCAAGCAGCTGTTTGCGAAAAGTAGCATCATGATAAACTTCTTTCTCCAAAACAAGCAGGGACGTGGCCGAACATTTTTGTCCGCTGTGACTGAAGGCCGAATGCAGTATGTGCTCTACGGCCTGATCACGGTCGGCCATGGCTGTGACAATGGTTGCGTTTTTTCCACCTGTTTCCGCCGACAATTCAACGTCAGGACGAGACTCGAGCAGTTTCAACGCTGTCTGTGTTCCTCCGGTGAAAATGATGGCGTCTACTTCAGGATGTCCGGATAATGCCATCACCGGTTCGCCGTCTTCACAGGTCACTAGCTGCAGCACTTCAGGTGGGATTCCGGCATCCCAGAAACATTGTGCTATCTCCGCTCCGAGTGGAAAAGCCAGCGGAGACGGTTTGAGTAACACTGTATTTCCTGAAGCCAAAGCCGCGGCCACACCTCCTGTCGGAATTGCAATCGGAAAATTCCACGGCGGAATTACAAGAACAACTCCCAAAGGTGAAAACATCAGCGATGTCTGGTCTTCAAGCAAACGCAGTGAATGAGGATAATATTCCACGAAATCAATTGCTTCTGAAATTTCAGGATCGCTTTCATAAAATGTTTTTCCGCAAACTGCTGCCGCAATTCCAATCAAATCACCCCGCTTTTTACGCAGATTGTTTGCGACTTTTCCCAACAGCTGATCCCGTTCGTGCAAAGTTGTCTGGCGCCAATTTGACGAATCATCCCTGGCAATTTTTACTGTTGTTCCCACGTCCGTTTTTGTAGCCAGTGCGACAGAATAAACCGCGGGCATATCAGGCTGTGAGGGATCGAAAAATTCCAGTTGTTTGCGTTTTGCTTTTAACTCAGTTTTGCCGATGAAGAGAGGAATTAATCTGGTTTTAGTATTGCCGGTGGGCTGCCATTTTAGGCGGATTTTTTCAGCCCATTTACGGTTTTCCGGAAGCACCCAATCAGTATCAACTTCATTCCGGAAGTTCGGATTTGTGAATGTCCCTACATTTTCTTCAAATGTTTCAGTGTTTCTATTTTGTTTACGACGCGGTACTGAAGATACCTGATCTTTGATTTGCCAGGAATCGAGAAATTGTTTTTCAAGGAATCTCCATTCTTCAGAACCAACACTGATGTCGAAGGAATGGCGTAAAAAGTTGTCCGGACTTGTGTTTTCGTCGAGACGCCGTACAAGATATGCGATGGAGCTGATAAACTGATCTTTAGATGTAACAGGAGTGTAAAGCAGTAAATTGGTTTTTTTGTTTTTTTCAGCCGGTGTTTCTGCTTGCAGGGTTCTACGCACATGATCAGCCATGCCTTCAAGCATCTCAAATACCAGTCCTTCAGTTATGCCACGATCTTCTGCCAGTAGATAGGTGTATGCAAGATCAAACAAGTTGTGTGAAGCCAGTCCAAAATGCACTGCCTCAATGTTTTCCGGCTGAAGCCCGAATTCGAGCATGCGCTTGAAATTGGCATCAGTTTCAACTTTTGAATTAAATACAGTCAGCGGCCAGCCATATACTTCTGCTTCAACTGCTTCCATCGCCAGATTGGCACCTTTGACAAGCCTCATCTTAATCGGGCTGCCGCCGTTTTGTACGCGCTTTTTTGCCCAGCTGACCAGTTCCTGCTGGCGTAAAAAGGAATCCGGAAGATATGCTTGTAAAACTATCCCTGCCTGCAAATTCCTGAATTCTGTTTGATCAAGGGTGCGCGTAAATGCCTCAATTGTCAGGTCGAGATCGTGATATGCTTCCATGTCCAGATTGACAAATTTCGCGTGCATTGTGCCCTCGCTGTGCTTGACAGGATTTTCCATGGCAATCCTGTAAAGTTCAGCAAGTCTCTCACAGATCAGATCAAGTTCGCTTTCAAAACCAAGCGGATGGAGCAGGGCCACGATGTTTGAAATTTTAATTGAAATGGTGTGAATGTCCGGATTTCTAAGTGAGTCCCCATAATGCTTCAAACGGTTTTGTGCTTCAGCGTCACCCAATACTGCCTCTCCCAAATGATTGAGGTTGACCTGAATACCCTCTGACAGCCTTTTTTTCAAATGTACTTGCAGGAATTCGGGCTCTTCACGAAGAATGGTGCGGCGTGTGTCCTGGCGGATTCTGTGTAAAATTTGAGAATGAGCGAACTGCGGAATGTGTTTTCCGAAAAGCAAAAACATATTCAGCATCCAGCGCTCAATTCGCGGGAAAAAAGCCGGTATACCATAATGCTTCAGCAAGTACTCAAATTGGTCAACTACCCTGCGTGGGTTTTCGGAACGGAAACTCTGGTCAATCAGATGTGTCAGCACGGTTTTGTCAGACGGATGCTGCAGCATACGGCGCATCATCGTTTGATGAACAAATTCTTCTCTGGTGCGTAAAGAGTTGGCTTGATTTTGCCAGGATTCCGCGAGGGCAAGGGTCTTGCGAAGTATTTCCGGAGTTGGGCTATGTTTCTGTGTGGAGGATTTCATACTATGCTGTTAAAGATTTCAATGATTTTGAAACGTACTCATGTGACAGCGCTAATATGATCAGATTTAAGTCTTTAGTGTTGATTCAGAAATACACCTTTTCTATTAAATTATAAAGCTAAATTGAGTGTGAATATTTAAATGATCTTCATTCCAAAATATAGATTATTGCCTTCAGATCATGATTGCAGCAGGACAATGAATTGAATGGACGAATAATTGTGCTGATATTTTAAAATTCAAACTTTGCCATTTCCCATTTGGAGGAAACCGCATAAGGAGTGATTTTAAGGTGGGGAGGATTATGCAGCCCACATTTAGAAAACACGGGCTGCAATTCCGGAATAATCCGGATGCTACTGTTTCAGTCGGTTAACGTATTTCCAGACAGAGGGGAGTAGTGCAACAGCCAGTGCGATTTTAAGCAGGTCCCCGAGAATAAAGGGATATAAGCCTAATTCAAAAACAGGCTTGTCCCATCCTATGAAGTTTCCAAGCCATATTAAACCGAATGTGTAAAGCAGGATGTTGCCTACCAGCAGAGGCACCATCATTTTTAGATAACTACGATCAAAACCTTTTTCAGCAAACCATCCACAGGCAACGGCTGCAAGAAAAAACCCATATAGATAACCTGCAGTTGGCCCCATCAATACAATCATTCCACCTTTGCCTCCATGAAATACAGGCAATCCAATGGCACCTTCCAACAAGTACAAAGCAACGGTTAATCCTCCCAGTCGCCAGCCGTAAGTCAGTCCGATTAAAAACACCGCGAATGTCTGCATTGTTACCGGAACCGGGTAAAAAGGTACGATAATTTGAGCACAAAGCGCTATCAATGCAGAACCTCCAAACGCAAGCACAGCATAACGGATTATTTTTTGAGCGTTATTTTCGGCGCTCTCAAGAACTAGAGTTTCAAATAAACTTGGATAAGTCAGAAGTTGAGTCTGGTTTTTCATTGTTCTCCTTGTCAATTACTGGAAAATGGTTTAAATGTACCGTTATTAGAGAGAGAAGAATTGAATTTGCCCAAGAGTTTATCAGTAAATGATTACAAAGTGTACTTGTTTTTTCATCCTTACTGCGTTCACGGTCAAGTGCATCATTATTCCAAAACCGCACCCTGATTCCTAATACTTTTGCTAGCATTCAAAACTGTAATTCCTACTATGTCATCCGCACGATAATGATAAATATTTCCGTCATCTTCCATAATACTATCCTCAGCACGTTGCGGCTTTTCAAAAGAAATGTATAGTGTGTCCGCTGCCTTATCAAAATCAATCCAGACAGAAGGACGATGCAGATTCAAAATCATTGGAATCATTTTCGGATCGAATCTTATTGTTTCCATACTGTTACTCCTCGCTTAACAAATTGTTGAGGCTTTGAAGTTAAAAGAGAGGTTATTACAAAACCATTGTCATCATCACGATAAATTACAACACAGGTTTTTGGACCCAAACTGGTTGAACTATAGTTTCGTAATGCATAATGTTCACCTTCAGGTGATTGAACAACTTGATCTGGAGAAATGAGTGTTTCTAAAAGCAGATCATAATTTCCTGCCATATAATCATGAGATTCTACTATATGAGCCCATCGTTCAGCTGTTAAACGAATCTCGTGCCCTAAAACAGATTGGCAGTGTGATTCCATTTAGTACTGCTTGTCGAAGTTTACAGAAAATTTATCTGAGGTTACTTAAATTGATCACCTAAATACAGCTCTGAAACAAGTCTAAAGGGTTTCACTCTTGGTAGAGCTATTTTATACCGTCCCATGGACCTGGACTATTAACACTAACTTTAATATCGATAACTGCGGGGCATCCGGCATTTAGTGCAGATTGCAGTATCACTGCGAATTCTTCATTGCTGTTTACCGTATAGCCTTCAGCACCCATCGCCTTTGCAATTTCAGCAAAGTTTATATTTTTAAGTCTTGTTCCTATTGGTCTGCCTGGAAACTCGCGTTTTTGATGTCTGTTTATTGTACCATAATTATTGTTATTGAAAACAAGTACTACAAAACTATCAAGGTTCAACCTTACAGCAGTTTCCAGTTCGCTCATAGTCATTGTGAATCCACCGTCACCAGCAAAAGCCACGGCCGGCGCATGCGGCCGGGACAGTTTTGCACCAATAGCCGCTGGTAAAGCATAGCCCATTGCTCCGCTGGTTGGTCCAAAAAATGTGTGTGGTTTGTTCCATTTGTAATAACGTACAAGCCAGCCGCCAAAGTCTCCAGCGTCACAAGTCGTGCTGACATCATCATCTAAAATATTCACGATGTCGTAATATATTCCTTCAAAGTCAATTGTCCCGTCCTTCAAACTGCTTCTGTTACTTTGCGGAGTAGTCAGTTTTACATAACGTTCATGCCATTCTGCAACTTCAGTTTGACGTGCTTTAGATGGCTCAGGATTTGCGAGTTTTAAAGTTCCTCCAATTTTGAGCATTCCCTCTCCTGCATCAGCGACAAGAGATAGATCAGCTCCGGTCCAGCTGCCGCCTGTATCCCCAGCGGACTGATCGATATGGATAAGCTTTTGCCGGGGGGATGGAACTGTGTAGTTTAAAGTTGTGAATTCATCAAGCCGTGTGCCGATGGCGATAATCAGATCTGCATTCTTCAGGGGCTCAGACAAAACATTAGAAAGTGATGATACATGCAAACCGCCCAGATAAAGATGATGACTGTTTGGAAACGCGTCGAATCTCCTCCACGCTGTTATTACTGGTATCTGAAGAAGCTCAGCGAAATGAACAAGCTTGTCAGAATGGTTTCCGCGTAATATTCCTTCCCCTGCCAAAATACATGGGCGTTTTGCCTTACAAATCAGATCTGCCGCTGATTTAGAACTTTCTTCTGTGACAGATGGTGAAAATGCATTTGTTTCTCGCCATACAGATGGTTTTGCCCTTGTGCTCCTGTCAATATCTTCCGGGAGACTGATGACAACCGGACCGGGACGTCCGGAACAAGCAATATGGAAAGCCTTGTCAACAATTTCTGCTACACGATCAGCTCTTGTTATTTCAACAGACCATTTGGATATTGGCCGCACAAACTCAACTATATCGAGCTCCTGAAAAGCTTCCCGACGGCGGACTTGTGTTGGTACCTGGCCAACGATTACAACAAGAGGCGTGGAGTCCTGTTGTGCGGTGTGAAGAGCAATTGACAAATGGGTTAAGCCCGGTCCTCGTGTGACAATGCATACACCAGTATTTGATGTTGCCTTAGCATACACTTCTGCCATAATACCAGCACCTTCCTCATGACGTGTAGAAATCAATCGGGGATTGTCTGATCCATAGAATGCGTCCATAGTTGCAAGAAAACTCTCACCGGGAACACAAAAAACGTGATCGATTTCACGTGTTTTAATGGCTTCAAAAATTGTTTCTGCTACTGTCATTTTTTGAACTCATTCAGATAAATAATGTTTTTCGTTTTATATATGAACACACAGTACAAAGTTTTCTGTTATGGCGATGAAATTTGTATGCTTGTCGTTAAGTGCGGTAAAATGTTTGTAATTTTTGGTCATAATGTATGATGTTTATTCACCGTAATGAGTCTTTGCTCGGACAACCATGACAATAAGCTCCTCCTCATGAATTGAATAAATTATTCGATCTTTGTATGACAAACGAACAGAATAATAGCCTTTCAAATCGCCAAGCAAAGCTTTCCCACTAAATGGATTTACTGCTATTCGTTTACGTAATATTTCCTGGAGTTTGGCTTTAAGTTTAGGGGATAATTTTTTTATATCTTTGTCTGCACGTTTGGTGAAACGAATTTGGTAACTCACTGTTTTTCACCAAAAACTTCTTCATAAGATAGAGTGTCCCCTGTATTTTCCTGCAGGCGGGACTCTTCAAAGGCTTCTTTAAATCCCGGAGTTGAGAGCAATTCTAGGGTTTCAATCAAGCTGTCGTATTCTGATTCTGACATTAAAACTGTACCACCTGTTCGATGATTTATACGGAAAATTTGATGTTCTTCATTAGTTTTTTTAATCAGATCAAACAATTGTTTCCTTGCGTCTGTTGCTGTCAGTGTAGTCATGTTATCCCTTCCAATATTTAACGTGTACTGAAAATGGTACCACAATATTTATAGAGTCTCAAGTCTAAATTAAAAAGGATAACCCACGAAAAATGTGGTTTGACCGCCTTCCCTGCCGTATCCGCGGTCGATGCGGACGATCACGTTATTGAACAGGAATCTTGTTCCCGCTCCATAAGAAGTTTTCATATTTTCCCACAGGCTGGCTTTGTCAGGAGAGACTGTTCCCTGCTCATAGAAAAAAGCCAGCTGAATCCCGGCAAAAGTGCCTTTTTCAAGTACATAGTTGAAAGCATTCTGTACCTCATGCGCGTACCAGCGAAATTCTGCTCCACGGAAATTTGTGTAACTGTCATAAAAACGGTTGGTAGGGTATCCCCGCAGTCGGTTGGTACCACCAAGTGATGTGGCCCGGCCGTTTTCTGCTTCAGCCAGCTGGCGGGCATAAAGTTCGTCCAGAATTGCCTGACATCCAGGATTTGCCGTGTTATCACAAACAAACTGACTTTTGTCAACAGTCCTTTTTTTCTGCACGGTTGAAGAACCGAAAAACTGATTCAAAACCAGCACTCCTTTGTTTTCGCTTAAAATGGGAATATAGCCTGTAAGGTTAAAATCCTCCTGGTAATATTCTGCGTTACCTGATCTTGTTGAGGGCTGTCCCCATTTTTCGTACTGAAAACGATAACCAATTCTTGGGTCCCGCCGATTGTCAGTATCATCAAGGTACAAACCAATTCTGTAACCTCTCGGACTTTCTATGATTCCTGCGTCCTGAGCGCTGTAGAAAGTTCCGTTAGGATCAACAAGGCCATACGGTTTAACTTTAGCATCACTGTAACCGTAGTACGCTTCCAGCTGGTTGTCATAAATGTTGACAGAAAGTTCTCCTCCGGAAGCATCCACATGGCTGGCCAGCAGGTAATACATGCTTTCCCGTTCAGAATCAATTCCACGTGGTCCTTCGGGCCATCCTGCGTTGCGTATTTTTGTTGAAAACCAGGTGAAGGTCAGGTGTTCAGTAAACAGAGGAATATCAAAAATTGAGAGGATGTCAATCTGGAAATCATTGTCAAAATATTCCGCTTTTCCTCTCAGACTGATCGCAGTGATGTCTGAGTCAGTACCTCCAATTGAGGAAACAGTGGCTCCCAGTCCGTAAAAATCCTGTACTCCCGGGATGCTTCCTACTACTGGATAAACAAACCATGAAATCTCCGGATCAGGAGTCTTGCGCCTTTCAAATAATAAGCCATGTACAGTTGAGAACCAACTGAAGTAAACCAGCAGGACAATCAAGCCCAGACGCAAAATTCGATTCATCTGTATTTGTCCGCGGTATCTCAGCCTGAAGTCATTATGAACTGCGTCATTCCCATGCAGTTATGGTAATGCGGACGGTACCGATCAGTGTCGTAAAATTGTTCGACATCAATCTTTTTCTCATATTCTGTCACCACTTCAAACGGTACGTGATCATATCTTCCGTCCTTAAGGCAGACCATTCTTCCGCTTTTACCATCCATGATAAGATCCACTGCCAGATTTCCGTATGCCATTGGAACAATTGAATCTATGGCGTCCGGCTGTCCGGAACGAGTCATGTAACTCATTCTCTGGTTGATAGTGCTGATGCTCTCTCCATTGTTGTATTTTGGGGCACGACTCTGCAATTCCGCACTTACCAGGTCACCGATTCCACCCAGTTTTTTGTGACCGTAGGCATCGGTTTCCTGATTTGAAAAAGTCATTTCGCCCCCTTCAAACATTGCTCCTTCTGAAACAAGCACAACAGAGTAATTACTGTTATTATCCCTGCGATCTTTTATCATTAATTCTGTCAGACGTTCCATGTCGAATTTATGCTCCGGAATCACGCAGCGGTCAGATGCTCCTGCCATCGCCGGAACCAATGCGGTATAACCGGCATAGCGTCCCATCACTTCAATAACCAGCAGCCGCTCATGTGAACCGGCGCATGTGCGCAGCTGATGGGCGTATTCAATTGTACGTGTAACGCATGTACTGAATCCGATGCAGTAATCTGTGCCCGGCACATCGTTATCCATGGTCTTCGGAATCCCTATGCAGCGAATTCCTTCCTTGTGCAGCCGTAAGCCGTAACTGAGTGTATCATCGCCTCCGATCGGAACCAGGTATTCGATACCAAGATACTCAAGGTTTTTGATGATTTCATCTGTCAAATCATTTACATCATCCTGATAATCATCGCGAAATAATTCAGGAACATTATCTTTTGCAACTTTACTGGGTTTGGTGCGTGAAGTATGCAGAAATGTACCTCCGGTTCGTGCTATTTTTTGCACATTGCTTTCTGTCAAAATCTGGCAGTACTGCTGATCTTCAAGCTGTTTGGTGCGGTCTATTTTCATGATGCCCTCCCAGCCGTTGCGCAGCCCGACCACTTTGTATCCGCTCCGATTTGCGCGTATTGTTGCAGCACGTATTGCCGGGTTCAGTCCGGGGACATCACCGCCTCCGGTAAGAATACCTATTGTTCCTTTTGTCTGTTTTGTCATGTTACTCCTTAATTTAAAGTTTTTTGGTAAAGTACCACATATTTTTCCGCGGCAGCTTTCCATGTGAATCGCTGTTTCATTGCTCGGTCTATCATTTTGCTGAAATTCCGGGGTTTCTTGTAGAATGTATTCACAGCAAGTTCAACTGCATTTATTACGGCTTCCTCATTTGGATCATCAATAATAAATCCGTTTCCATTTTGATTTGATTCATCATAATTAATCACAGTGTCCTTCAATCCGCCAACTTTTCTCACAATCGGCAGTGTTCCGTATCGCAAACTGTACATTTGATTCAGCCCGCAAGGCTCATACAGGGACGGCATCAAATACAAATCACTGCCTGCTTCTATCAGGTGTGCCAGGTAGTTGTCGTGACCGTTTTTCCAGCCAAGTTTTTGGGGGAACTGATCTTTCAGCTGATCGAAAGAATTGGCAATCCAAAGCTCTCCACTTCCCAGCACAATCAGCTGAACATTTAAGCGCAGTATGTCCGGAAGGGCAGGAATCAGGTATTCAAAGCCTTTTTGCCAGGTTAAGCGGCTGACCATTCCAATCACTGGAACCGTGGAGGTTTCCGGAAGCCCAAAAGTCTGCTGCAGTTTTTGTTTGCAGACCTTTTTTCCTGCTAAATCTTTGCTGCTGAAGCGCGCAGGCAGGTTTGGGTCGGTTTCCGGATTCCAGTCCTCATAATCACATCCGTTTAGTATTCCAGAAAAATCATAACCTTTATCGGTGTAGATCTCGTGCAGACCATGGCTGCCCAGTGGAGTTGTCAGTTCCTCGGCATATCCCTGACTGACTGTATTTACCTGATCGGCAAAAGAAATACCACCTTTAAGCAGATTCAATTCACCATGATCTTCAAACAGTTCCGGAACAAAATATTCAGGTGGAATTTCCAAAGAGTTCCTGAAAGTTCCCGGAGCATTCCCCTGGTATCCGGAATTGTGTATAGTCAAAACGGAACCGCTCTCAGGAAATTCTGATGCTTCTTCCTGTGCCTGATTCAGATAATACGGAAGAAGCGCGGTGTGCCAGTCATTTGCGTGAAAAATGTCTGGAATCCAATTCAGCGCCCGGCATAGCTGCAAAATTGATTTTGAGAAAAATCCAAATCTGGCGGCATTGTCAGGATATTCAAGCATCCCGTCATCATAATATCCGCGCCTGAAAAAGTAATGTTCATGTTCAATGAAATACACCGGAACAGAAACGGTTTCACCCTCAACTGTTCCGGACATTTCCGACTCACGAACGGCACACCATATTTCTTCCCCGCCCAAGGGCACGCCAAGTGAGGGAATTACTGTTTTAGTAACGTGACTGTCCGGAATTGAACGATAGAAAGGTGTGACTATACGGACATCATGTCCAAGCTGTTTTAAATGCAGAGGTAAAGCTCGTGCCACATCAGCCAGTCCGCCGCTTTTGGAAAATCCCTCTACCTCAGACGCCGCGTAAATAATGCGGAGCGATTCAGACAACTTCTGCCCCTTTCGGAATTACCACTATTCCGCTTTCGGTAACTTGAAATCTTTTCCTGTCCTGCTTGAGATCGTAGCCAATTTGTGCTCCGGGAGCGATGTTAACATGCTTGTCGATGATGGCCTTTCTTATTTTTGCTCCGCGCCCGATATCAACATAGCTCATGATGACGGACTGTTCCACATGCGCGTAACTGTGAATACGCACACTGTAGCCAACAACCGAATTTTCCACGTGAGAGCCGCTGATAATTGTACCCGTTCCGATCATTGAATTGATGGCGTGCCCTGTGCGGTTGTCACTGAAATGCACAAATTTTGAAGGAGGAAGCGGCGGGTTATATTTCAGCACAGGCCATTTTCTGTTGTAGAGGTTAAAATGAGGATCAACTCCTACTAAATCCATGTTGGTTTCCCAGTATGTGTCAAGTGTTCCCACATCTTTCCAGTAGCCTTTTTCCTTTTCCTCAACTCCGGGAATGTAATTTTGGCTGAAATCGTACACATATACTTCTCCGCTTGAAAACATTCCTGGTAGGATGTTCCGTCCAAAATCATGGACGGATTTTTTGTTTCCAGAATCTTTTTTGAGTTGCTCAATCAGCGGTTCTCTCTCGAAGATGTAGTTTCCCATTGATGCCAGCACATAACCGGGATTCCCCGGAATTGTTTTGGGGACCTTTTTCGGTTTTTCAACAAATCCTGTCATTCTCCACTCATCATCAACTTCAATGATACCGAATTGCTGCGCTTGTTTTACCGGCACAGGGATCGCGGCCACGGTCAGTAATGCTCTGCGTTTGCGGTGGAATCTCATCATCTGGCGGATATCCATGCGGTATATGTGATCAGCGCCAAAAATACAGATTTGATCCGGATCCTGGTCCTCAATCAAATTCATATTCTGAAAAATAGCATCAGCAGTTCCTTCATACCACTTTTTGCCGATACGCATTTGTGCCGGAACAGGGTCTATAAATTGTTTGGCAATTCCAGAGGGTATGTTCCAGCCTTCCCGAAGATGCTGCATCAGTGAATGTGACTTGAACTGAGTCAGCACAAAAATTTTCATAAAACCGGAGTTGACGAAATTGCTGAGTACAAAATCGATAATTCTATAATTACCGCCAAAAGGAACAGCCGGCTTGGTGCGCACTGCGGTCAGTGGTTTGAGTCTGGAACCTTCACCTCCTGCAAGAATCATTGTCAAAACATTACTCATCAAAGCCTTTTTCTATCTTTGCAAATGTGGATTATTATGATACTTTTACAGGCAAAATACTTGAAATCGCCCGCTTCCCCTCTCATCACCCGTATTTCCCTAAGTCAAAACATCATCAGTCCCAACCAGCTGTTGATGATGCACGACATAAATTATGAATCCACAGATTGTTCTGCAATGAAAACAATAAAGCCATAAAAATGATAAGTTGACCGGAACCACGCGTTAATCATGAATAATTCATTTTTTTCAAAATATATTTCCAGTCACTGGAAGCAGCTGACAAGCTCCGATCTCATTCGCCTGCGGCTGCTGGATGCAGACTCTTCAGTGATGCTGCTGACTTCCCTTCTAGTGGGTATATGTTCCGGATTGGGCGCCGTTCTTTTCCGTCACTTAATTGACTGGATGCAAAATTTTGCATATCAGGATTTTGCCGGACTGGTGGAAGAATATTACCCGTTGCATTTAATCCTGATTCCCGCAATAGGAGGAGCATTTGTGGGACCCCTTGTTTATTACTTTGCTCGTGAAGCAAAGGGTCACGGCGTTCCGGAAGTAATGGAATCACTTGAACTGCGCGGTGGAAGGATTCGTCCAAGGGTGGTGGTGGTCAAATCGCTTGCTTCCTCAATTTGTATTGCCAGTGGAGGATCAGTTGGACGTGAGGGGCCGATTGCCCAGATCGGTTCCGCGCTGGGTTCCATTGTAGGACAGGTGCTGAAACTTTCTGAGGACAGAGTAAGAACACTTGTTGCCTGCGGGGCTGCGGGTGGAATCGCCGCAACTTTCAATGCCCCCATTGCGGGAGCAGTGTTCGCGCTTGAAGTCCTTTTGCGACGTTTCGGAAGCGTCTATTTTGGCGCAGTCGTTATTTCGGCAGTTACTGCAGATGTAATTGCTCATTATTTTGAAGGTGATCAGCGTACATTTATGACTCCGGATTACACACTCAACAGTCCATGGGAACTGCTGCTGTATACCGTTATGGGTTTCATTGCGGCTTTAGCGGCAGTCGGCTTCAGCCGCCTGTTGTATTTTTCAGAAGACATCTGGAACATGATTCGTATTCCTGAACCAACCAAACCGATTCTTGGTGGAATTTTACTTGGACTGCTTGGAATTTTTTCCTACCAGATTGATGGCTTCCCCCGGGTTTTTGGAGTGGGTTACGAAACAATCGAAAGCACTCTTTTCAGTGAGTTGACTTTGCAGGTGACATTCGGGCTGCTGCTGCTTAAACTTCTTGCCACAACGCTTACTCTGGGTTCGGGGGGATCCGGAGGTATTTTTGCCCCGTCTCTTTTCATGGGGGCGATGCTCGGCGCGACTTTTGGCCAGATTGCTCAAACATTGTTTCCTGAAGCAGTTGCTCCATCCGGAGCATACGCGCTGGTGGGAATGGCTGCTTTTTTTGGCGGAGTTGCACACGCACCTATAACGGCCATACTCATCCTGTTTGAAATGACTGGTGATTACCAGATTATACTGCCGCTGATGCTGGCCACAGTATTGAGCACCATTGTATCCAGGAATCTCAGCCGTGATTCAATTTACACACTCAAGCTGAAGCGGCGTGGAGTGGAACTGTCACAGGACACGCAGGCCATAGATCTGATGCAGGGTGTTACCGCAGAAGTTGCCATGAACCGTGAAACAGAAGCAGTGCCGTTGGATATGCAGCTGGTAGAATTGATGAGCACTTTTTCAAGCACACACTATCACGCCCTGCCTGTAGTAATAAATGAAAACGAGCTTGTGGGAGTAGTAACGATCAAAGAATTGGATCAACTGAGAACAAGCGGATCACTTGAATCTAAAACCGTCGGTGACATTTTGTCAGTAAAAAATCCGCCCACAATTCTGCCTCATCAGCCGGTTTGGATGGCTTTAAGACATCTTGAAGCTCAGGGCGAGGGCTGCGTGTCTGTTATTTCTGAATCAAGCACCAACAAGCTTTTGGGGGTGTTGCGGCGAATCGACATCATACGTGCATACAACAAGGCCGTATCTGAAAGAGCGCAGGATCAGCATCATGATGAAATCCTTAACATCCGAAAGCTTAACCGTTCCGGGCTGACTGAAGTTACACTCAGTCCGGATTCACCTTTTGTGGGTAGGAGAGTCAAGGAATTACATCTGGGCGAAGACACACTGATGGTGTCATTGCGTCGAAATGACAGACTGCGAATTGTACGTGGCGAAACAATTCTGCATGCCGGTGATCAACTGACAATCTTCTCTGAAAATCCCAAAGCAGATTTCCTTGACAATTACCTGAATGGAACCGTGGAAGGTTTTGAGTTTCCGGAACATTCACTTGTAAGTCATCGTGAAGTGGAAATACCTCCGGAATCACCTGCAGTTCAAACAAGAATCCGCGATCTGAACTTTCCTGAAGACTGTGTACTGGTAAAAATCCTGCGCGATCGCAGGATAATTCTTCCACGAGGCGAGACTGTCCTGCAGAGCGGCGATATAGTAGAGATTTTCGGAGTCGATGAAAAACTCAATGAAGCCGTTACCTGTCTGACAGGTATAAATCCTCACCGCATTTAGAATTCCAATTGAAAAAAAGTCAGCTGTTCGGTACACTTATTGTCGCTTGTTTTACCAGATTTATTACTGAAAAGGCATTCCCCCATAAATAGCAAAGCTTAAATCATTACATTTCACACATTTTCAGGAGACATATTGAGTAAAATAAAAGTCGTCAACCCCGTTGTTGAGTTGGATGGTGATGAGATGGCTCGTATCATCTGGGACAAAATCAAACAGAACCTGATTCTTCCTTTTATAGATATTGAACTCAAGTATTACGATTTATCCATTCAGAAGCGTGATGAGACAAATGACCAGATTACTCTGGACGCGGCCAAAGCCATAAAAAAATTCAGCGTTGGCATAAAATGCGCCACCATCACTCCCGATGAAGCCAGGGTGACAGAATTTGGTCTTAAAAAAATGTGGAAAAGTCCGAACGGAACCCTCCGCAATTATCTGGGAGGAACTATTTTCCGCTCACCAATAGTT
>LUMK01000022.1_pt1 | contig 34034 bp, 43 predicted proteins | sample 729981 | NCBI WGS metagenome assembly LUMK01 (sample SAMN03860265, study PRJNA289734) | marine metagenome | biome: seawater column; feature: ocean; material: water; isolation source: Red Sea water column Station 22 - depth 200m | place: Saudi Arabia: Red Sea | collected 2011-10-15 | depth 200 m
GGATTTACGCGATATTGTTAAACCTCCTAAGGATACGGATTGATATTATGAATGATAAATTAAAACCAAATCAGGAAAAAAGAATTATAGAAAATTGTGTTGAATCTATAATGGATGATTTAGACGTATATCATTTTGATGAAAAATTATTTCAACAATATGAAAAACAGTTAACTGAGTTTTTCACGAAAATTTCTGAAGAACACAGTCTTTTTTCACCTGGATTTGATTTTTCAAACAAAAAGAACCTAGAGAAATCGACTAAACCCGTGGCTTCATGGACAGATATTCCAGAATATAAAAAAATATTAAAAAATACTGTAGAGGATTTTATTTCCTTCGTGGAAGATCCCGATTATGAAGAGCTTGAAAACATAAGCAAGTTAAAAAAAGAAATTACAGAACACTTTGATAAATTCTTTAAAGACCCAGAGTTTGATAGGTTAATGTCAAAAGCAGCCGACTGAAACTGATTCTTTCTTAGAGAATTCTTATTCTCAATGACTAATCTTTCTTTTTGTATTTGTCAGAGACATCCATTCTCTGCTTCATCTTTTCAATGTCGTCTTTCATAGTAGATATTTCCTCGTTCTTTTGTTCAAGTTCTGACTTTTCCTTTTGCAGTTTACGGATTTTTGCCTTTGACCTTTCGTCGTCAGAGATTGTGAGTGCTGGAACTGCGTTAAGATATTCTTTGACAAGTTCCATTATTCCAGACTTGAAGTAGTTCCTGTCAAACTTTACAATGCCTGAATGATCCATCATGTAATCTGCCTTGATTAGTTGTGGAAGCTGGGATTCTCCCTTGAGTGATTCCTTTACTGCCTTGTTGAAGAAATATCTAAAGCCGTTCATCTGTGGAACATCACGTCTTCTCTTTCCCTTTGGAAGCTTGTTTGCCATTCCTGCTCTCCTCAAACATCTGACAACTCTTTGTGTAATTGTTGAGCGTGGTGCCTTTCTGATTCCAATCCATCCCTCTTTCTTGAAGACAGGCTCGTCATCTTTTGGCTCACGTCGTAGCTGAATTGCATATTCCTTCTTCCAGTCCATCAATGCCTGATATGCTTCTGGTGTGATGAACGCAGGAATCTCTGGATATGACTTTTCCTTGATTGATATTATTGCACATACAATCTCTGCCTTTTCCTGCTGTGATTCAGTAGTCTCTAAGAGAAGTTCGTCATCAACCTTGTAAATTGGCGTAATGTCTTTCCAAGTGCAGTCAAATGCACCTGCCCTTATTCCACTTGATGATGCAACCAAGATTATGGAACGGTCCATGCTGTTTGATGTGAACTTTAGCATGTGGCTAATCTCTGCCCTTGTGTATGGTCTTGAACCAGTGACACTTGTTGGCGTCTGTTCTGGAATCATTGCATAGACACGCTTCCATGCCATTGGGACGTCATTCATCTCAAACAGTTTCTTGAATGGCTTGAAGTCATTACGGATAGAGTTTGGGTTGAGATACTCTTTGTCTGTAGGATCTTTTTTTGTCCTTGCCCTCAGCATCTTGCTGATTGTCACCATAAGATTCAAAACCCATTGTGGATCCTTTCGTGCCTTGTTGACAAGGCTGACTACTTTTTCTTCAAATGTTTCTCCATCTATGAGATCAGACAACGTGTCCATCATGTAGCCTTTCAAAATTCTTGTATAGCGTTCCTTTGTGTATTCAGACTTGAAAGACGAGAGATAATTTTCCAACGGATTTGAAATTGTGTTTTCCAAATCATCGCTTGTAATTTTCTTAAGCCCCATAACATCTTAGGCGTGACGGAACCATAAAAAGCATGTAACTAGATGTGGATCCGAAGGGATTCGAACCCTTGACCCCCGCAGTGTGAGTGCGATATCCAAACCAGGCTAGACGACGGATCCAAATTTTATTCATAAATACATTATTTAGCCGTTCAAAAAAGTAGTGAAAAGGTATAGAAACTCTTTAGATTTACAAATTGCATGGCAAACAAATGCGAGCATTATACCCAGGCAAATGACAAAGTCTCTCCAAATACAAAGGAATGTGAAGAATGTGAAAAGGAAAAGACGCCTTGGGTTGCATTACGAATGTGTCTAACATGTGGACATGTTGGTTGCTGTGACTCCTCAGTTGGGCTACATGCAACGAAGCATTTCAAAGAGACTGGGCATCCTGTTATGGTTGCAATTCCAGATAAGTCATGGACATGGTGTTATATTCATAAAGACTACTGTTGATGTATTATGATGCGGTACAAATTGGGAAAATGGAATCTTGACGAACTTGTCAAAAACCCAACCAGATTAACAATTGATAAAAAGCTGACGGCGATAGAAAAAAAGACAAAAAAGTTTACAAGCGTAAAAAAAAACTTGAGTCCAAATATCTCATCTGCCAAATTTCTAAACTTATTGCATGATATCGAACAAATTTCAGAAAAATCAGGCATTATAGGTGGATATTCATCATTACGCTATTCTGAAAACACACAATCTGATGAGGCTACATCATTACTAACACGAATATCAAAGTTTAGTTCTGAGATAGAAAATAGATTACTATTTTTTGATTTATGGTGGAAAAATTCAAGAGACTTTTGGCAAAATACTCACTGAGTGAGCCGGAAGAAAAAATAATCAATACACTAGATGTAACTGGTGCCTCAGCACTTGTTAAGCTATACGATAAGATAACCAATGCCTTCGTTTATGTTGTTACTGTTAACGGCAAAAAAAAGAAAATGAACAGAGAAGAGCTAACAACACTTGTTAGAAGTAATAAAGCAAAAACTAGAGAATCTGCATACAAATCATTATTTTCAAAATACAGTGAAAACAAGGGAGTAACAGGAGAAATTTACCAAAATATTGTTCAAAACTGGAGTGATGAAGGAATTGGAATGAGAGGCTTTTCTTCTCCAATAATGATAAGAAATATTTCTAATAATATTGATAATGAAACAATCAAAACTCTGCTTGATGTTTGTAAAAAAAATACCAAAGTATTTCAAAATTATTTTCTGCAGAAAGCAAAATTGCTCGGAATGAAAAAATTACGTAGATATGATCTATACGCACCAAGAAAATCAAAAATCAAGGAAAAAACCTATTCCTATGACAAATCAATCAAATTAGTCTTAGATTCACTTGCAAAATTCAGTCCTGTTCTGTCAGGATATGCAAATAAAGTGTTCAGACAGAACCATGTGGATTCATCCTTAAGACCTGGAAAAACATCTGGAGCATTCTGTAGCACACCATCCACAAAAATTTCTCCGTACGTATTAGTAAATTTTACTGGAAAGTCTCGTGATGTTTTTACACTTGCCCATGAAATTGGTCATGCCATACATAGCATATCAGCATCAAAGAAATCGATATTGGTTTCGGAGGCCCCCTTACCATTAGCAGAAACAGCTTCTACATTTTCTGAATTGTTGTTATATGACAATCTATCTACGATGGTTAACGCTGATGAAAAAAGAATAATTCTATCAGAAAAAATAGATGATTTTTATGCAACTATAGGGCGACAGTCTTTTTTCACTTTGTTTGAAATTGCTGCACATGAACAAATTACCAACAGTACAACTGTAGACGAGATTTCAAAAACTTATCTGAGTAATCTGAATGAACAATTCGGAAATTCAGTAAAAATCTCTGAAGATTTTGGAATAGAATGGAGTTGCATTCCACACTTTCATCATGCACCGTTTTATTGCTATGCGTATGCATTTGGAAATTTACTATCACTGTCTTTGTTTCAGAGGTTTAAAAAAGAGGGCAAAAGCTTCGTGCCAACATATATTGAAATTCTAGCTGCCGGTGGTGCAAAAAAACCCGAAAATTTGCTAAATGAATTTGGAATAAACATTGCCAAATCCAGATTTTGGCAAGATGGCTTTGACTATATTCAAGACCAAGTTAGGGAATTATCTAGATTATAGTAATTTCTACAAAAAATAATAATTATTTAGAATGTGGGGCTGGCAGTCGGAGCCATCCGACTGCCAGCTTGTTCCCCAACGGTTTGAATCGATGTCAAAGCAATTAATTATATTATTTAATTTAAAGCTTTGAAAATCGAGAAGATTAATAGACAGCATGGAAAATTGCATCCCATGTACAAGCCTTTAATCCTAATTATGCTTTTACTAGGTTCTTCATTTGCAGTTTTGGATGTTTCATCAATAGATGTTTCTGTTGATAAAACTGAGCAGGAGAAGCCTAGCATTGGAATTAATTATATCCCATTCAAAGAGGTTGCAACAGTCATAATAGACCAAAAGAATAACAAAGTAAAGATATCATATAGTCTGATGAGCAAGGATAAGGAGGATTTTCAAATTCCAGATAAATTGGAAACAAAAATTTTGAACACAGAAAAAATATCAACAATTATTTATACAAATACAGAAAACTGCGCTCCAGGTATAATCAATGATACATGTATTTTGATCAATATTCCAACCAAGAAAATAGAAGATGTTAATTTTAAAGAAAAGCAGAAAATAACGCGTGAAACTGCTGATTTGATTATTGATGATCTTAATCAAGTTTTAGGTATAAATGCAGAATTTCATTCCGTTGTTATACAAACTAAAACTGATTTAACATCCGTAGAAGGAGCAGTTTTATCTGCAGTTTACACAGTAAAACCAACGTTACCAACCAAATTGCTGTTTAACATTCTCATACTAGAAAATATCACAGAAGAGATTAGATTTGCTGGTGGATTTTTCAATCACGCAAAAAAGTTGACAGAAAATGAAAATTCTATATTTACATTTTCTATGTCTGCTGAACAAAAAAGGATGCTATATGCTGCTCATATTTCAGTTATAACCCATGGAAAAATAGGCCTTAACAACCTCAGCCCTCTAGCTATATTAACTGAAGATGAACTGAATCGTTCTAAACTTTTTGCGGAAGGATTCTATCCCTTGAATTCAATTATTAATGTAATAATTTTTTCTGAGGAAGAACAACGTGTGAGTGGAACAAATTCTGCAGTCATTAGCTCAATATCCAATACTGATGAATTACAAAAGAATGGATGGTATTTTATTTCAAGCAAACCAAGTTCAGATGATGAAATTAACAAACTTGATATGAGATACCTTTTTGGTAAATCGAATTCAGTAGATAGGGAGGAATTATTGTTATCAATTGATCCTATTGTACAAGATGTAACACTAAATGATGTATCTCAAAATGATGTATCTGAAAATGGTGGTGGTTGTCTTATTGCCACTGCAACATTTGGTTCTGAAATGACTCCACAAGTACAATTCCTTAGAGAGATTCGTGACAACACTGTACTACAAACAGAATCTGGCTCTGCATTCATGACTGGATTCAACCAATTCTACTATTCGTTTTCACCAGCAATAGCTGACTACGAAAGAGAGAACCCAATGTTCAAGGAGGTAGTGAAATTAACATTAGCTCCACTTCTTACATCGCTTACATTATTACAGTATGTTGATATTGATTCAGAATCTGAAATGCTGGGATATGGAATTGGCGTCATTCTATTGAACATTGGAATGTATTTTATTGCACCAGCTATATTGGTAATGAAGATTAGAAAGTTAATCTAGACAAACCACTTTAAAGAATTAAAACTGCTGCAGCAAAAACAGTTGTCCATTTTCCATTTTTATCTCCTCTTGCAGTTTGAGTAATGTTTTTTGTTTTGTATATTTGCCCAGAGATTGTCCATTGCTGACGTTTTTCGTCCCAGCTCTTATCAATATCAAATGGAATTCCTAAAGAAGATGCTAACATTTGTGCAGCTATATCTTCAGCATAGTCACCAGTTTTTCTTTCATCTTGCCCAAAGGATTCGTATTCCGAAAGATAACCATACTTACTGGTATCTTTTGGTTGAGCGATGCCAACAGACGCAGAAACTAATCTATGTGGTTCGTTCGTTTGGTTCCTAGAATAAATTGTGAATAGAACTTGCCCAGGTTTAATCAATTTTAGACCATCTTTTCTAGATATGAATTTCGCCTGTGGAGGAAATATACTGGATATTAATACAATATTGGTTCCAGCAATACCAGCGTTTCTTAATGCAAATTCAAAACTTGTTAATTTATCATCAGCAACGCCAACACCCTTTGTAAGAAATAATTTCTTAGCAACTAAATCTAGCATTTCAGATTTTTTTCAACTTTTCCTTCTTATTAAGAATTTCATTTTAAAAAAATAAATCCTATATGGTTAATTTGATAAGCAGCTTTACTTCTTTTTTCGTCTACTATCGCGTACTTTTGGCGCTTGAAGTAATAAGATACCACCCATAACCCCGCCGAGAATCAAATTAACAACTCCCAGTAATGTTAGGTACATATGATGATGGGTTAAACCTAGGAAAATCCCAACTCCAGCACCCACAAAAAACATGACAATTAACACTTTGAGCTTTGTTGGAGGAATGTATTTGAATTTCATCGAGTTTTTGAGGTTTATTGATTATTAAAATGATGTTATGATATACTGCTGATTTTACGAACATTTTATACTATCCAATAATCATGCATACGTCATGCCAATGTAGCTCAGCCTGGCTAGAGCATTCGCCTTGTAAGCGAAAGGTCGCGAGTTCAACTCTCGCCATTGGCTCATCTAATTTTACAAATCAATTTGTCTAAACCATGACAAGCGTTTATTAGACGTACAAAAAAAGTGTGAATATAAGTAATAATGACGAATTAGGCAACAGCGTTCTTCGTCATGATTTAGATGAAGAAAATGACAAAATTTACAGAACTAGGACTAGACAAATCACTTTTAGATGTGATCGAAAAACTAGGATATAGTACACCATTTCCAATACAGGAACGTGCGATTCCTGTTTTATTAGAGAATAATGATGTGATTGGCCAGGCTCATACAGGTACTGGAAAAACTGCTGCATATGGACTTCCAATGTTACAACTAACAATTCCTAAACAAGGAATACAGGGAGTTATAATGGCTCCAACCAGAGAACTTGCAATCCAAATTACAGGCGAGATCAATAAATTTTCAAGAAACACTGGAATTAAGACCGCTACAATTTATGGAGGACAAAGTATGGGAGTACAATTTGATGCATTAAGAAAAAAACCTGAAATTATAGTAGCTACGCCGGGAAGATTAATTGACCATTTGAAAAGAGGAACAATAAAACTAAACGATGTAAAACATGTGGTGCTGGATGAAGCTGATGTAATGCTTGATATGGGCTTTATTGATGATATTCAGTTTATTTTGGATCTAACTCCGGATGAAAGAAATACGTCACTATGGTCTGCTACAATGCCACCTGAAATAATGCGATTAGCGGAAACCAACATGAATATGCCGAAGAGAATTCTTGTCGATTCTGATGATCTCAGTGGTGCAGGAATTCAACAATCATTTTTGGTAATAAGGGATAAAGAGAAACCAAAGTTTTTACTTGATTTTATACATGGTAACATTGGCCAATGTATTGTGTTTTGTTCAACAAAAATTAGAACCCGTACTGTGGCAAGAATGCTTTCCAAATCTGGCGAAAGATGTGTAACTATTGAGGGTGACATGTCTCAGCATAAACGTGAAGATTCTATGACAAGATTCAGAAAATCAAAGTCTGATATATTAGTAGCAACTGATGTTGCAGCTAGAGGAATTGATATTCCACAAGTAGCTCTTGTAATCAATTATGATGTACCAAATCAAGATATGGTGTATTTTCATAGAATTGGTCGTACTGCAAGAGCAGGTGCAAAAGGAAGAGCAATAACATTAGTTTCGTATTCTTCAGTAGGAGAATGGAATGAAATTAAGAAACAGACAAGCGTTAAGATGACAGATCTAAATGAAAAGCTTGGCATAAAAATTAAGATACCTGATCCATTGAAAAGGCAGGGAGGAACACGGCAACATTTTCGTCAATCAAATCGAACAACAAAGCCATTTTATAAGAAACGGGTGATAGCTAGGGACCAATATGACAGAAGAAAAAAGAACCCAGTATATGTCAAAAGAAGTAACTTCAGTCAAAAAAAACGTTGGTAACACATGAAAGACTCGAGAAATACTTTAAAGATAAGTACAGTAAATTGAAAAGGAGTAAAAATGCATAAAGGATTTGTTTTACTTAATTGTGATCTTGGAGCTGAAGAATATGTTGTTGAGGAATTAAATAATATTACTGAAGTTACAAATGCATATATTACTTTTGGTGCTTATGATGTAGTAGCAATAGTTCAAGCTGATAGTCAAGAAGTTTTTGAGGAGACTGTTTCGATAAAAATAAGAAAATTATCTCGTGTTCTTAGTACAATGACGCTGAATGTAATCAATCCCTAATGAATATATGTTATAAATAAAAATCCATTCTAGATGGAAAAAATAGAATATGTTGGCACTGTATACTTACTTGATCACAAATACCCAGAACCATTGATTAATCATAGCATGAAAAAATTACAACAATTTGGGATTAAAAAAGATGATATTGAAATTACAGATTCGCCAGAAAATCCTAAGGTTGGAAGTATTGTGGTTGAAGTCTTTCCGTATCACATGGAGATTGCACGTGTTAGGACTATCAGAAACGCTTCATTTATCAGTGGTAGCATAACAACAGTAGAACTAAAAACAGACACTGAGGGAAATTATATTGATTAATCTTGTTGGACCAAGATAAGAAGCACAATCGTAAGGTAGGTAAAAATTTCAAAAAGAGAAGAAATAGAAACTATGTAACATATGCTGCAATTTTAATTGGCGTAGCTATAGTTGCTTTTACAATATTTTTGGTCTATTCAGGTGACCAAGCTAAAATTAAAGGTGAAGCTTTTGGTAAAGCATTAGAGTTTATTCAGGATGACTTGAAAAAGACAACACAGACGTTTCACACTAGTGTTTCTGTGTTCAAACAAGAAAATATGAGTAAAAAGGAGTTTTCTGAACGTGCAAAAATACATGAAGACACAATGACTAAGATTATTTTACGATATGATGGTTTGCAAATTCCAAAATCCTTTGTCTCAGCTGTAGAGCTCTTCAAATTATCATCAGAAGCTCAGTTAGCTAGCGATATACAAATGGTTGAATGTATGCTAAACAATAATAATTCTGCGTGCATTCGATCAGATTCTTTATGGCAGGAATCATTTGAATATGAAATGGCTGCTCTATCTAAGTTCAAGTTAGCACAGGGGTCACTAAACCCATAACTTCATTAATTATATCTAAGAACAATTAATATTGAAAATATTCAGTGTGCTTCTAATTTTATTGATATTTGCCATACCTGATGTTTGGGCTGAAATCTACATCGATAATGATCATCAGTATATTGGGGATGATGGGGTGGTCCATATTGTTGGAGAAATTATAAACGAGTCAAACAAACCGTTAAACCAAGTTAGTGTCTTTGCCACTCTTTATTCAGGTAATAATATAGTACATGAAACAAGTAGTGAGACTCTAACTAATATGATAATGCCTGGAATGAAAGGAGTGTTTGATATCGTAATATTTGAAAACATTGGTCAGACTGATCATTATGCCTTAGATTTGGATTACAAAGTAACACAGCCAAAAAGCCAAGTGATTGAAATTACATCGTCGGAGCTTACTCGTGGTCCACTTGATAATATTACTATCCAAGGAACTGTTGTAAACAATGGGGACGCAACAGCAAATATGGTAAAGGTTACTGCCACATTATACGATAGACATGGCAATGTTATTGCGGTCTCACAAGATAGAACAGAACCGGATTATCTAAGGGCAAGTGGTGAATCATTCTTTATAGTAACAATTCAGGACAAACTTCAAGCAGACAAAATTGTTGATTATTCAGTTGTTGCTGAATCCGAAGAATATACTACAGTACCAGAATTTCCTTTGGGCTCTGGCGCTCTTCTAATTGCCTCACTTTCAGCATATATTGTAATAACTAAAAACCCATCAATCACCACATCAAGTTTTACACGGATATTAAATCCAAAATGGATTATGGCACGTATACGTTAGTTTTTTTGAAAGTAAACAGATGACAATCTCAAAGGAAAACAAAGAATTCTTGGAAGGTCTAATTGAATATTACATAAGCGAAGCTGAGTCATATAGAGAAATGGCACAGGAATACAACATAAAAATTGATTCAGTCTCTGATACAACATTTGGGATAATAGTGGGCTGCATTTATTCGAGTTTTCTTCAAACATATTCTAACCAAAAACTTACTCCAGACGTACATGATGTCCAAGAATTCACGGAAATAATCATGATTAAATCCAATGCAATAATGGATGCCGTTAAAGGACAAAATAACTAGTCTGAGAACCAAGTCATATTCACAAATTGGTTAAAGATAAATTCCAAAAAAATATCTGAATATAATGCCAGAAATTGTTCCATTTAAGATTCAACAAATAGTTGATAATGGCAATGCAATACAATTATCGTTGATAGAAGATGTTCAAACAGAGCCATTGTCACAAAAACAGCTAATCATGGAAAATGTATCTAAAAAATTAGATTCTGAAACAAAAGAGCAAGTAATGCCACTTTTGGAGGCAATACTACATGCGCAACCAAATATCAAAGTAAAAAGTTATGCTAACACGAATATTACAATTACAATGCCAAAAAATAGATATGATAAAATGGGAAGACCGCAGGTTGGCGAAAGATTACAGGTTGATCTCAAAAAGATTTAGAGTTCCTTTTCTATCTCGGATAAATCAGATAACGGCAAAGAGCAACTAAAGTTTTTACAAACAAAGACGGTTGTTTTGTCATTTTGAAATTCTTTGCCAGAAAAGAATGAATGTTTAGACAACGACTCCAGGTTAGTTTGATTTTCAACTAAAACCATAATTGATTCTGGCAGGAATTTTTTCCTTAAGGATGAAACAAGTTCAGAATTCTTATCGTTAATTATGGTAATTTCAGTAGGCTTTTGGTAATACAGATACAACACATTAAGCAAGTATCCAAATGCAAATGGGTTTTCAGCTGCAGATATTGCTTGTGATTCAATAATTTTTTTGACAATTTCTAAAAATTGTTTATTTTGTGTTATATGATATAGTTTTAACAATACGTATGCAGCGACTGAATTTCCAGATGGCATAGAAAGATCATAATTATTCTTTGGTCGCATGATCAATTTTTCATGGTTATCAGACGTGAAAAAAAATCCGTTGGTGGAATCATCCCAAAAATGTGTTATTAGATAATTAGCCAGATTAGTTGCAAACAGCAGATACTTTGGTTGTGAGGTGTTTTCAAACATATCAATTGATGCGTTTGCCATATACGCATAGTCATCCAAATATCCGTTTAGTTTTGGCTCTGCGTTTTTGAACGTCCTGTGCAAAATATGATTTTTCTCAAAATTACTTTCAAAGAAGTCAATTGACTGTTTTGCCGCATCAAGATATTTCGAATTATCAGTTATTTTGTATCCTGACAGGAAGGCGGAAACCATCAAGCCATTCCATGAGGTTATAATCTTATCATCTTTTCCAGGCTGTTCCCTTTTGTTTCTAATCTTAAGTAATTTTTTAGAACATTTTAAAATTAAATTCTCTATTTCAGGTTCACTTTTTCCAAATTTAAAGCCTAAAGAAGACGCATTGATGTTATTTGCAAGAATTGTGTTCCCTTCAAAATTGCCACCATCTGTAACATCATAATAAATGCAGAAGATTTCAGAGTCACTGCCTAAAATTTTTTCAATCTCCTGTTTTTTCCATACGAATGTTTGGCCCTCCTCACCATTTGTGTCTGCATCTTGTGCAGAAAAAAATGTGCCATCACCTGATGTCATTTCACGAATGACATAGTCAAGGGTTTTTTTTACAACATTCTCAAAAAAAGGATCCTTGGTGATTTGGTAGGCCTCGGAATAAACTATTGGTAATAGTGCATTATCATACAGCATTTTTTCAAAATGTGGTACTAACCATCTTGCATCAGTAGAATAACGGTGAAAGCCACCACCAATCTGATCAAAAATTCCTCCCTTTGCCATTTTTTTTAAAGTTAGTAAAGCAAATTTTTGGAATTTGGATATTCCGGAAAGTTTTGAATATCTAAACATGAATGATAAATTAGATGCGTTTGGAAATTTTGGTGCCTGACCAAAACCGCCGTATGTTGTGTCAGCAATTTGTAAAAGATTAATCGCTGCCTCATCAAGTATTGATTTGTCAATTTCAGAATGTACTTGACGTTGTTGAAGCTTGCCGAGATTTTGCATAAAGTTATCAGCTGCCTTTTCAATATACTTTGGTTTTTCTTTCCAAGATTGTGCAAGTTGCCTGCAAAGACTTCCAAACCCAGGTTTACCATACGAATCAAGTGCAGGAAAGTATGTCCCAACATAAAATGGTCTTTGATCAGGAGTAAGAAATACACTTAACGGCCAACCTCCCTGCCCCGTAGTCATTTGGCAAGCCTTTTGATAAATATCATCAAGATCAGGACGCTCCTCTCTGTCTACCTTGATGTTGATAAAATTCTCATTCATGATTTTTGCAATTTCCTCATCCTCAAACGACTCGTGTGCCATAACATGACACCAGTGACATGAACTGTATCCTACGCTTAGAAAGATTGGTTTGTTTTCTTTTTTTGCTCTGCCAAGTGCACCCTCATTCCATGCGTTCCAATGAACCGGATTTTTTGCGTGTTGCAACAGATATGGGCTGGATTCGCTACCTAACCTTTCTTCATCTGTAATTTCATTCTTAATCAAAGCATCCATAGTCCAAGTATCAACTAGTTGTTTGATTAGTATGATTTTTTCCCTTGCATTACTCATAATATTCTAGGATAACACTAATTGATTAAATTTTAGAAGATGATCTGACTATTTCCAGATAGCAGCGTCGTCACGCTTGTAAATTTCGACATTAATTTGGGTAAGTAGTTTTTTCTTTGATCTATTGGCTTTTCTATCATGACTGTAATCTTTCTTTTCTACCAGCTCTTGTAGCCGAATAAGCTGCTCAAGACTCAAATTTTTGAACTTGTTTTTTGAAATCTCGTTCAGAAGCTTTACTCTCTCCTTGTCCTCGTCAGTGAGTCTGTAATCCATAAAACTATTCATGTGTAAACTGTTAAAAATTTATGTGAATGCCACAGTCAAAGCATATGCCTGAAAAGATGCGTGCCATGGTTCTTTCTAAGCTTGGTCCAGTTGAATCAAACCCGTTAAAGCTTACTGAGATTGATAGGCATGAGATTGCAAATCCCAAAGAGGTTTTGGTAAAGATTGAAGCATGTGGTGTTTGCCACTCACAGCTACACTCGATAGAAGGAGATTGGGAAGATATTGGAATACCACCTACACTGCCTACAGTTCCTGGACATGAAGTTGTGGGAAAAATAGTGGAGGTTGGAAATAACGTTACAAAATTCAAGATAGGTGAAAGAGTAGGAATAACTCCATTGCTTGGTTCCTGCTTGGATTGTCAGTATTGTAATGAAGGAAAAGAGTATCTTTGTGAAAATATGGATGTCACTGGAGAATCGCTGAAAGGAGGTTACACTGAATACATCACTGTGTCAGAAGATTTTGCTACCAAGGTTCCCGATACTATAAGGTCTGAATATGCAGCACCGCTTTTCTGTGCAGGTATAACAGCCTACAAAGCAGTAAAGGCTGCAGAGCCTAAAAAAAATAAAAAAATTGCAGTCTTTGGCGTAGGCGGAGTAGGACACATGGCAATACAGTTTGCCAAGATTGAAGGATGTGAAGTCAGTGGGGTTTCAAGAAAAGAAAAACATCTTGAAGTGGCAAAAAAGCTTGGAGCTGATAATGTTTTTGTTTATTCGTCTGATCAAAAACAGTTTCTACAAAACGTTAATGAAAAATATGGTTTGTTTGATGCAGCAATTGTTTTTGCACCAATTGATGAGGTAACTGATACTGCAATCAAATCAATCAAAAAGGGAGGAACAGTGGTTATTGCCACGGTAGGTAAGATCCCTAATTTTTTGGCGTTTGAAGAAAAAACAATCAGGGGTACTTTGATAGGTTCACGAAAGGATATGGAAGATGTGATTAAAATTTCTGACGAACATAATCTGGAAGTGGTAACAGAATCTTTTCCGTTAGAGCAGGCAAACGAAGTTCTCGTCAAACTTAAAAACTCTGAAATAGATGCACGTGCAGTTCTTATTCCTTAAAATACCTGTATTTAATTTTACAATTGATGAACTGTACTAGATGCCATCATACAGATGAAGCTCATGTGACAACCGCGGAAAGTGACTCTATTTTAAAACGTGGAAAATGTATGATTCCATCTTGTACCTGCAAGCAATACTCTGATGCAATAGAAAAAATTGATGAGGAATTGTTGTAAAAAATAGTTTCATATATCAAGGCATTAACGTGATAATATGGAAAAACATGCTGCGCATGATGATATTATAAAAGAACTTGATAACATGATAGCAAGAATAAACGGTCTTGAAGCTTCTTCCACTGATGAATATCAAGTGGCGATGGTAAGTGTTCTCAAGACATTAGCACAGGGAGAGATAAACCTGTTTAAGGAATTTGATCATCTAAAAAAGGCAATAGATCTGCTTACGTTAGAAATCTTCAAATTAAAAAGTTGAATCTCACAGAATATGAAAATATGTTATTCCTCATCAGTTTTCTTTTTTAACTTATCTAGTAAATCATCCTTGGCCTCTTCCGGTTTAGGCTCTGGCTCAATTGTTTGAGCAGTGCTGGTGTGTGTGTTTTCTGAATCCTCACTAACCTGGTTGCAAACTGGCTTGTATCTGTCAACTATTTTATGTACCAACTGCTTCCGTGCAGACTGGCTAGATTCCCACATTGGGTATATTGAAAGATAAAGATTATTTTCACTACCGGCATTTGATAGCCAACATTTGAATTGCTCATTTTTTGTAAAAAAATCTGATGCCTCAGTTTTCCCTGATTCCCCAGCGTAAATTATGTTAAAAACATCCTTGTTTTTGGCAAATAGAATATACACAACCTCCTCCATTGGCGGACCCCACTCTGATAGCCTGATTGGTCCTAAGAATTCATACTGTAGTATTTGGATTGTCACTAAATTTGATAATATACCAAGCTTTTTCTCTTTTTCCACTGTATAAAATGCACAGCCGAATAATAGATCCTCTTAAGGATTAAATGTCACCAATTCAGATTCAAAAATTGTATGAAGGAGCCTCATCATCAAAGAAAAGTAGGATACGGCATGATAATGGTTGCTGCATCACTAGCAGCTATTGGCATACTTCAGGTGGCTATAGGTCCAGATGTTCTTTTTGGAGATACAATACAAAGGGAACAAGTAGCTATGTTTGAAGATTGTAAACTAAGCAATTTTCAAGAATCACAATGTGCAAAATGGATAGATGAAATGCAATTACAAGAGTGTAGAGAAAACAAAGATGTGGAAAGTTCTGAATGTAAGAAATACAGAATGTGGGTAATCGCAGATCAGGAGCTGGAAACTATATTGAAAAATGCACAAGATGGGGAATAGTAAGATTATAGATAACCGTTTGAATAATCATCCCACATATTTTGCTTGGTAGTTAGTTTGTTCATCTCATATAATGAGCCTGATATAATTCCAGCGTAGAAAAATGTGTAAAGAAATACCTGAGAATTAGTTGGATCAGATTGCGTAAGGCTTAATGAAATCATTGAAAAGAAAACAAATGTTCCAACGAATGAAATAATCTTGCCCAATGGCCCAGTACCTAATCCTACAATTTTTCGTGTCGCTGCAGCCATCAGAATTATACTGGATATGATTAGAAAAGTAACCCCGCCGTTATATGTGATAAGTTTTGTCACCCAATCAATCACACCAACATCAAAAACAAAGCCCTCTGGCATCATACTACCGCCGTGCAGCGCAAAGTTTACTGAGCTGAAAAGACCACCAATAACGAAAAAGAATAGAAAAAGCTTGACTATTCCACGCTTGAAAGGTGTACGCGCCTCTGATGGTTGCATTACACGCTCAGTAATTTTAAGACCATAAAGAAATCCAATAATCAACGTTGGTATGAACATGATATTCACTATTACTGGAGTCTCGGCAGTAATGTCCTCAATCATGGGTTTGAATGCTACAAAAATAATTAGTGCTGATGTGGCAGCTATACAAAAAATTACAAAAGTGGAATAACGAATAATTATAGAATCAGATTCGTTTGTTGCTAGCCAATTTGACATAAAAAATAGTAAAAAAATATGGATTAAACGGGAAGTGAAAAAATCCTTTAGTAAGTTGATTAATTCTATTTACCTAACAGGGGAGTTCAGAATCCTGAGGCTAACGGATTACGAGGTTTCATCAATTCACGAAGAACAATGGTTGCAAAAGATCCCCTTGAAAGTAAAAAGGATACAATATTATCCTTAATTTTATAGTCGTCACATTTTATTGAAGAGTTTCTAAACCCACCTTCATTGCTGATTTCCTGCATATCCTTTGAAAAAAAATCCTTTGTTGTGATTTCTTCATCTTTTAAAATTTTTTCAATATAGTGATGGAAACGGGTTTTTTTATAATATGAATAACCAACAAAAGGAACAGACAACCTTTGGTATGGATCGTTTTCAAATTTTCCTAAATTACCATTTTTGTCGTAACATACATCATCTTCTTGTGGAGAAAACATCTCCTCACCATTTTCAAAAGACATGCTTAATGTTTTGTTGAAAATAAATGATTGGTATGCATGTACAAAAAATCGTCGTATTTGTAACGGTAATGCACGTATTGCTTTTACAGCATTATCAGACTCTATCATTTCCTTTAAGACAATTTTTTCAAGATCCATACCATTGGGAATTATTTTAAGTGCTTCATGATATTTTGATTTATCAAACATCATTTTTCTTAATTCAGTATTTTCTGGTTTATCATATTCAGAAGTGGATGACAGAAGGATCTGAATTGTATTTAGATAGTTTTTTTGTAACAAAGATTTTCCGATCAAATGAGATATTGGTCTAGTTGAGCCAAATCTTTGGTATCCGTAAAAATTTAAAATTCTATCATATTCTTCAAATTGACCTACTATATCAGATGCATTATCTATCTTTATCTGAAAATGATTCCCTACCATTTCTTTTTTTGACAGGGGTTTGTCTGTAAATCCAATTTTTTTAAGGCTGTATCTTGGTTCATTTGTTTCAAAATCATGCTTCATTTTGCTTGTAGTAAATACAAATTGTTCTGTAACTGCACTAGCATCCTTGAGACCTAATGCCTTCAACCTAAGCCCGTATTTTTTAAAAATTTTACCCAAGGCATGTGTGGTATCGATCCCATTCTTTTTCAGTTTGTATACTGCATAGCCAGAATCTGAGCAAATCCTAGAACGTGCCTTTTCAGTTATAACTTCTGATACAGCAAAATCATCATTTTGTTTTTTTATTGTTCCCCCACAGCCAGAAAATTTTGTTGTGTATACTGAAATTCCTATCTCAGAATCAATCTTTGGAATCACACTATAGTCACAGTAATGAATTTGGAAACAGCTATTTCATCATCAAATGCACCAAGAAGAACTTTATGGGTATCTGGTAATGCATCCTCACCTGCTGTAATTTGTATTAGATAGCTTTGTGAATCACCAACAAGAGAGTTAAGAACCGTATGTTCAGATGTGATAATAAGATCTGAAGAGGAAGCAGTTGAGGATTTATTTAGTGATCCAGATACTTCGCCCTCACCAACCAAAACATTAGGAATGTTAAATTGCAGTAAAACTTCGGCAGACTCACCCCTTTCCAAAATGATACTTTGGCTATCAATATCAATAGTAAATGGAAGTGGAATTGATGTATCCACAACGCCAATGTTGTTTTCTACCCATTCAGTGAACCAAATTTTGTCACCATCGACGGTAAAATCGAAGACTTGAGCCAGACCACAATAATCAATTCCTTCACAATCAGACCAGTTTGGGTTTCTTGAAGGAACAGTATATTCTACCATAGTCTCAGATGCAGGATTAAAAATGGCTATTCGGTTTGCGTTATGTTCATTCATAACTAGATTTCCATCTGAGTGTTCAATCCAATATGGATTGGATGAATATGTTGGAAGTTTCAGATTGCCGTAAGAATCTGCATGTGGAATTGAAGTAACGTATTTTGTAAATTGCTCTGTTTCAGGATCAAAGCTGAAAAAAAAGTTGCCTGAAGTGTCAGCTATCCAAATCTTTTGGTTTGGTCCAACTGTAACACCATTTGGGGTATTCATTTCAGGAGGAAACTGATAAAATTCTATAAATTCCTGTAGAAAAAGACCCTGAGGAGATGTAGATGTTGCCTGTTCTATTTCATATGAAGGATAATCAAACTTTATGAGTATGCCAGTTTCATCCGGTATCCAAGTTGTATACCAGACATTATCTTCAGAATCCATTGTAAAACCACTGGTAATAGAATCTTCCATAGGAGATGGTATTGCAAAAGTTCGAATCTCCTGACCTACTTGAGCAAACTCAAAAAAAGATATTCTGCTGCCAAGCAAATCATTAACAATTATTCTTGAACCATCAACAATTAATTTTTGGGGGAAAGCGCCTTCTGAATCTTCTGGGTTAGGGTATTGGAGTCTATCATATTCCTCGTCAGATATTGAGAATTTCCATAACGCATCGTTATAACCATCAGTGTACCATATAGAACCATCAGAAGAATAATCAATGCCCCACATCATGGAACGTGCTGGTATTTTTTCACCTGCTAATTCGCTAAGTTCTTGATAATAATCATTCCATGTTGGATTAGGAAATTCCTTAAACTTTTCCGCTAGTGGATCAAACTTTGCCAACTTACCACTATTTGTTTGTGCAAACCAAACAGTTCCATCTGGGTCTGTTGTTATGGCAAGCGGTTGCGTACATGCAGTAGGTATTTTGTATTCTTTAACATATTTGTTCAATGTGGCTTCGCCTGTACCACAAAACTGATCCTGTTGATCTGATGGATAATTATCAAGTGGGATACCAGACCATGGAATATTAATAATTTCTTGTGCATCCGTTTCGTCTACATTCTCAAAAAATGCAGTAGGAATCGCAATAGTGACAGCAGAAGTTAGCATAATTCCTGCAACAACTGCAAAAAATAGTATTCCCTTTGTTCTTGTTTTCACAGTAAAAATCTACATTGCCATGTTATATCTCATTCCAATAAATGTAAAAAAGTATCACAACAGTTTCAAATCGCCAGTAATTTTATCAATTTTTTCTTCTGGTGCAGGACCTAGAGATATACAAGTTGTAGTTCCAGGAGAAATCTGGGTATGACCAGCATCAGTGACTTCAGACCAAGGAATATCAAGTTCAATTGCATCCTGTTTAACCTGCTCAAGTTCTTTCAGACTTGAAACCTTCAGTACAATTTTTTCCTGTCCTTCCCACCATTGAGAAAACCATTCAGGATTTGATTTTCTTACATGCTCTGCACCTAACACGCAAGCATGACCAACTTGTGCTGCAATCTTTCCCTTGCCCATGTCAAGATCAGTCCTAACAACAATTACCTGCTTTATGCCTGCCATACCAATACAATAATGATGGATTATGAAAAACTTTGCAATTGATTCGAAACATTAATTGTATTACACGAATTTGGTGTAGATATGAAAAAATATGATGTTATAGTAGCCGGTGGCAGTATTTCTGGGTTATTAGCTGCCAGAGAAATAGCAAAAAAAGGATATTCTGTTTTGGTTTTAGAAGAGGGATTTGAGGTTGGAACGCCTGATCATTGCGGCGGTCTTGTTAGTAAATCCGCACTACGTGATTTGGGAATTGAACCATCAGAAAAAACATTTGATTGTATGATCAACACTGCACAAATCTTTTCTCCAAGCAGAAAAAAGATCATGATGAATACAAAAAATCAGCAAATTATTTCAATTAACAGAAGAGAGCTTGACAAGCAGGCTGCACAACAAGCTCAGCAATCTGGAGCTGAGATTATGGTTAAGGCAAGCTTTAAAGAAAAAAATAAAGACATTGTCAGAACTTCAGTTGGTGACTTTAGCTGTAAGATTCTGGTCGACTGTAGAGGAGTTGGTGCACTAATAAATAACGACAGGGATGGTGTGTTGTTATCTGCACAGTATGAAGTATATGCTGACTGGATTTTAGATGGTCAAGTTGAAGTATATTTTGATCAGATAAAATATCCTGGCTTCTTTGCTTGGGTAATTCCATCAGGTAATGGAATTGGTAAAGTTGGTGTTGCCGGAAAAGAAATTAATGTGTCTAATACAATTGAAGAATTCCTAAAAAGTAAGGGAAAACACTCAACAATTAGAAAAATTTTTGCGCCAATTTGGATTAAAGGACCAATCAAGGAGTTTGCTTCACTGGATAGAGTTATAGCTGGTGATGCAGCAGGACAAACAAAACCAACTACTGCTGGTGGAATTTTTTCTTGTGGAATGGGTGGAATAATTGCGGGTAATACAATCGTAAAATGCTTAGAGACAGATGATTTTTCTCAACTTAAGCAATATCAAAAATCTTGGAAGGATAAATTTGGTAAAGAATTCGAAAAACAGCGTATTTCAAGAAAAATTCTAGAAAGGATCGACAATAAAACTATTGACAGTCTTTTTGATACGATCACACCTGAAATGGTAGATGAAATTTCTGATAAGGATGATTTTGATTTTCATACATCATCAATTGTAAAATTACTTGGCGTACGTAAATCTTTGAGTGCAGCTCAAAATATTATGAGCTCAGAACTGAGACGCTTGCTAACTAGTTAATTATAGAATAAATCAAGCCAAGGTATAAATTCAGTACACAAAAATCAGGTTTTGTAATGTCATCAAATATTGAATTACCTACTTGTAGTTGTTGTCACAGATTTATTATGCCCAATGATAAATGCGTAAAATTTCAATGCCCAAACTGTGAAAATGGAGATCTAATTTGGAGATGTGAAAGTTGTAGAGAATCTGTAACAAGTTATACATGCTCATCTTGTAACTTCCAGGGACCTTAGAAAATGGCACAATTACTTTTAATTACAAAAATTCTTCCCACTGGAACAGAAATAGATTTGTCTAAACTAATTGATACCATAAAAGGGACTCTTAGTAGTGACATTCAGATTAGAAATTATGAAAAAGAGCCGCTTGCTTTTGGTCTGTATTATCTGAAAGTGGAATTCATATTAGATGACAAAGAAGGTCAGATGGATTTATTAGAAAATACAATTAGAAGCGTCGATGGTGTCAGTGAAATTGAGGTATTAAACATGAGCAGAATGTCAGTGGACATGAAATAGGAATACATATGCCACGCAAAGAAGAATTATTACATTTGCAAGTTGCTGAATCAAAGCAGAGAGATATTGGCAAAAAGAGGGCTAGAATTAGCCCTGACGCTATGGATTACCTCCATGTTGCACCTGGTGATGTTATTGAAATAATTGGGAGAAAAACAAGTAGTGCGATTGTTTGGCCGGTAGATGAAGACGAAAAGAACCAAGACATTATCAATATCGACGGTCAAATGAGAAAGAATGTTGGAGTGTCACTTAATGATGCTGTTCAGGTGAAAAAAGTTGAAACAAAAACTGCCAAGACAGTTATTCTTATGCCAATAAATGATGTTGTTACTATTGATAAAGAATTTACAGATTTTGTTAAAAATAGATTAAAAGGGTTGCCATTGTCTGATGGCGATGAAATTTCAGTAATGATATTGGGAAACTCGATGGAGTTTAAGATAAGTAAAATTATGCCTAAGGGGGTTATCAAAATCAATCGTTCTTCCAATCTAACAATACTTGATGAGACAGCATCTGACAAAAAAGTTCGCATCACTTACGAAGAAGTAGGTGGTCTTCAAACTGTGATAAAATCTATGCGAGAAATTGTTGAACTTCCTTTAAGACATCCCGAACTATTCAGCAGGTTAGGTGTAGAACCACATAGTGGAGTTTTATTATATGGACCGCCTGGATGTGGTAAGACCCTATTAGCAAAAGTACTTGCAACAGAATCAGATGCTAACATGTATTCAATTAATGGACCAGAAATTATGAATAAGTATTATGGAGAAACAGAAGCTAGACTTAGAGAGATCTTCAAAGAGGCAAAAGATAACTCACCTAGTATTATCTTTATAGATGAAATTGATGCTATCGCACCAAAGAGAGAAGAAGTTTTTGGTGATGTTGAAAAACGAGTAGTTGCACAGCTTTTAGCTTTGATGGATGGTTTAACGGATAGAGGGAATGTTGTTGTACTTGGTGCAACAAACAGACCTGATAGTGTAGACCCAGCATTACGAAGGCCTGGAAGATTTGATAGAGAAATGGAAATTTCAGTTCCTAACATTGATGGCCGTATAGAGATCTTACAGATACATACGCGTGGCATGCCAATTGGAAAGGATGTTGATTTAAAGAAACTGGCATATGAGCTTCATGGATATACTGGTGCAGACATTAAATCATTATGTAGAGAAAGTGCTATCAAAGCTATTAGACGCTATCTTCCAAAAATAGATTTAGAAAATAAGCGTATACCGTCTAAAATGTTACAGTCAATGGAAATACAATTACGTGATCTTTACGATGCAATGCATGAAGTCGTTCCTACAGCAATGCGAGAATTTTATGTTGAACGTGCAAAAATTTTATGGAAGGATGTAGGAGGTTTATCCTATGCTAAAACTGTATTAAATGACAATATTATTACATCCATTAACAATCCAAGCAAGTTTTCAAAAATGGGAATAAGACCACCAAAGGGAGTTTTATTATATGGACCGCCTGGATGTGGCAAAACACTTCTTGCTAGAGCCCTTGCAGCAGAATGTGGTACAAATATGATTTTGGTTAGGGGCCAAGATATTTTATCAAAATGGGTTGGAGAATCAGAAAAAGCTATTAGAGAAATTTTCCGAAAAGCAAGATCCTCTGCACCATGTATAATAATTTTTGATGAAATGGATTCACTTGTAAAATTTAAAGCTGCAGAAGAAGGAAGACAAAATGATACGATACTGACACAAATTTTAACTGAAATGGAAGAAAGTGGAGCTGCAAAGATTGGTGTTGTTGGAATTACAAGTAGGCCAGATTTAGTTGATAACTCGATGCTTCGCCCAGGTAGACTTGATATTGTATTGTATATTGAAGCACCAGATGAGAAGAGTAGATTAGAGATAATAAGAATATTAACTAAACAAATGCCGCTAGCAAGTGATATTGACTTGAATGAGATTGCTGTAGCTACTCAAAACTATACTGGTGCAGACATAGAATCTCTATGTAGAGAGGCAGCTGTCAATGCGATGCAGAATAATCGTGTAAAGATAAACAGTCATGACTTTTCGTCAGGATTAAAAAAGGTTAAACCATCAATAACAAAGGATGTTGAGCAATGGTATAGTTCTATTAAGGATGAAGTATCAAAAGCAATTCCCAAGTCAACAGATAAAATATTTTACGGGTAGAAATGACCATAAAATATAAAAATTTAGTACTAGAAAAAATAAAGGAATCTAATACTATTACCGATAAAACTCTCTCTAAGAAACTTGTGAGTGACGGATGTATTATATCAGAAGGATTTTTTAATCAAATACTTCTTGAATTGGAGATTATGGGATTAATCACTGTAAGTTGGATCACTAAGGATACGCGAAGAATAGAAATTGTGTCTAACCAAGAAGAAGAAGTTGAAAATTCCAATAAAAAAATGATGGAAAAAGACTATGAATCTAGTTTCCCTAAAGTGGAAAATGATACTAGTTAAAATCTAAAGTGAAAAGCTGCATCCAGTGCAATTCCTATAAAGATTATTGTGAGATAAGGGGCAGTGACCTTGTATGCTTTCCACGCAAAATCTGATGTTGGAGTTTGTGTTAACTTGTAATGATACAATAACATCAAACCGCCCGCAACTGCAGCAATTATGATATAGATAACTCCCATACCAAATGCGTATAACATCAATGAGTATGGAATCAATATTATGGTATTTGCAAGAATGTATTTTGATGTTCTTTCCATACCGATCAATACTGGTAACATTGGTACATTTGCTTCAGCATAATCATCGCGAATCTTCATGGCAAGACACCAAAAATGGGAAGGCGTCCATACAAAAACCAAAAATCCGATCAAAAATCCCAATATGTCAATTGAACCAGTAGCTCCAGCCCAACCTGCCATGGATGCAGCGCTTCCCGCAAATCCACCTATTACAATGTTAGAAGAATTTCGACGTTTAAGCCATACCGTGTATATTATAACGTAAAAGAATATGCCCAATGCAATAAAGAAAGTACATACATAATTCAGAGTAAATGCAGCATAAACAACAGAAACAATACTTACACCAAGTCCATAGACGAGAACCGTTCTTGAATGTGTTCTGCCAGATGGTATTGGTCTTTTACTTGTTCGCTCCATTTTTGAATCTATATCTCTGTCGTAAAAATGGTTGAGTGCACTAGATCCAGCAGAAGCAAGAGCACCTGCAATTATAATATGAAATATATCATAACCACTTAGTTCCGGACCTACAAGTTTACTTCCAGCATACATGGAGGTAACGGCTGTTATAACCAGTAAAATTATGATTCGAGGTTTTGAAACCTCAAATATTTCTTTAAATCCCAATTATTATTAACGAAACAACACGAGATTTAATTTAATCGGATAGATCAGTCTTTTGCAAAACGATTAATTATCTAACATTTTCCAACAAGCGTGAATGAGTAATTGGGAATTAGTCATGCCCGGTGGTGGACTTACCGCGATTGGAATGGCGGGACTAGTTACATCATATGGAGGAATAGCGCACACATTCATTGATGGAATGCATGCGCTCACCGGTCTACTATTCTTTATTGGATTAATCTTTCTGGGTGCTGGAATCTTAGATGGTGGAGTTTCAACTTCCACTAGGACAAAAGCCACAGTTCTTGTTATAGTCTCCATAGTTTTAGCATTTGGTGCAGCAGGCTTTATCGGAACCACAAGTACTACATTACCAACCATTTCAGGAATACTAATTCTAATCGCGGTGCCAGCTATTATCATACCATATATGGCGATGAAGATGCCACAATATGTTAGACCGGTAGGAATTATCTTCACGGTGGCAATCTGTATTGGTATAACAACATTTTTTGCATTTGGTGTGTTTGGTCCTAGTGAATACCTATTATCAGATGTTGTTGAAGATACTGCCGAAGAAATTGTTGATGCAGTAGAACCTTCCAGCCAAATATTTGCAATAACAGTTTTAGCTGGATCAGCAGAACAGGGAAACCCTGATTACCAACCGGATAATGCCCTTGTAGAGAAAGGGTACGTAATTGAATGGATTAATGAAGATGAAGTTATGCATACGGTAACAAGTTCGCTTGACTTTGGCGAAACGTTTGATTCGGGAATAATGGATCCTGGTAGTATATTCCAGCTAGACACAGCAAACTTTGCATTAGGTGCATACGAATACATGTGCATCGTGCATCCTTGGATGATAGCTACATTTGTAATTGAAGAGCCGAGGGGACCAGTAACAGAAATTGTCAATATTCCTGTTGGCGCAGATAGTAATGTGGAAGGACAAATATTCTATGACCCACAAGACATCTCAGTTACAAAAGGATCAACTGTTTTATGGATTAATGAAGATGAAGTTATGCATACGGTAACAAGTTCAGTTGATTTTGGTCAAACGTTTGATTCTGGAGTGATGGATCCTGGCAATACATTCCAAGTAGACACATCAAACCTTGCGTTGGGTGCACATGAATACATGTGTGTTGTACATCCTTGGATGGTCGGAAGCATTGTTATAGATGAATAGTCACATAATAATGTGAAAGAAATTCTTCTAAACCAGAAACAAGTAGACATACTGATACAACATTCTGAAACGTGGCGTCCATCTGAGTCATGTGCAATGCTGTTTGGCACACTTTGTGATCAGCAATGGAATGTTAAAGAAATTTTTCTGACGCGTAATGCCAGATTCAAATCAGCCTCTGAAACAAGTTTCATAATCTCACCAGAAGAATTGTTACAAGGATATGAATTTGCTGAGAAAAAACACTTGGACCTTGTTGGGATATTTCATTCACACCCACAAACGGCTGCAGCACCATCAAACACGGATAAAAAATACATGAAAGTAAATGATGGTGTTCCATGGATTATTTTTTCTGGGCTAAATACGGATCTTAGGGCATTCATGCTAGATGAAGATATGGAAGAAATTAAAATAAAAATTATTGAACGCCATTTTTTCCAATAATTATGATTTTTGAAATGTGATTTTTGTTCCCTCTTTGAAATTTTTGATAACTGACTTGTTTGTGTTGATAATTTTTCCAACTACATTAACACCAGAATATGGTTTTATCTCTCCTTTTTTACCTATTGGTGTTGGGCCAAAAAAGAGACATATTGCTTTTCCATTTGGCCAATAGGCAATGTCGTTAATACTAACCAAATCTTTTGCATTTTCCTCAGGTTGAGTAATTGGTGATTCGTCAGTATAGATCTCCTCACCCCAAATATGAGCATTAACTGAGAACGGCAACGATGTTAGAAAACTTGCACAAGTTTTAGGAGAATTAGTATCATCAAGTTCTATTGTTATATTCTCGAATCCTGTAATTATAGCAACTATATTTTTTTTCATAGGAATTAGTTGCTTAAATTAAATACTCCCTAATTTTATGCATTATTATGGCAATGGATATACATGTCTACGATACTTATGTTAAAGCCAAAGATGGTCATACTATGCACTTTGACGTGATAACAAACGTACAAGATCATGATAAGGCAATTGAATATGCAAAACAGTGGCTTGAAACAATTGGTGAGGGCGATGCCAAAGTTACTGGTGAAGAATGCCGGTTTTGTCACACACAAGGGGCTCCAGAACCAGTTGAAAATGAGATCAAAGAAAAGGGATTCTACATTCAAAAAATGGAAGGATGCCCATAAAACCCCTTTTACTTTAAATTTTTTTAAACTTTATTGACTTCCTATTTTTACATAAGCCATGTCAGAAAAAACAGACTATTACCGCTTAACAATTGAAGGTGAAAAGGGCACAGAATGGATTTGTGGCTGTTTTGAGACTAAAGATGGTTTTTTCAAATTTTGTAATGAACATAAGGATACGTTACATAAAACGATTGTAGCACAAATTGACGAACTTGATACTACCAGAGTTGTAAAATAACTAAAATTCTAAAGTATAATTACCGCAAAGAAAACAGGAACAAAGACTATTGCAATTGTGTTAAGTAGTTTGATTACGGTGTTTAATGCTGGACCTGCAGTGTCCTTGTAAGGATCACCGATAATATCACCCACAACTGAAACTTTATGCTCTTCAGTACCTTTTTCACCCTTCATCTCAATGAGTTTTTTGGCATTATCCCATGCACCACCAGTATTTGCCAAGTGATATGCAAGGCATATTCCAGTGACTACAGCCCCCATAAGTAGACCTGCAACTGCAGATGGTCCTAATAGTATACCAACAACAATTGGTGCAGCCACAGCAATCGATGCTGATTTCCAAAGTTCGCCTAATGAAGCAACAGTAGCTACATCAACACATTTTGCATAATCAGGTTTTGATGTTCCAGCAAGTATTCCAGAATCATTTTTGAATTGTTTTCGTACTTCATCGACCATTCTCTTTGCAGCCCTTTCAACACCGCTAATTAATTGACCAGTTATAATAAATGGGATTAATCCTCCAACAAGTAGACCAATAATTACTGCAGGGTTTGAGAGACCATAATCAATAACCATTTCGCTGAAATAATGTGTAGCTTCAAATTGAAATGCCTGAATCATTGCCAATGCAGCTAATGCAGCACTTGCAATTGCAAATCCCTTGGTCACTGCCTTTGTAGTGTTTCCAACAGCATCAATTTCATCTGTGATTTTACGATTATCTTCGCCCATTCCAGTCATTTCTACAATTCCACCTGCGTTATCTGCAATAGGACCAAACGCATCAATAGCAAGGACAATTCCTGCAAGACTTAACATTGCCATAGCGGTAAGTGATGTTCCAAATATTCCATAAAGTAATGGGTCAGAGCCTTCAGGTGCTGCTGCAGAACACATGGCAAATGATATGATTATTGCTGCAACTAGTGCAATTATAAATGGTCCAGTTGATTGTAATCCCTTTATGATTCCCATTAGTGTGAGTGATGCATAACCCCACTTTGCAGATTCTGAGATTTCTCTAACTGGTTTGAATTTATAATTTGTATAATAATCTGTAATCTTTTGAATGACAGGAACAAGAATCACACCTATCACACTAGCTCCAAATAATGCATATGCAATTGGAGTTGTGCCTAAAATTATGTATGTAAATGCAAAGTTTAGTGCAATTGCAATTGCTGCTGTAACATAAAATGAGACGTTGAGAGGTTTCATGACATCCGTAATCTTTCTTGTGCCAATCGTAGCAGTACCAATAATTGAGGCGATTAATCCAGATGCACCAATCAATATGGGGTATGCAAAGTTTTCAGGTGAACCGATTAGTGCTGCAATTAGTAATGATGCTAATATAGTTACAATATAGGATTCGTAAACATCAGAACCCATTCCTGCAGCGTCACCTACATTATCACCTACATTATCTGCAATTGTAGCAGGATTACGTGGATCATCTTCTGGAATATTGGCTTCGACTTTACCCACCAAATCTGCGCCCATATCTGCAGCTTTTGTAAATATTCCACCGCCTATTCTAATGAATAATGCTATTAGGCTAGCGCCAATTCCAACACCGGCAATAGTAATTGGGTTTGGGTATATCATGTACAATATAGCAGTAGCAACCAACGCCATAGCTGGAACTGCAAGACCGACAGTTGCACCGCCTCTAAAAGCGATTGCAAATGTTTTACCTAATCCAGAACTTGTTGCATTGGCTGCTCTAACAGCTGCTTTTACAGTAACTTTTAGAGAGATAAATCCAGCAACCGCAGATAATGTTGCGCCAACCGCAAATGCAATTCCATTTGACTCACCAATAAAGAATCCGATAATCACAGATAATCCAATTGCTATTGGAACAATAATTTTCATTTCACGCTTAAGAAATGCAGCAGCGCCTTGACGCACAGCTTCAGAGATTTCAAGCATTTCTTTTGTGCCTGGTTTCTGTTTGGCAACCCACCCAGTATATATCGCAGCAACTGAAAATGAGACAATTGCTGCAATAACTGGCAAAAGGACCTCTAATGGTATAGGTAAAGTATCTTGAATTGCCATCTTATAATTGAAAAACGAAATTGTCGTGAATATAAATCATCAAGCAAAAATTTTTAGTCAATTTATTTTCTTTTTTGATATGGTGGAAACTTCTTTCCTCGCAAACCTTGCCTGACTAGTTTGTTAAACCTCTTTCCATGGCTTAGATATGGAAACCTCTGGTGGATTAATTCGTGAACAATTGTGCTCTCTAGATCCTTCTCATTAGAAATTTTCCTGACATTTATGAATATGAGACTCTGATTATTGTATGATAGTCCTAAATATTTATAGGCTGAAGTGCGCCCACCTTCTGTCATCTCCTTTGGCATATCAAGAACCTCACGTGTAGTAAGAAGCACTTTTGGTTCTGGGATAGAAAAGTGGTCGGCATAAATTCCAATCTTTTCATAAATTACAAGTCTCAGGTCAGGATCTAATTTCACATAATCTAATGTCAGAATGTTAGTTTATCACATAATGTCAATTGTTGTTTTGATCTTGGTTTACCTTTACAAAGTAGGGTCAGAGTTTTAGCAGTGTAATCACAAGTCATACAGCCACCGTCTCATCATACCCCTAGTTCATTGTATTAAGTATTTTTTGAACCTTCGCCCGTATTTCAGGCGTAATATGGACAATGACCAAACCCTCATTTGGCTGGCCATACATCACAACAGAATTTTCAGGTGCAAATATGCATACAGGTAAAACAAGAAGATCTTCTTCCCCATCTACTGTGATTCTAACTGGTGATTCACTAGAAAATGCTTTTTGAATAACTTGTATACTTTCCTCGGTTATTTCACCGGGTGGATTTCTGCAGGAAAGATTCGTGTTTACTGCATCATCAGTAGGTACGACACGCTGATTACGTTTTTCGAGGCCATCTATGATTTGAATTTGCGGTTTGAGGCCCAATTGTAACATATTTTCAGTTGTTCTATCTCCTACTGTAATTAGAACTGATTCAGCAGAAATTTCTTTTATGATGTTTTCTTTGTCTATATCATTATCTTTGATTAAATTTCCTAGTGGATTTTTGAGTTGATCACGAAGATCATTAGGTAGTTGCAAAAAAATCTAACTAGTTGTTGGAGTTGGTGGGTATTGGTCTATTCCGAATAGATGATGCATGATCTGCAACTTGATATGTTGTTCAAACTCAGCCAAAGTTTTGTTCTCCCACTCTGGGGTGTTTTGATCCAAATCCTCATAAAGTATGGGGTGTTTGCTTAATTGTTCCTTTTTTTCTTCAAGAGATAAACCAGCCCATTTTGCTTCTGCTTCCGCTTCTTCCTTCATCTTATAGTGTTGAATGCTGCACTGCGCTGCAATATTTTTAGCGGCTACAGTAAATGCTTCAGCACCCAAAAATGTAATGCTTCTCGCTACATTTTGAACATTCAAAGTGACTCATGTTTTCAACAACTCCCAACATTGAAACGGTAAGCTTATCAAACATTCCAATTGCTTTTGACGCCACATTACTTGCTACCTCCTGAGGAGTTGTGACAACAAGTATGCCAGTAATCGGTATTGTTTGAGCTAATGTCAACGGTATATCACCAGTACCTGGTGGTAAATCTACAATTAGATAATCCAGATTAGACCAATCAGCTTGAGTTAAAAATTGTTTTAGAATTCCGGATATTATTGGACCCCTGTAAATTGCCGCTTGGTGATCTTGCTGTGCAAAAAAACCAAAAGAAATAACTTTGATACCATATGTTTCTACGGGTTGCAACAAGTCTACACCATTTGCATTTTTGTCAACCTGCATCGCAGCATTTTTCATTCCAAGCATTAATGGAATACTGGGACCATAGATATCAGCATCCAGGACACCGACTTTAGCACCTGTTTTTGAAAGTGCTAAAGCCAGATTAAGCGAAACAGTAGATTTTCCGACACCGCCTTTTCCACTTGCAACAGCAATTATGTTTTTGACAGTGGACAAAACTTCGTCGGCTGCCAGATCACGACCTTCCATAACCTTTGCAGTAACTTTCATATCAAAATTATCAATTCCATCAAGTTCATCTATTGCCTTTCTAACATCTTGTTCAATTTCTTCATTAAATGGACATGCAGGTGTAGTAAGCTCAAGTGTAAACTTTAGGTTGCCAGAATTAAGCTCGAGATCCTTAATCATTCCCATTGATACTATGTCCTTTTTGAGGTCAGGATCAATTACAGTTGTTAATTTATTCAATACATCGTCAATGCCAACCATAGCGCAGAATTCTTCGCTACTTTATTTAAAGATAGACTAATTTAGCTTAGAATAATTTTGATCACCAATTTATTTTGTAAAAAAAACCCTTTTGTAAACAAATTGAAGGAGATTTTACCAAACGTTCATAAATTGCAAATTATGAAATATCTCAAAGTTGTATTCTGTTTCTACGCAAGAGGATATTGTTAGGATACCGCCAACTCTATTTGGCACATCAATCAAAAAGGCAGCCATTAACATACTTAAATCAAAATATGAAAGCATGGTCAGCCCTACTTTGGGATATATAATCATAATACTTGATGCTACGGTTGACCCAATGGGAAAGATAATTGCTGGCAACGGTGGTACATTTCACCGAGTTACATTTGATGCATTAACATTCTTTCCACAATTACAGGAAGTTGTGAACGGTGAGCTAGTAGACATTACTGACTTTGGTGCATTCGTTCGAATTGGTCCTGCTGATGCATTACTTCACTTATCTCAAGTGATGGATGATTATCTAAAAAGTGATGTTGCATCTGGAATTATACTTGCAAATCAAAGTGGTAGAACGCTAAGGGTTGGTTCAACAATACGAACAAGGATTACTGCAGTATCACTTGGAAAAGCTGCCACAATGGGAAAGATAGGAATTACATGTAGACAGCCATTTTTAGGTGCAGACGAATGGATTAAAGAAGAACTTGAAAAAATTGATGCTCCTGACAAAGAAGAAGAAAAAATAGTAGAAAAAGGAAAATAATATGGCAAAAGAGATGGCATGTAGAAAGTGCAAATACGTTTCACAGGGAAAAGTGTGTCCGGCATGCAAGTCTTCTGATCTTACACCTGACTGGCAAGGAATAGTTCTAATTGGTAATCCTGCCGAATCCAAAATTGCCAAAACATTAGGGCATACAAAAGCAGGAAAATATGCACTAAAGGTAACTTAAGTTGGACATTAGTCCAAAAAAAGAATTATTACGATTTCTTTCTGAAGATATACGAAGCGGAGACATTACTACTGCGTTACTTACAAAAAAGAAAATTGTGGCTAGAATTATTTCAAGGCAGCAAGGTGTAATTGCTGGCATTAAATTTGCAAAGAATCTATTCCAGCTAAAGGGCTGTAACGTTAAAGCATTTGTTAAAGATGGTACTAAGGTAAAACCAAATCAAAAAATTTTACAAATATCAGGTAGCACACAATCAGTTCTATCCTGTGAAAGAACTGCGTTAAATTTACTATCAAGGATGAGTGGAATTGCAACTCAGACTAGTTTTCTAGTATCAAAAATCAGAATGGTAAGCAAAAAGACAAACCTATACTCGACAAGGAAAACAGCGCCCGGCCTCAGAATTTTTGACAAAGAAGCGGTAAAAATTGGGGGAGGGCACAAACATCGTATGACTCTAGATGAAATGATCATGATAAAAGATAACCATCTTGCTTTATGCAATTCTATGGAAGATATTATCAAGCAAGCACAAAAAAAACGAAAGCGTGTAGAAATAGAAGTTGAAAACCAAAAAGATGTTTTGCTTGCTGCTAAAATGGGTGCATCAATAATCATGCTTGACAATTTTACACCAACGGAAATTAAAAGAACCATTGCAGCACTGCGTAAGAAAAAAATGCACAATAAAATAAAACTGGAAGCATCAGGTGGGATTACATCTAAAAACATCACAGCGTATGCAAGAACTGGGGTTGACATGATATCAGTTGGATCCATCACAAACTCGGTTACCGGACTGGATCTTAGTCTTGAGGTAATCTCTAATTCAAGTAGATAACTAAATAATTTTTCAGCTTATCGAAAGCATTCTTTCAATTGCTAAACTTGTTTTTTGTGGGTTTTGTTGTTTCATCCTATACAGTATTCCGGTTTCAGTTGCAACAACAAACTGTTGTGAATCTGACTTTGAAACATGATTCATCATACCCTCAGTTGAGAGAATTTGAACCTGATGATTTTTGTATCTGCCTGCGGCGACATCATACATCATTGGAGTAGTACAGCTACATTCAGGATGAATGACGAACTCGGCGTTTTTTAATTCAGATAATTTTTTTTCTACGTCAGCAGGGGTTATTCCAGCATGAACATGGCATTCACCAGCCCAGATCTGCATATTCTTTCTGCCGGTCATCTTTGAAACATAAGAACCTAAAAACATATCAGGTAAAAACAGGATTTCTTTTCCCTTTGGAATTGCATTGACGACGTTGACAGCGTTTGAAGACGTACAACAATAGTCAAGCTCAGATTTTATTTCAGCAGTTGTATTAACATAGCCAACTGCAATTGCATCAGGATGTTCTTTTTTCCACTTTTTTAGCTGATCAACAGTAATGGAATCTGATAACGAACAACCTGCTTCCAGATCAGGGATTAAAACTCTTTTGTCAGGACTAACAATAGCTGCAGTCTCGGCCATAAAATGTACGCCACAAAAAAGGATTGTTTTTTGCTTCACCTTAGCTGCCTGCCTTGACAG
>LUMK01000075.1_pt1 | contig 33148 bp, 24 predicted proteins | sample 729981 | NCBI WGS metagenome assembly LUMK01 (sample SAMN03860265, study PRJNA289734) | marine metagenome | biome: seawater column; feature: ocean; material: water; isolation source: Red Sea water column Station 22 - depth 200m | place: Saudi Arabia: Red Sea | collected 2011-10-15 | depth 200 m
CCCATGAAGTATTGATAAAAAATTTTGGTATAATTAATAAATATATTCCTGAAATAGGTTTAGGAAAAGGGGTAAGTTTATTACCAAGCCCCTCGCCTAACTGTGTACCACCACGTATAAAGAATGGCACATCAGCACCTACTGAAGCTCCAATCTTTTCTAACTCAAGCATAGATAATCCAAGATCATATAAATTATTTAATCCCTTCAAAACTGCTGCACCATTTGCTGAACCGCCACCCAAACCAGACCCAATAGGAATCTTTTTTTCAATTTGAATACAAATGCCTCCTAAATTAGGATAAAGAGTTTTCAGAACATTATAAGCTTTATAGCAAATGTTTGATTTATCAGTGGGGATCCAGTCCACATTAGATGTAATCAAACAGCTATTTTCCATTTTTTCCAATATCAATTCATCGCCAAAATCCAACTTTTGGAATAATGTATATATATTATGATAACCATCGTCACGCTGTTTCAATACTTTGAGTCCAATATTAACTTTAGAAAAGGATGGACAGTATATACTCAAAATTACACTGATTTTAAAGTGGCGATAGCCTGCGCAGCGATACCTTCACCTTGTCCAATAATGCCTAAATAATCTGAAGTAGTTGCTTTTACAGAAACCTGAGATTGATCGATTCGCAAGGTATAGGAAATTTTATATTTTATTTCAGGAATAAAACTGGAAAGTATTGGTTTCTGAAGAATAACAATTGAATCAATATTACTGATTTCAAAAGAGGCGTTTCTTAACATTTCAGCAACTTTATTCAGAAAGTGGAGGCTCTCTATATCTTTCCACTGTTCATCTTTACTTGGGAAAAGCTGCCCAATATCTCCAAGATTAGCTGCACCGAGTAATGCATCCACAATCGCATGTACTAAAGTATCTCCATCTGAATGGCCAATAGCGCCAACCTGACTAGGGATTTCCACGCCCCCAATGATTAGTTTTTCACCTTCTGCTAATTGGTGAACGTCATACCCAATGCCTGTTTTAATCATCTATATGTATGTTTGTCAATGCCATCCTTTCAATAGCTAGTCCAAATAATCATTAAAATTAATTATTATTAAAACTTTTGTATATTGCTTCTGCAAAAATCCAATCTTCTTCTGTTGTAATTTTAATATTGATGGAAGATCCTTCTACAAAGCCTACTTGGTATCCTATTCGTTCCAATAATGAAGCTTCATCTGTTCTAAGAATTTTTTCTGTTTCAGCCAGTTCTAATGCCTCTAGTAAAGCCTGCTTAGCAAAAACTTGTGGTGTTTGAGCTCTCCATATAATTTCTCGAGGGAGTGTCTCAAGAATTTGATCATTCATGACTTTTTTTATTGTATCTGTTGAAGGTTGTGCCAAAATAACACCATCATGTTGATCGCAGGCTTCAATAACTTTATCAATAAGCGTTTCAGTGACAAAAGGCCGCACAGCATCGTGTACGCATATAAGTTCTGATAATTTATCAGCCGCCTTAAGACCATTAAATACAGATTGTTGACGAGTATCTCCGCCTAATACCACTTTAACTGTCTTAACTAAAATAGTAGATTTCAATTCCCGTTCTACCTGATACACATCATCTTTTGATACAACAACTACGATTTCACTAATTAATTCAGAGGAAATAAATGGCTGCAGTGTATGAAAAAGTAATGGTTGATTACCCATTCTTTTTAGCTGTTTTTTCCCTCCAAAACGTTCCCCACTTCCAGCTGCCGGGATTATCGCAGTAATTTTCATTTTGTGTTTACAACTATTTAATTAAAGAATAAGCATAGCATCGCCATAACTCAAAAAACGATAATCATTTTTCTTGGCTTCACGATAGGCTTTCATGATCTGGTCACGATCTGCAAAGGCCGATACCATCATAAGAAGTGTACTTTTTGGCTGGTGAAAATTGGTAATCATAGCATCAACCATTTTAAAATTATAAGGTGGATAAATAAATTTATCAGTCCAACCTCTCTTTGGCGAAACTTGAAAACCGGAAACAGCCACTGTTTCAAGAGATCTAACTGTTGACGTCCCAACTGCAAATACCCGTCGCCGTTTTTCCTTAGTTGCATTAATAGATAATGCTGTTTTAGGAGAGACTTCAAAATACTCTGAGTCCATTTGGTGCCGGTTTAAATCTTCAACCTGAACAGGACGAAATGTTCCTAGTCCAATATGAAGTGTTGTATAAGACGTTTTTGCCCCTTTTGCATGTATTCTTTTTAGTAACCCATCAGTAAAATGTAAACCTGCTGTTGGCGCAGCAACTGCTTCGCGCTTTTCAGCAAAAACAGTTTGATAACGTATTTTATCTTTGGGTTCAGATTCACGTTTAATATAGGGTGGTAGTGGTGAAATACCCACACGATCAATAACATTATAAATATTTTCACCATCATATTCAAATCTGACAACACGCCCACCTGAAATAGTATTATCAATCACATCACAGTAAACATTTTTAGTAAACATTAATTTATTACCGATACGTACTTTTCGAGCTGGGCGAACCATGACCTCCCAAAGATCATTTTCTAATTCACGCAATAAAAAAACTTCCACTTTTGCCTCTGTACGATCTTTGCTAGCATAAAGTCTCGCCGGAAATACCTTGGTATTATTTAAAATTACCAAATCGTTACGTTTTAAATATTCAGGAAGGGTATATGCCTGTTTTTGAGCAATACGACCTCGGCTAGTACGCTGAATAAATCCTTCTTTGATCAAATAAGGTTCGTATACATCCTCTATAGTGGAAGTATCTTCGCTCACAGCAACAGCCAGCGAATTCACACCTACAGGACCCCCATTAAATTTGTCGATCAAAGTTGATAGAATAGTACGATCCATATCATCTAATCCAAATTCGTCAATTCCAAGATATTCCAAGGAGGCTTGTACTACAGTTTTATCTATTGTCCCCTTAGCTTTTACCTGTGCATAATCCCTTGTTCTTCGCAAAATACGGTTGGCAATGCGTGGAGTTCCCCTTGAACGTTTTGCAAGTTCATGCGCACCTTCTTTACTAATTACGACTTCAAGAATTTCGGCCGAACGCGTAATAATCTGAAAAAGATCCTCAGGATTATAATAATCAACTCTTAGTACTATGCCGAAACGATCTCGTAGAGGAGATGTTAAATTTCCCAAACGTGTTGTTGCGCCCACTAAAGTGAATGGTTCTATATTGAGTTGTACACTACGAGCACCTGGGCCTTTATCAATCATAATCTCAATGCGATAATCTTCCATAGCAGAATAAAGATATTCTTCAACGACTGAATTCAAACGGTGAATCTCATCAACAAAAAATACATCTTGATTCAACAGATTTGTGAGCACACCAGCCAAATCCCCTGCACGTTCAAGTACCGGGCCTGAAGTCTGCTTTAAATTGACACCTAGTTCATAGGCAACAATATTTGAAAGTGTTGTCTTTCCTAATCCCGGAGGACCAAATAGCAGTACATGATCTAGAGCTTCATTACGTTTTTTAGCAGCCTCAATATATATCTTAAGATTATTTATAACATCCTTTTGTCCAATGAACTCATCCATACGACTTGGACGGAGGGATTTTTCAACCGCTAGATCATCTTCAAAGGGCTGTGGATTAGTTATATGAATTTCAGTCATTTATCAGCTAAAATAAAAAAAGTAAGTGTTTTCGGGGGTGGAAGGTACAAAAATGAGGGGGGGGTCGTCAAATTTTTGTCAGTTTATACAGGAATAGAATCTCGGACAGAATTTAATCTCTGTTCTCTTTCTTCAGCAAATCGGTTGATTCCTTCCCAAATACTATTTGAGTCCAGTTTAGATTCTGCCACAATTTCATCTAAGGAACCACCTGTTCGCCAACGGTTATCAAAATCTGGGCTCATACTGTATTTTTCTACAATACGATTGGCCATCCACTTATGCATCAATCTAAGGGCACCATTGGTAATAACCATAGCATCCATCCATTCTTGATCTGATATAATACTTCTTCGATAGGATGAGGATTGACGCTGAAATAATTCCCATGAAATAGCTGCTACAATTTTTACATTACTGTTTTTTGTATCAAATCTGCCTTCTTTAGGACGCGATTTATCATAATCTTTTATTATATAAGCACCTTTAGCTGCTTCCATATGGGAAGCTATATTTAATGCTTTACGATCCGGAATTTTAACTGGGGGACGGGTCAAATGAAGCGCTACGATATGAACATCGGTGGCAAGTGCTGCTGCTAATGCAGGGGCAACTTCATTATGCTCCCATGGATGAAGATTGATAATATGTCCATCTGGCAATAATTGTGTTACTCCTGGGGCAAAAATACCAAAATGTGTGCGGCTGTCCTCTGCTGTTTCAGGGCCTGAATGTCCAGCTACCCAAATCAATTTCCCTACTTTAAGGTTTGAATCTTGAGCCACCTGGCTAAACAAGCGTATTGGTCCGTATTTCAAATAGCTGAATGAACCATAAGCACTCATAGCGCCATAAAACCCGTTGAATTCTGAATAAGGGTCTTCATTTAGATTCACAGTTGCCAGTCCAGCTAACATACCTGAATTAGTAAATTCTGTAATCCCTTGGGGCATGAGGGGGCTATCGGGGTTAGTTTCTTTATCGTAGAGCCCAAAATCAGGAGATCCATTATATCCTTTAGCAAAACCTGAAATATTTGTGGAATCAGCTAAATCTGCACTCATTGCGATAACTAATGGACGGCCATATTTTTTAATTGACCTGGCGTTGATATAACTAGCATATTTTGAAAAGCCAACTCGATTTGGTGCTTTCTTGCCTGGTGCTACAAATAAATCATCTGGAAGGCTTTCCACATTAAAAAGTGTTTTATCATTGGCTGGATTCTTTAATGTTATTTTACACCCATCGATTTCTTCAGGTACTGAATCACCCAATGATAACAATGTGTCCGCAAGATAATTAACCAATTCTTGGTTCGATTTCATTACAGAAAAAATGGTATTAAATAATGAACGTGCTTGTTCAACTTGTCCATCCCAGGATTCCGGTGCTTTTGAACCAAATTCATCAAAATCAATATTGTACTTTATTGCAAAATCTTCTTTGGTTTTCCAGAACAACTCTGAATTTCTTTTATGTGCAGCGCCATGACTAGCATGATCAAACTTGTGATATCCGCGCCCTTTCCTTGAACGGGCAAATACAACTTTAGGAATATTAGGGTCAGCGTTTTCAATTAAAAGTCGATAGTATGCTTTTGTCAATTCATTCCAGTTTTCACCTTCCATTGTACCTTCTACATGCCAGCCGTGAGAGCCAAACCAGTCTTTTGGTGTACCATAAACAATTGAACTAAATGGGCGTGCGTCAATACCATAGTCATTCCAATCCATAAAATAAATCAGGTTCCCAAGCCCTAGACCCCAGGCAGAATTGATAGTTTCGTGAGAAGCACCAGCAGTAAATCCACCTTCTCCCTCAAAAGCAAAAACTTTAACTTCTGGGACTTTAGCGAGTTTTAAGGCCAAGGCTTCACCAGCAGCGGGAGGTGATCCGTGTCCACTAGGACCTGTATTAAATTTGAAAAAAAGTGTTTTTCCTTCCATTTCTGCATGACCAGGTAACCCACCATTCTTACGAAGCATCAACAAATCTTCCCACCTTAATTGGAATTCATCCCCTTTAAAATGTTTATATTTGGCATTTCCAGTTTGATTGTATTTAATAATGAGAGCTTCATTCAAAACAGCCAATGTAGCATATACAACTGGATTAGTATGGCCAGCGACTAGTACATATCTATCAGCAAACCGCTTCCCAGAATCACGAATATCCCATCGCATGGCCCCAGACAGTAATGTTGTAACCATGCCATGAACTTTTGATCTTGAACCACCTGGATGTCCGCTCTGACGAAGGTTTAACATAATATCAATACACTGATCTATTAAATCTTTTGTGATTTCCCAATAGGAATAATATTTTTCGAGTTGTTTGGGTGACTGCATTATTAAATCGGTGCTCCATTCAATGTGGTTTTCAAAAAAGTTCCTGTATAAGAACCCGGATATTCCGATAATTTTTCAGGTGTCCCGGAAAAAATAAGTTGACCACCTTCTTCACCACCTTCCGGTCCCAAATCAATAACCCAATCAGCACTTTTTATCACATCTAAATTATGTTCAATGACCACAACAGTATTGCCTCGGTCAACCAATCTTTGTAAGACCGCCAGTAACAAATTCACATCCTCAAAATGAAGTCCAGTTGTCGGTTCATCCAGTATATAAAATGTTCGGTCTTTCGATACACGAGATAATTCGGTTGCCAGTTTTACACGCTGGGCTTCACCTCCCGATAAGGTGGTAGCCTGTTGGCCAAGTCGAATGTATCCAAGACCTACATCATAAAGGGTAATCAGTTTTTTATTTATTTGAGGAATGTTTTTAAAAAATTCTAAGGCTTCCTTTACTGACATGTTGAGAACATCCGCAATATTTTTCCCTTTATATTTTATTTCAAGTGTTTCTCGATTATAACGGGCACCTTTGCAAATTTCACATACCACATAGACATCGGGTAAAAAGTTCATTTCAATTTTGATAATACCATCTCCTTCGCAAGATTCACATCGACCGCCTTTGACATTAAAAGAAAAACGCCCTGGTTTATATCCCCTAATTTTTGATTCTGGAAGTTGAGTAAATAAATCACGGATGAATGTAAATACCCCTGTATATGTAGCGGGATTGGATCGGGGTGTCCTTCCAATGGGTTTTTGATCAATTTCAATCACTTTATCTAAATATTTCAATCCTTGGATTGATTCATAAAATAGTGGATAGGCTCTGGCGCCATTTAATTCTTTCGATAAAATTGGAAAAACTGTTTCATTTACTAAGGTGCTTTTTCCTGAACCACTTACTCCAGTAACCACTACCATTTTACCTAAAGGGAATGACACTTCAATATTTTTTAAATTATTACCATGAGCCTTTTTGATAGTAAGAATTTTACCGTTTCCATTCCTGCGGCTTTTAGGAACCGGAATCGATTTTTTACCAGAAAGATATTTCCCTGTTACAGATTTTTTTGCAGTTAATATTTTTTGAGGTGTCCCCGAAAAAACAACTTCTCCACCGTGCTCACCGGCACCAGGTCCTAAATCTATAATTTGATCGGCTGATTCCATTGTTTTTTGATCATGTTCTACTACAATAATAGAATTCCCTAAATTACGAAGTTTCCTCAAAGAACTTAGAAGGCGTCCATTATCGCGTGGATGAAGACCAATTGATGGTTCATCTAAAATATATAATACACCTACCAATTGACTACCAATCTGTGTTGCTAATCGAATCCGCTGGGCCTCACCGCCGGAAAGAGTGGCTGCAGATCGATCAAGCGTTAAGTAGTCCAATCCAACATCAATCAAAAAACTCAGACGTTCTTGGACTTCCTTTAAAATTTGATGGGCTACAACAGCATCTTTTTTAGTGAGTTTGAGGGTACTAAAAAATTCCTTTGCATTTTTTATTGAATAAGATGACACTTGGCCCAAATTAATATTCCCGATTGTAACCGCACGTGTTTCTTCCTTCAACCGAGAGCCATCACATTCTGGGCAGGCACGCATACTCATAAATTGCTCAATCCAATCACGTATGTGATTTGATTTAGTTTGTTTATATCGACGCATCAAATTGGTAATAGTGCCTTCCCAACCGCCCGTGTAAGTACCACTCCATCTTTCTGATGAATATTTCATCTTTAATCTTTTTGAACCGGTACCAGTTAATAGTATCTCTCTGATCCCACGATCTAGTTTGTACCATGGCGTAGTAAAATTAAAATTATAATGTCGAGAAAGACTTTTTAAGATACTTCCGTACCAATTTCCCCTAGGTTGTTCCCCTAAGGGAAGAATTGCTCCTTGTATCAAAGATTTAGTTTTGTCTGGCACCACCAGTTCGGGATCAATTTCCATGTGAGAACCAAGACCATCGCAGTGGGGACATGCACCATAAGGAGAGTTAAATGAAAACATTCTAGGTGAAAGCTCCTCCATTGAAACTTCACAGTGTGGACATGCAAAATGTTCACTGAATAAATGATCTTTACTAGGTAATTCATGAACAATCATCAAACCAGAACCAATTTTTAAAGATAATTCAACTGACTCAGTTAACCTTTCTTTAAAATCACCCTCTAAAACAATGCGATCTACTACTACTTCAATTGAATGTTTTTTATTTTTATTTAAAGTATACTTATCATCAATTTTATATACTTCACCATTAACACGTACACGTAAGAACCCTTCTTTACGTACTTGTTCAAAAACACCTTTATGCTGACCTTTTCGTCCACGAACCACAGGTGCCAATATATAAATACGCGCCCCTTCACTAAATTTCATGATGGTATCCACAATCTGCTGAACCGTCTGTCGCTGAATCGGACGGTTGCAAAGCCAACAATGAGGTCGGCCAACATGTGCATAAAGAAGACGCAAGTAGTCATGAATTTCTGTTACAGTTCCCACTGTAGATCTTGGATTGCGGGCAGTGGCTTTCTGCTCAATTGAAATAGCTGGAGACAATCCTTCAATATAATCTATATCCGGTTTTTCCAATAATCCCAAAAACTGGCGTGCATATGAAGAGAGTGATTCCACATATCTTCGTTTACCTTCTGCATATAATGTATCGAAAGCCAGCGAAGATTTTCCAGACCCAGAAAGACCGGTAATCACAACTAATTTATTCCGGGAAATTTCAACATCAACATTTTTTAGGTTATGCTGCCGAGCGCCTTTTATAATAATTTTATCTGTTTGATTTCCCATGCTTTTTTACGCCTATTTACCCTAAAATTTTAGACGGCCTTGAATTTACAACTATATTGGTGCCTGTTCAAAAAACGATTTGCTAAATTTTTTATAGCATTCACTCTTACAATTGCATAAGATAGAGTATGCATTCAATAATAAATCACATACTGATTTCCATGCCTCACATGCAGGATCCATACTTTAATCGTTCTGTTATTTACATGTGTGAACTCAATAAAAACGGGGCTATGGGACTAATTATCAATAAACCATTCAAAGATTCCATTTTGAAAAAAAATTTTGAGAATTTTTATGATGAAAAAGATGAAATACTAAATGCTGTAGATCAAATTTATTTTGGGGGTCCAGTAATGGTAGAAAGAGGGATTGTACTTCACAGTGGTAACTATAAGTCAAATGATTCCATCAAGATTTCAAATGATTTTTTTATATCCAGTCATAAAAACACACTAGAAGATATTTCAGCGAAAAGAGGGCCTGAATTATGTCGTTTATTACTTGGTCATGCTGGATGGAATGCGGGACAATTGGAACGTGAAATTGAAAATGGAGATTGGCTTGTCCAAGAAACTACACCAGATTTTGTATTTAATATGCCGGAAAGGCAAATGTGGACGGCGGCAATTCGTTCTTTTGGGATTGATATTGCAGATTTTTCATCATTTGGGGGGCAAGCATAAAATGATTCATAGTGTCTGAATCTAAATTTTCTAGTTTTATCCCAGACATTATTGCTGGTACAATTAATGGTATTATTATTATTGTATCTGCCATGGCTCTTGCAGCACTGGTCTTTACGGGCCCATTAGCGGGATTTCTTCCACAGGGTATTGGCATTCTTCTGGTAGGATCGCTAATATTTGCACTTTTCTCAGCTTTTACCTCCAAATTTCCAATTATTCTTAGTGCACCTCAAGATATTCCCATTGCCATCTTAGCTTTAATGGCATTAACACTTATAGCAAGTGATGGTGCACACTGGTCAGGAAACGAACTTTTTTCTTTTATGTTTGTGGCTATTGGCATGACATCAGTATTAGTGGGTATCTTTTTTTACATTCTTGGTCAGTTTAGACTTGGTAAGTTAGTCCGCTTTATACCTTACCCTGTGGTAGGTGGGTTCCTAGCTGGTACTGGTTGGCTGATTGTAAAATTTTCTTTCAGTATGATGACAGACCAGGATTTAACATTAGACTCAGCTCTAACATTTTTTAACCAGCCGCTATTAATAAAATGGCTCCCTGGATTTGTTTTCGGAGTTAGTATGCTACTTGCTGGGCGTTTCTTTTCTCACTATCTACTATATTTGGCAATATTATTAGGTGGTATCATTATTTTTTATATTGTAATGTATTTTTTAGGCTACTCATTTAGTAGTCTCGAAAATCTTGGTTATTTACTTGGCCCATTTCCAAAGGGTGGACTCCTCCCTGGTTTATTCAATACTCATTTATCTTCTTTCCAATGGAATATTTATTTTGCTCACCTACCAGCTATAGCTACTATGATGGTGTTAAGCGCTATTTCTGTTTTATTTAATTATAGTGGATTGGAGCTAACAGTAAAAAAAGATTTTAATCTTGATCGTGAGCTAAAACTCACAGGCTTAAGTAATATTCTTGTTGGTATTGGAGGGGGATCACCGGGCTACCTTACGCTAAGTGAGACTACCATGGCTCATTCAATTGGTGCAAAAACAAATATCAGTAGCATTACTGTGGCCATACTTTGTGTTATTACGCTTCTGTTTGGTGCTGATGTATTATCTGTTTTCCCAAAAGTGATACTAGGTGGATTATTACTTAACTTAGGCATTTCCTTTCTCGAACAGTGGCTATATGATACTTGGGGCAGAATTTCCAAAATGGATTATGGTGTTATTGTAATTATTTTAATTGTTATAGGTACAATTGGATTTTTAGAGGGTATCGCCGTTGGATTATTAATGTCCATCGCCCTGTTTGTAATTAATTATTCCAAAGTAGAGGTTATCAAGCATGAACTTTCAGGGCAGACTCTTCATAGCAATGTAGAGAGATCAGAAAAATTAAATTCTATCGTAGAACTAAGGGGAAATCAAATTTTTATTTTGCCTCTACAAGGGTTTATTTTTTTTGGTACAGCTCACAGATTATTAGAGAGAGTTACAGATCGTCTTGCACATGACACAGAAGAAAAATTAACATATTTAATCTTTGATTTCCGACAGGTTACAGGGTTGGATTCTTCTACAATTAATAGTTTTAACAAACTCCATATTATGGCAGAAAATAAAGGATTTAGGGTCCTTTTCTGCGATATTAAAAAATTCATGGCTCAACAGTTGGCTGTTGAAGGATTACTCCCTGATGATTCTGGTTTATTTCTAGAATTTTCCGATTTAGATCATGGGTTGGAATGGTGCGAGGAACAGATTATTGACCAAGAAGAGGCCGCTACTGTGGAATCAATTAAAACTAGTGAATCATTTAAAACCAGGTTCGTTGATATTGCGATATATTTTAAAACGATGGATGTTAAACCAGGTACGCTAATTATAGAACAAGGTAAAGACCCCAACGGCATTTACTTTATTGAATCTGGACGCATCACAGTTCAACTTGAAACCGAAAAGGGTAAGGATATTCGCCTTAAATCAATGGGCGATGGTACTGTGGTAGGTGAGGTGAGTCTTTATTTAGGATCAAAAGCATCAGCTTCAGTGATCACAGAAACAAATTGCGTGATTTATTTTCTTTCCAAAGATCATTTTCATGCAATTAATAAGGAGTCGCCGGAAAAAGCAGCAGAACTTCATACATTTATTGTGCAATTATTGAGTGAACGTTTGGCTAAATCCAATGCTACCATTAAAGCGCTTATGCGTTGATAATTTTATTAACAAACTATTATAACCATTTCCAAAGATTTATCTTTGATATGTAATTTCAACAAATGAAAAAGTATCTCCCCCCATTCGCAGTTATTTTTACCGCTATTTTATGGAGTCTAGATGGATTTATACGTCAGAATTTGTTTAGTCTACCTTCATTTTTAATTATTTCTCTAGAACATATTATTGGTGCCATTATTTTTTTACCTTTATTATTTAAAGGGTGGCAAGAAATATCTTCATTGAATCAGCGTGGTTGGATATCTGTATTATGGATCAGTATTTGTGGCGGCATCCTAGGCACATTTTTTTACACGAAAGCACTTAGTTATGTGAATCATATTGATCTTTCAGTGGTAGTGCTCTTGCAAAAATTCCAACCTGTCTTTGCAATCGCTTTAGCAGCAGTTATATTGAAAGAAAAGATTACATCAAGATTTTTCATCCTAGCCGCAATGGCTATCTTTGGGGGATATCTCGTAACATTTGGAACAAGTTCCGTGAATTCTTGGGATGATAAAACTATCATCGCCGCCCTTTTGGCTTTACTAGCCGCTTTTAGCTGGGGCAGTTCTACTGTTCTAGGAAAACATGCGCTAAAACGTTTATCCTTCAAAACTGTTACCTCACTTAGGCTCACAATAACAGGAGTTATAACATTTTTTATACTTCTTTCAACAGATCAATATGAAGTTATTGAAAAAATGACTTTGTCCAATTGGGCTTATATTATTTTAATTGTTATAAGTACAGGTTCTTTAGCTCTATTTATTTATTATTATGGTCTGAATCATTTACCTGCATCCCATGTTACTCTTTATGAATTATTTTGGCCCTTATCAGCCGTTGCTTTTGATTGGTTTATCCGCGGAAATATGATGTCTACAGCCCAGTGGTTTGGAGCTCTCTTGCTCTTAGGATCTATAGTTTTACTTACCCGAGAAGACAGTATTGGCCAAACTAACCATTAATGATTTTATCCATTAATAATATCCAAAAAATCAATAAATGTTTTCCTTGGATTTCTAAGGATACGTGCCGCAATTTAATCGTTACAAAATGAAGTTTTGTATTACCAAAACAGTCCTGATTTTATCGCTTTCATTTCTGATTAGCGGATGTAAAGAAGATCCCAAGCGCCATTTGAAATTGGGAAATTGGTATGTCCAAAAAGGATTGGTTGAAGAGGCAATCCTTGAATTTCGAGAAGTAACTCGACTTTATCCGGATTCATATAAAGAATTAAAAAGAGAGGATTTTGAGACTCTCAGCAAAGCGCATTACAATTTGTCATTGATGTATACAAAAAAGGGATGGTGGAACTATGCATTAAAAGAAGCAGAAACTTGCTTTCAAATGCAACCAACCAAAGCTCATTATGATTTGGTTACCCTTATAAAACAAAGAGCAAAACTCGAAGAATCTGGCTCTTAATCAATTCAAAATATTATCTAAATTAAATAGAACTCGAGCGATGCTCACCACCATCACAATAAATGATGGAACAGTTAATAAAATCTGCTTCTGGTTTCAATAATAACGATATAGTTCCAGCTACGTCTTCTGGTGTTGTTGTTCGACCCATTGGGTTACGCTCTTTTGTATTTTCAATCCAATCTTTCCAGTTTTCAGTAATTTTTGTTAAAGCACGAGTAGGTGTTACACCTGCTTGAACTGAATTAGCAGTGATACCATATTTTCCAAGTTCCCAGCCAATCTGACGAATGATTGCTTCCATAGCTACCTTTGCAACACTTACCGGACCATAACCATCCATAGCCAGATAGTTACCTTCACTAGTCAATCCAATCACGCGGGAGCCTTTGCTCAACAAATCAGCTGCAAACAATTTTTGTGTCCAATACAGAAGAGAATTCCCCATTACGTGAATGGTCATATCCATTTGTTTCTGTGTAACAGGTTTACCCCCAAAAAAATTGGTAGTTGTACCAAATGCAATTGAATGCAATAAAAGTTTTAATGGTTGTCCACCAGTAATTTCTTTGATTTGGGGGATATACTTATCCATTACTTCTTCGGATGCAGCATTGCTGTTAAAATAATGACAATCTCCCTTAGTAATTTCACCAATTTCAATGATCGTTTTTTCAGCGATCTTTTTTGCTTCACCACGATCAAAATGAAAGGCAATAATACCATAACCATCTTTAGCCAATTGTTTTGCAGTTGCAGCACCATGACCAGTCGAACCACCTAGTAATAATACCCATTCAGTCATTTTTTTCTCCAAATAACGAAGTTTGAATTTAGGCAGATGTATTCACCAAATAAAATGAGATAGAAAACATTATCTAAATAATTATTCTATTGAAGGTAAATTTACGGAACCTTTTAGTATGATTCATGGAACGTAAAAATAGTTTCACCAAAGAAGATTTAATTAATAGTGGCTCAGGTAAATTGTTTCTGACAAAAAAAGGTAAACTGCCAATGCCACCCATGCTTATGATGGACCGCATTCTCCATATCTCTGAGGAGGGTGGAAAATATGGAAAAGGCGAAATAAAAGCTGAACTAGATATCAGTGATTCTTTATGGTTTTTTGACTGTCATTTTAAAAACGATCCAGTTATGCCTGGATGTCTGGGGCTTGATGGATTTTGGCAGTTAATTGGGTTTTTTCTTACTTGGGCTGGTGGCCAAGGCCGCGGTCGTGCTTTAGGCGTGAAAGATTTAAAATTTAAAGGACAGGTTCGTCCATTCCATGAAAAAATCGTTTACCAGATTGACATACGAAAATTCATTACTAAACCTACCTATATGGCATGGGGAGATGCAGTATTGGAAGTCAAAGATAAAGCCATTTATTTTGCCAAAGATTTACAAGTAGGTTTATTTGATAACCTAACATGGGATTTCGGCAAAGACCCAGCTTTAGATCCATTTTAGCATTATTGTTTTTTACTTCATTTAATATTAATTAGGAATTTTCTATGGCCCTTCGATGCGGCATTGTCGGCTTACCAAATGTTGGGAAATCGACCATATTTAATGCATTGACAACATCTTCTGTCCCTGCTGAAAATTATCCTTTTTGTACAATAGAGTCTTATATGGGCATTGTTCCTTTACCTGACTTTAGATTGAAAGAATTAAAAAAAATATTTAACTCAGAAAAAACTACCCCTGCGAATGTTGAATTCACAGATATTGCCGGATTGGTTCGAGGCGCCAATAAAGGGGAGGGGCTTGGAAATCAATTTCTTAGTCAAATCCGTCACGTGGATGCTATTATTCAAGTTGTTCGTTGTTTTGAAAATGAAAACGTGACCCATGTAGAGGGTAATGTAGATCCGGTTCGTGATGCAGAATTAATAGAAACAGAACTGCTTTTGGCGGATATACAAACACTTGAAAAAAGTGTTAATCGCCTTTCAAAACTATCCAAACAAGAAAAACGTTATCATAAAGATTATAATGTTGCCAAACGTTTACACGCTCATTGTAATGAAGGAAATAAAGCTAGGACTTTTGAGAAGAAAGAAGATGAGCTATCTTTTACCAGAAGTCTTTTTTTATTAACACAGAAACCAGTACTTTATGTAGCCAATGTAGATGAAGACGAAATCACTCATCAAAAAAGAGGCCCTCAAATTCAGTCTCTCTTTGATTTCGCAAAAAAAGAAAATAATGTAGCGATTCGACTATGCGGAATATTAGAACAGGAAATTTCTATGCTTAATGATAATGACATGATGATGTTTCTAAAAGATTACAACCTTACCGAACCAGGGCTCAATAAATTAATCCATGCTAGTTTTCACTTGCTTGATTTGGAAACTTACTTTACAGCTAACCAAAAAGAATTGCGGGCCTGGACTATAAAACGAGGGACTACAGCTGTAGAGGCAGCCGGTGAAATCCATACAGATTTTCAAAAAGGGTTTATCAAAGCAGAAGTGACTAAATATGATGATATGATTGATATGGGTTCTGAAAAAAACGCTAAGGATGCGGGCTTGGTCCAACTCCAGGGCAGAGATTACATCGTGCAGGATGGAGACTGCATTTATTTTCATTTTAATGTTTAGGTAATCTGATGTGGTTTTTTATGATTCTTTCTTATGTCATGGTAGCTATTTCAGGCATTGGGTTGGAACTGGTGTTAATATACGGGAATATGTTGAATCACATAGTGATGTAAATAATGATCTCTACCAACAAATGCTTGGCCTTAAAAGAAAATTATATCCACCAACAATGATGGTTACAATTTTATTTATGGCCTTGGTTATAATTGATGGAGTGTTTTTTCTTGGAAGAGTATCTGAATGGTGGTTCCATATTTTATATTTATTAACAGTTTATTATTACATTAAAGCAACAACCATTCAACATCAATCTTTCAAAGAAAGCACCCAAATTGTTTTGACAATGACTAAAACAACACGGACGGATTTCTAGGTTTTACTTTTAATAATTAATTTTATTTCTTCATCTCATATGAAAATAAAATATTTATTTCTAATCTTATTCATCGCCGGGTGCACAAAAAATGAACCTGGATGGAAAACGGGACAGATTTTTCAGAAGGACAAATTTCCCCCGCCTATTGGAAATGGCAGACCCGGCTTTACATCAATGAGCCCAACACATACAGGAGTCACAGCGGCAAATCAAATTGGTGAAAAAGAAGTCCTTGAAAACCAACACTTAATGCATGGATCAGGAGTCGCCCTGGGCGATGTAAATGGAGATGGTTTGATTGATATTTACATAGCCCGAATAAGGGAAAACAATGTTCTTTATCTAAACAAAGGAAACTGGCAATTTGAAGATGTATCTGAATCTGCTGGTGTTTCTTGTTCATCGCGTTATTCAACTGGTGCAGTATTTGCAGATGTGGATGGCGATCGGGATCTCGATCTAATTGTAACTGCATTAGGTGGCCCAAATAGTTTATTTATCAACAAAGGCGATGGTACGTTCAAAGAATCCAAACTAGCTTCTAATTTAGCCAACCCTGGCAGTACTTCTTCTGCTCTAGCTGATGTAGATAATGATGGAGATTTAGATTTATATATCACTAACTATAAACGGCTGGCAATTCGCGATTCTCTCCCCCCACCAATCTTAAGTTTTGAAAATACTTTGATTGAGCTTGCCAATAACCGTTGGATTGTTCGCCCGCCATTCAATCAACATTATGAAGCTGAAGTACGAAACAATATCCTCCTCCGATTTGAAATGGCCGAAGTAGATCAATTTTATATCAATAATGGAAATGGAAAATTTGAACTAGTAAATATAACAAAAAATCATTTCACTGATGAAAATGGTCAGCCTTTAAAAACACACCTCAGAGATTGGGGCCTTATGGCCCAGTTTCGAGATTTGAATAATGATTCTCATCCCGATATTTATATATGTAATGATTTTGAAAGTCCAGACCGTATCTGGATCAACAATGGAGATGGCACATTTCATGCATTACCAAAACTGGCTATTCGTCATACTAGTAATTCATCTATGGCAGTTGATTTCTCAGATCTAAATAATGATGGTGACTTTGATATTTTCGTTACTGATATGATGAGCCAATCCCATATTTTCTCAGTTCAGTAATACACAAGCTTCTGAATGGTCTTGGGCTAGTATGTTTATGGATGTTGATCTAGATGGTTATGAAGATATTCTAATCACCACAGGTCATATGTATGATGTGCAGGATTCTGATTCAAACCAGAAACAAAAAGAAGCTCTTCCTAATGTGACTTCATTTGATCAATACAAACGGATGCTTTTCGATTACCCAACTTTAGAATTAAAAAATATAGTCTTTCGAAACAAAGGTAACCTCAAATTTGAAACTGTTTCAGATGGTTGGGGTCTTGGATCAGAGCGAGATATTTCTCATGGAATGGCAGCAGCAGATCTAGACAATGATGGTGACTTTGATATTTTCGTTACTGATATGATGAGCCAATCCCATATCTTACAAAAAACACAAATGGGTACCATGGCACCAACACCTCTGTCCAAATAGATTCTCTTATATCAAACCATCTTTATACGATTAGACAATTGAATACAACAAATCCTATTCTTACTAAAAAACATCCCGAACCTATTTATAAAGATGTAAGCTATTTGCTTGATCACATTCATCACGAAAATCCTTATGATGATTTTTCCCACCAAAGTCTATTACCCAACCGTTTCAGTCAATTAGGCCCTGGTGTAGCTTGGATGGATGCAGATCAAGATGGAGATGAAGATATTTTTATTTCCGGAGGTAATGGTGGTTCCCTTGATCATTTTGAAAACCAAGATGGTAATTCATTTATTCCTTTTTCGGTCGTTAAAAATTTAGATCAGGACATTACTGGGCTTATCAGTACTGTAGATTCTGAAGGACACCCAGGGATCATGGTTGCTAAAGCGAATTTTGAATCAGATTCCCCCAGGTCTAGTTTCATTTCCACCTATTCCAAAAAGAACCAAAATCAATTCGAAAGCCTCAAGCATATGTCCGGGGCCATGTCCCAGGCTGACATTGATGGTGATGGCGACCTTGATGTATTTGTTGGTGGGCGCGTTATCCCAAATCAATACCCCAAACCAGCTAGTTCTATTTTATATATTAATCAAAATGGTGTTTTTAATCCAGATCGGAATAATAAAAATATATTTGCAAATATTGGGCTTGTTTCCGGATCTGTATTTAGTGACATAGATAACGATGGCGATCCAGATCTCATATTGGCCATGGAATGGGGGCCTATCACCATCTTAAATAATAATAATGGGAAATTTATTGATATTACACCTGAAGTGGGACTATTGAATTATAAAGGATGGTGGAATGGTGTTGCAACCGGGGATTTCAATGAAGATGGGCTTATGGATATCGTTGCAACAAATTGGGGTACAAATACAAAATACCATTTTTCATTGGATCATCCACTAAAGGTTTATTTCAATGATTTTGATGATAATAATGTACTCGATATTGTGGAAGCTCATTATGATGCTGAATTTCAGGATTTTGTTCCCGAACGTGGATTTTCATGTATTTCAAACGCAATGCCTTTTGTTAAAGAAGAAAAACAAACTTTTTTTAATTATGCCCAATCTAACTTGTACGACATTTTTGGGAATTCTTTAACTAACGCTCCATATCTAGAAGCAAATACATTGGAAAGTACAGTTTTCATTAATACTGGTAATGAATTCACTCCGGTTATTTTACCTTTTGAAGCGCAAATTACTACTGCTATGCATGCCGGGGTGGCTGACATCAATGGGGATGGAAATGAAGATATTTTTCTTAGTCAAAATTTCTTTGCTGTACAAAAAGAGACAGATCGAAATGATTCTGGTAGAGGTTTAGTGATTCTTGGTGATGGTAAAGGAAATTTTGAATCTTTACCCGGTCATTTAAGTGGTATTTTAGTTTACGGTGAACAACGGGGGGCCGCGTTTGCTGATTATAATATGGACGCTCGGATTGATTTATTGGTCACCCAAAATGGTGCCCAAACTAAACTATATCAAAACAAAAATTCAAAACCAGGATTACGTGTCATATTACGCGGACCAAAAAATAACCCTTGGTCCTTCGGCTCAAAAATTAGAATTCAATATAACGATGGCACTATGGGGCCAATGCGGGAAATTCAATCTGGATCAGGATATTGGTCACAGAATTCCTCAATCCAAGTAATGGGTCTAAAAAAAGAAGCTGAAAAAATCTATATTCAATGGCCAGATGGATCTAAAACTACAAAAATTATCCAAGGAGATAAATTAATCGCAACTTATGGCGGTTCTTAATTTTCCATCTTCCAAAATGAGAGCCCTCCAGCCTGTTTACCAATTTCAGCAACAGCTACTTTTTGAAGATTTTGTAGATCAATAACTTCTACTGCTCCCGGTTCTTTTCCGATCCCTTCTACCGATATAAAAGCATAACGACTATCTGGTGAAATCACAACACCATGAGTTACCTTACGTGAATTATTCAGTTTGGCTATTTCTTTTCCTGTTTTTAAATCCCAAACCCCTGTTTTAGCTGCGCTTTTATAAGTAACAACCAAATACTTTCCGTCTCTACTTACTTCACAGTTATAAGGTCCTTTATCAGTTTTAAATGTTCGTACAATCGACCATTTTTTGACATCAATTTCGACAACATTATCCGTACCGTTATTTACAACATATAAAAGCTTATCATTAGGGTGGGGATAAACCCAGGTTGGTTTTTCAGGTGGCATTTTATGGTCCATTTTTTCCATTTTATCTTGTTTCATACCACCCATATTATTGTGATCCATTTGTTTCATATTGTGACCACTGTGATTATCCATTTTCATAACTTGAGGTGCAGTTGAAAGGGTACGATTAAGTTCCATAGTCATGGCATCAATTTCATATAGTTCGCCTGACATCATTGCTACGGAATAATGTTTTAAACCGTTATTCAAAAGACGAGAACCATGTGGCATGATACCAGTTTCTACACGATCAATCTCAATCATTTCATCCGGATCAACAATTGATACAGTACTAATTTCATCATGCCCGCCATGTAAATTAAAATTAACAACGTAAATTAAGCCTGTTGCATTTGAAATCTGCATAGTAGCTGGGAAAAGACCCAGCTCAACACGGGCTACCATTTCATCGGTACCTGTTTTATATTTATAAAGATGACCAAATGGTACCCCATGAGCCATTGATAAGTACCAATAATTACCGTCAGGTGAAACTGTAATACCATGTGGACCTTCAATTTCCACTGGCCATACACCAACTGGAATTCGTTTCTCTACATGTGCTGTTTTACCATCAAAACGTATTAGTGCCACCTCATCTTCAGATTCTGCTGTGCAATAAATATAATAATCCTTTGCACTTAATCCACTAACACCAATTATGGTTATCAATATTAATAGAAATAATCGTTTCATTATTTTTCCTCTAATTTGTTCCCATAGGATTATCATCAACCAATTTGACGGCCCAAAGACCACTATTCAAATCAGAAAAATAAATTAAGCCTTTGTAGGGTATTGTACCCCACACATTGGCTTTGTTTGCTACAAACCCCTCCGGATCTAAGGGCATGAAAAATCCAATTTCTCTCCCTTGCGCATATAAGTCGCCCATCAGTTCTCCTGATATATCTACAATTCTTATTCCACCATAATAATAACCAGCAAATAGGGTATCACCATGAACCCAATGGTTATGTGAACCAACTTCAGGTACCTGGTACACTGCTGTTTCAGTTGGATTTTCAGTATCCGTAAAATCAACAAAGTGGAATCCTCCTTGGTAGACGCTCCCTTCTTCACCAGGAATGTTTTTTGCCCATTCATCACCTGTAATGATATAGAAATTATCAGTGGACTGGCTAATAAAAGGAAATGCAGCGTGGTTATGCCCATTACGATCAGCCCAACTTCCTAATTTAACTGGATTCCCGGGACTTCCTTGTCCTGCTTTTGCAAGAAATGGGTTATATTGGTTTCTTGACCTATTTGTTTCATCTTGTTTGACTCCACCAACATCAACTACATGCACACCATCCGCCCAATTTGAAGAATAAGCAAGACCATCAATAACCCATACCTCATGAATACTATGCCCCGGGGTACCTAATTCGTAAGATCCAACACGAAATGGATTTTGGGGATCACTAATGTTGATAACATCATATCGTGTCCCGGCACTGAGCGCATAAACGTGATCATCATATATGAACACATTATGGACACCACCCGTCAAATTATCATTGTATTTTTTTATAATACTTACATTAAATGGGTCAGATACATCAAGAAGTACAAAACCATTTTTTCTATTAGAAGCGCCTTCACGGGTAATTACACCCACTCGGCCATCTTCTGATATTTTTACATCATTTACTGTTCTTGCATCTACTTTAATAGTATCAATAATAACCATGTTGGCTGGGTCTGTTATGTCCCAGAAATAAGCTTCCCCATCAGCGCTATGTGTCCCTGTCACAGCAAAATCTTTGCCTTCATGTTTTCCAATGCCTGGCCATATCCACAAATCAGAAGTGTTATAATTTGATACTCTCCCATGTCCAACAACTTCAACTCTTTTTCTTACATTTCTTGGAACTACTTTAACATGTTTTTTCACTGAATAGCCATTTGCCTGGGCTGTAATTGTGTACTTACCTGAAGTTTCAGCTACAAATTTGCCCTGATCCGTTATTTGTCCTGAAGCAGGAAGACCAATACCGTATTCTGCTTTACCTGTATAAGAGAATACTACCGGCATATCATCTACATTTCTTCCTGAACGGTTTAAAGCGCTGGCGTTGAAATGAAGCACGTCACCGGTACGGATCTCATCTTTTTCAGCTGTGAGCGTTAGGCGTCTCACGGGGTTTTTTAACACACGAACATTCACACTTTCAGATATATCATCAACAGCAATATCACTATCACTTGAAGTAAGTTCCACTTTAGAATCTTTGCGAACCAATTCTGCCTGATCAAATACAGTAGTGCTATAATTGGTTGCCGTGCCAGCGTATACTTTGGACTTAGGTTCATTAAATACAATTCGATCTAAGGGAGGGTAAGGCACCTGGATAACCATGCTACCCATTACACGTCGTCCACTAGAAAAACTGCCTACGCCTAGATTCAATTTACCTGGTTTGTAGGCTTTAATAGTTACTGTGGCAAACCCGGTGGAATCACTCCTTCGTGGTTTGGTTTCCATCGTACGACGCGGTCGACCATAGATATAAAATGTATTATTAGATAATTCGTTATCCTGATTTAATAATTTGACTGTGACTTCACCAGTTTCACCTAAATATAAAAATAACGAATCCGGTTCAAACACAAAGTGCAATGAATCTTTGTCCTTTTGTGCCTGCAATTGTTGATATTCCAGCCTACTAGAGGGGCGGCCAGACGGCCGTGTAGTAGGTCTTTGCAAACCCCAGACAATAGTAAAGCTTAAAATCGTAATTGTTATCAGTTTTTTCATTACATTTTCCTCAATTTAAGGTGTACTTGGACCTTTTTTATCTTTATCCTCCAGTTGGATGCAGTATAAACCGCTGTTCATATCTGCTAAAAAGATATAATCTTTATAAGGCTGGGCGCCCCAGACCATGGGTGCGTTAGGGATTTTTCCTTCTTTGTGAGAAGACATAAAAAACCCGATCTCACGGCCCTGTTTATAGAGATCTCCCAGTAATTCACCGGATATATCCAATATTCTAACGCCACCCTGATAAAACGCGGCTATAAGAACATCATCGTAAACCCAAAGATTATGACTGCCTGCTTCAGGAACTTGGTATAAAGCGTCTTCTTTTGGGTTATCGGGGTCATTAAAATTCATAAAATGAAATCCCCCACGAGGGTTTGATGGTTTTCCGCGTGTAGCTTGAACACCCCAAGGAAAATTCTCATCACCATTAATAAGATAAAAGTCACCAGTTGATTGGCTTACAAAGGGAAAAGTGGCGTGGTTATAACCATTAGGATCAGCCATGGATCCTAATTTAACTGGGTTGGAGGGACTGCCTTGTCCTGCTTTCATCAGTAAAGGATTATACTGTATATCCGAACGATCTTTCTCACTGAACTTGAGCCCCCCTACATCTACAGCTACAACACCATCATGCCAGTTTGATGAATAGGCAATGCCGTTTTCAACCCACACATCATGAATGCTATGTCCCGGAGTATCTAATTCAAAAATGCCAACTCTAAATGGATTCTTGGGGTCTTCTATATTAATAATATCATACTTGCGGCCATTGTTTACAGCATAAACATGGTTCTCATAAATAAATGTATTATGTACACCGCCGGTCATATCATCATTAAAAGCGGAAAGGATCTCTACATTATAAGGGTCTGACACATCCAGGATCACAAACCCGTTCTTGCGATTAGAAGCCCCCTCACGTGAGATCACACCCACAAGGCCATCTTCTGATATTTTCACATCATTGACATTTCGCGCATCCACCGTTACGGTATCAATGATCAACATACTATCTGGATTAGTAACATCCCAAAAATATGCTTCACCATTAGCGGACCATGTTCCAGTCACAGCAAAATCTTTGCCTTCATGTTTTCCAACACCAGCCCATACCCACAAATCACCTGTCAGCACATCCGATATGAGGCCATGGCCAACTAATTTTACATTTTGTTTAACATCTCGAGGGACAACCCTGACTGTTTTCTGATCTGAATAGCCTCCAGAAAAAGCAGTAACTGTATATATACCTGCGGTTTCAGCCACAAAACGGCCATCTTCAGTCACAAGACCGGCAGCAGGTAGACCAAACTCACCATAATCTGCCTCACCTGAATAGGTATAACTCACAGGAGCATCTTCAACTGAACGGCCTGATCGGTTCAAGGCCTGGGCATCAAAGTGCAGCACATCACCGGTACGGATCTCATCTTTTTCAGCAGATACAGTGACACTGCGCACTGGATTCTTAACCACCCGCACCTTGAACTGCTCTGTGACTCCTTCTGCCGTAGCAGATACGGTGACACGTCCGGTCCGTTTTGTCTCCAGATTACCAAAGATATCAAAATCTGCAACTGCAGTATTGCTGGATGTTAGTTCAACATCCACATCATCTCGCATAAGCCCTGCCTCATCGATCACTTCCACTGAAAAAGATGTGGATGTTTCTGTATAAAGTTTGCTTGGCGTCTGATTAAATACAAGACGATCAACAGGAGGATAGGGGACATTAACTACCAATTCTTCCCTAATACGATCATCACGTTTTACTGTAATCGTTTGAACGCTGAGACTAAGCCTGCCAGGTTTATACGCATTAACTTTCACCGTTGCTACACCAGTAGAATCACTTATTCGCGGTGATACAGAAAGGGATTTCCTTTGTCCAAACACGTAAAAGGGATTTTGTGCTAAATCTCCATTTTCATTCAAAAGTTTAATTGTTATTTCTTTTGTTTCTCCTACATGAAGTTCAAGCGAGTCTATTTCAAATTGAAAATGAAACTTTTCAGCTTTGTCATCTTGACCACTAAGAAAAACAATTGAAGCTATCAATAGAACAATACGTTTTAGGATTATCATGTTTTATTCCTCCAAAGTATTAAAGTTAATGCTTTTCATCTTAATCATCCAGTTTTGGTATACGATTGAGCGTATAAGGTGCACCAGAACGATTCATAGTATCTAATATTTTTTTAATATCTTTTTCTATTATTGTTTTTAATTCTTCTAACAACGGTTCAAATTCATCATAGGCAATGTCATATGCATCACGCTGCGTGTATGTAGGAGCAGAAGTTGAACTCAGTACGCCATAGGCAGCACGGTTTACACGATCAGAAATTGAAGGTGGCAAATCGACATCCAAACGATTAGCCAAGCGATCACCATTTATCTTACGCTGAAGAATTTGAATTTTATCTTCAACAGCGATTATTTCTTCTAAAATTTTTGAATTTTCAGTTTTAATTCCTTGAACAGCAGCACTCATTTCTCCTAACTCTTGAGATGTTTTATTTAATACATTGTTCATGGTTCTAATCGCCGATTGAAGCTTGCCAATTTTTTGCTGAAAAGTGCTCAAAGCTGTTCTATCTGCTGCAGGAAGAGACACATTATCCAAGGTTTTCGTATTAAATGAAACCGGGCCATCAATATTTGTTGAAATACCATCCACCACTTTCGCCAAAGTAACATTGTATTGCCCGGGCGCAATATAGGCGCCAGTACCAGGAAATCCTTTTTTTGCTTCACTATCATTAATTGGCCCTGCATTAAATAATCTATAATCCCATGTAACACGTTGTACACCCGCAGTTGCTGGTTTTTCTATTCTACGAATAATATTACCTGCCTGATCTGATATGATAAATACAAGGTGCGGTTTCTTTTCATCTTTCTCTTTACGTAATTCTTCCAATGTTGGATAAACAACGTCATCGCCTTCTTTTCTCAATTTTGCTTCTTTTTTCTTACGCTTACTTTGATTTGTCTCAATTGATTCTTTAAGGTAGTAAGTAAAAGTCACTCCCACAGGGGGGTTCGAAACAGTGAAAAAGCTTTCGCCTTGAAATCCTTTATCGCCTCCACCAATTCGGCTATTTTCGATAAACATTAATCCATTTTTTACTGGAAATATTTCAGCTTCTTTGTCAAAAGTGTTTTTGTTCATATTCCGCAACGCTGAGTAATCATCCAATACATAAAAACCGCGACCAAATGTTCCTAAAACCAAATCATTTTCTCTTTCCTGTATTGCTAGGTCACGAACTGCAATCGTTGGGAGACCTGCTTTAATCTGTTTCCAATACTTACCTCCATCTACAGTAAAGAAAAGTCCAAATTCTGTACCAACAAACAATAAATCAGGATTAATATGATCTTCCGCAATAGCATAGACAGATCCTCGATCTGGTAGGTTTGATGAAATTGATTTCCAACTTTTTCCTTTATTTGTACTCTTTAATATATACGGTTTAAAATCACCTCGTTTATGATTATTAAAAGCTCCAAAGACTACATTTTCATCATGCTGAGAAGCTAATACCATATTAACATAAGTCATTTCCGGAACGCCTACAAATCGATCATATTTTTTCCAGCTTTCACCGCTGTTTTTAGTTACATGGATTAAACCATCATCCGTTCCAACATATAATAAGTTTTTATTTTTTGGAGATTCGTGAAAAGCAACGGCTGCGCCATATTTTGATACCCCACCGTTTTTTTCTATCATATCTACACTCCAGGTTCGACCCATAACCTTTAGTTTATTACGATCTATACCACGCGAGAGTTCGCCACTAATAACTTTCCAAGAATTTCCTCGGTCATCGCTACGAAACAGTTTGTTCGCTGCAAAATATAGTCTTTTCGGGACATGGGCACTGACCTGTAAAGGAGAATCCCAGTTCCAAGTATATGCATTTTCATCTTTCCTCGCGCGAGGCTTTATATCAATTCTTTCACCCGATGCTTTGTCAAAACGATACAAGTTTCCATATTGGTACTGTGAATAAACAATATTTGGATTTTCAGGATCAACAGCAGACTCAAATCCATCACCACCAAGCGTAACAAACCAATCCTCATTTGCGATCCCATTTCTGCTTTGTGTACGGGAAGGCCCACCTAAACTATAATTATCTTGTGTGCCTCCATATATATTATAAAACGGTAGATCATTATCTACCGTTACTTTATAAAACTGTGTTACCGGAAGGTTTTCTTTATATAACCAATTTTTTCCTCGATCAAAAGACTCATAAATACCACCGTCACAACCAACCAGCAAGTAATCGGTATCATTTGGATCAATCCACATAACATGATTATCCACATGCTTATTTTTTTCTCCTAACCGGCCAAATGTTTTTCCTCCATCATAAGTCACCATATTATAGGTGCTTAAAGAATATACGGTATTTACTTCCGTTGGATGCGCTACGATTTCTTGGTAATAATTACCACTGGTCACATATTTACTCATTTTCGTCCAACTCGCACCACGATTTGAAGAACGGTAAAGCCCCTGCTGATCATCCATGGCTTCAGTAATGGCATACACAACATCAGAATTCGCCGGAGAAATTGCTAATCCTATTCTTCCAATTATAGAACTCGGCAAACCAGTTTTTAATTGATCCCAATTTTCCCCGCCATCAGTACTTTTATATAATCCCGACCCAGGACCGCCACTCATCCATGTAAAAACATGACGACGTCGCTGATAGGTTGCTGCATATAAAACATCAGGATTATGTGGATCCATTACTAAGTCTGTAACACCTGTATGCTCATCAACCTCAATTTTGCTTTCCCAAGTTTTACCACCATCTTTTGTTTTGTATAAACCGCGATCACCTCCTTCATTCCACAGAGGACCAATAGCTGCAACAAATACAATATCAGAATTTCTTGGATCAACTATTATTTTGGCTATATGCTGTGAATCTTTTAGCCCTTTGTGTTCCCATGTTTTTCCTCCATCTTTGGAGCGATATATCCCATCACCATAACCTACACTGCGTTGGTTGTTATTTTCTCCAGTACCAACCCATATCATATAGGGATTATTGGGATCCATTGTAATACAACCAATTGAATAAGAGCCTTGCCTATCAAAAACAGGTTTGTAATTTGCACCACCATCTATGGTTTTCCATACACCGCCGGAAGCTGTAGCTACATAATATTCATGGCGTTTACCAGGCCTGACGGCAAAATCAGAAACCCGCCCTGAAGTGAGTGCCGGACCAACTGACCGCAGTTTAAAAGCGCTCAGTGTTACACCATCAAGAAAATGCTTATTTTTCTTTTCTTCACCTATAATTGACGAAAAAAATAGAGTGAAAAATAAAAATCTGTGAATCCACGTCATTTTTTAGTTCCTCATTAAATAGTCAAGTTAACGGCTATATTTTCAAATATGAATTTCTTCATATTTAATATATTACCCTTGATTTTTACAGGAAATCCTTACCTCGGGATAATCCTTTTGGGAAAATCGCGTCAAATATACATATAATAAGAATAAATTTGTCTCCTAAACTTGGAAAAATATTTGATATTCAAAACGGTTCAATTCAATGCCTTTTTATTGTGTTGCTGCATTTTTATCAGCTGTGAATCACAAGAATTAAAAAGCCACCGTGAAATGATTCGCATCCTAGCTGAAAAAGCAGATAGGATTAATCCTGAAATAAATTTGTACGCTAATAAAAAACGGTTGGCCTGGCTGCAAAATCAAAGACATGATGATAATATTTCAGCCACACTTCAGCATCAGGCTGTTATTGCCAATGAATTACTTAACGCAGGGTATACCCATCAGGCAATTGAGCAATTCAATAAAGTCCTTTTTCTTCTTGATTCGCTCGCGATTACACCTCCAGAAGAATTTATAACCACAATACATGACTTATTGGCAATCACCTATTTAAGGTTGGGGGAAGAAAATAATTGTTTGGATGATCATAATGCAGAATCATGTATCATGCCTATTCGAGGTTCAGGCGTTCATCGTGATAAATCTGGTGCTAGTGCGGCCATAAAGATTTACCATAAGCTTTTAACAATAAATCCTGATGAACATGTTTACCGATGGCTCTTAAACCTTGCTTATATGATTAAGGGTGAATACCCCGATGGCGTTCCTTCCCAATGGTTGATTCCACAACTCATGCCCTCTGATTCAATTTCATTCCCGGAATTCCCCGAAATTGCCATAAAAGCTGGCTTAGATCATATCAGCCTAGCCGGCGGATCTATCGTAGAAGATTTTAACCAAGATGGTTTCTATGATATTATTGCATCTTCATGGGGTGCAGATAATCAGATACAGTATTTCAAAAATTTGGGGGCTGGACAATTTGTAAACATAACAAAAAATGCTAATCTAATTGATATTACTGGTGGATTAAACATAGTTCATGGTGATTATAATAATGATGGTCTAGCTGATTTATTTATCTTACGTGGTGGGTGGTTTGGTAAAGATGGACAACACCCAAACTCTCTATTAAAAAATAATGGGGATGATTCGTTCACGGATGTAACCATTTCTGCCAATATTTATTCCGAGCGACCAACACAAACCGCATCATGGGGTGATTTTAATAATGATGGGTGGATTGATATTTTCGTTGGAAATGAAAGCGCTGAGGGTACGTACTATCCATCAGAACTTTTCCAAAACAATGGTGATGGAACTTTTACAGAAATCGCACAATCAGTAGGGTTGAATATTATTGGATTTGTAAAAGGAGTTGTTTGGGGGGATATTAATAATGATGGTCTTTTAGATTTATATGTATCCCGCCTTGGTGAACCCAATCTTTTATTTGAAAACAGTGGGCCCGATAAAAATTGGTTATTTAATGAAATCGCATCAAAGGCCGGTGTTACAGAGCCACTCAATAGTTTCCCAGTTTGGTTTTGGGATTATAACAATGATGGTTGGGAAGACATTTGGGTTTCTGGATATAAAGCTTCATCTGGCGATGTGGCTATGGACTATCTTGGCTTAAAACATGGTGGAGAATCACCAAGATTATATCAAAACAATAAAGATGGTACTTTTATCGATGTTACCAAACAAACCAACATGGATCACCCATTATTGACAATGGGATCAAATTTCGGTGATTTGAATCATGATGGATTTCTAGATTTCTACGCTGGTACGGGAGACCCTGACTATCGGTCTATTCAACCTAACCGCATGTTCTTAAATAAGAATGGCTTGTCATTTGATGATATTACTTTTCAAGGGCGTTTTGGCCATTTGCAAAAAGGGCATGGTGTCTCATTTGCTGATTTGGATAAGGATGGCGATCAAGATGTCCACGCGGTAATGGGTGGGGCATATGAAGGTAGTGCGTATCAAAATGTATTATTTGAAAATCCTGGTGGATGGGGTAATCATTGGATCGGATTATCTTTACGAGGACGTGAAACAAACAAATTGGCGATTGGTGCTCGAATTGAGGTTGTGCTAACAAATGGAACTTCTATTCACCGGACAGTTTCCAGTGGTGGTAGTTTTGGCGGAAATCCATTAAATCAAATGATTGGATTAGGAAAAAATAAAAAAATAAAAGAAGTAAAAATCTACTGGACAATATCAGGGAATTATCAGATTTTAACTGATCTTAGGACTGATCAATGGTATGAAATCAATGAAACAGGTTCTTAAACTAGATGGATAACCTTTCTATTATAAAAAGCATTTTCCGATTAAATAATATTGCAGTAGTTGGAATGAGCCCAAAAGTAGAGCGCCCTAGCAATTATGTTGCACTTTATATGAGGGATCAAGGGTACAATATCATCCCAGTCAACCCTGGCCAAAAAAGTATCCAAAATAAAATATGTTATCCATCCCTTGCAAGTATACCAGATCCAGTTGATGTTGTAAATGTATTTCGAAGATCTGAATATGTTTTACCTATCACCCAAGATGCTATTTCCATTGGTGCAAAAGCATTGTGGTTGCAGGATGGTGTGATTAATGAAGAAGCGTCTAAAATAGCCCAAGAAGCAGGTCTATTGTTTATAATGAATGATTGTATGCTTAGAAGACACAGACAGCTTCACTAATATAATTTTTTAAAGGTATAAATCCCCAGCAAGATACTTTAATCCTGAATCACAGGCTAAAGTTACAACGTTTTTACCCTGACCTATTTCTCTAGCTAATTGTAATGCGCCCGCTACATTTAGTCCAGTAGATGTACCTGCAAATATTCCTTCATCTTTTGCAAGTAACCGCGCCATATTTCTTGATTCATCTTCATTAATCCCACGAGCTTCATCATAATTATTAGAATCAAGCAGTGGAAGCTCAAATCCAAGCCCAATTCCTTCCACATGATGTTCACCGCCTTTTTGTCCTTTTGAATAGTAAGCAGCAGTATCAGGTTCAAGAACAACTATTTTCACATTGTTATTCGATTTTAATAAAATATTTGAAACACCCATTAGTGCTCCAGCAGTACCAACTGAACAGCAAAATAAATCTATTGGTTCATCCATTTGTTTTTGAATTTCATTCCCCATCACTTCAAAACCTTTAATAATATCTATATTATTCAACTGATCAGTAAAAAAATAATCATCTCTTAAAGCTAATGTTTGTGCACGTGCAATCATTTTCTGAATAAGACTGGAGCTGATTTTTCCAGTTGAGCTATGTATAATTTCTAGTTTGGCACCAAATGCTTTCATGGTATCCAATTTTTCTTTGGAAAATGCATCAGATGATATGACATGAAAGTCGTATCCTTTTACTGCACATATAAAGGCAAGAGAAGATCCAGTACTTCCACCTGTAAATTCAACCACTTTCATCCCTGGTTTAAGATCACCTCTTGCTTCAGCTCCTTCTATCATTGCCAAAGCCATCCTATCTTTATAAGATCCTGTTGGATTAACATACTCTAGTTTTATCCAAACATTTGCTGAATCTGATGAAGCAACTTTTGATAATTGAATTAATGGTGTGTCACCTATTGCAGATAGAGCGTTCGTAAATTTTTTCATAATAAGATTTAAGTTATATAAATCACCTATAATATATAAATTTTTTTAAAAAGTAGGATTAAATAATGTTATTTCACTCAACACAATCACATTACTATTCAATCTGTCCATGCCCATCATAATTGAAAAAGTAAACTACAATAATACAAAGGATATCCGCATCCTTGAAACTGTGCTCACCAATTGGTTTAAAAATCCAAAAGAATTAAATCTTGTTGAACCACGAATGAAATATCCTTTCAATTTTAAAAAATGGGTTACACTAACTTATAATAATCATGATATAAAAAGTTTTGCTTTGAAAGAAAATAAATGGATAGTTGGAATAGGTAATATAATTTTAAATGAAAACAATAAATGGGCACATGCACTACATATATTTATAGATGAAAAATATCGTAAAAAAGGTTTGGCTACTAAAATGCTTCAACACCTAGAATCGTTGGCCAGATACAAAAAGATGAGAATACTAACTTTGCGTGTAATGCCAAAAAATGTGCCAGCAAAAAATTTATATAAAAAAATGGGGCTCGAAGAATATATAAATACAGGAGAACATTTTCCGAACTCTAATAATGCTAATAATGAAGCAACCATCCTTCAAAAAATCTTAAATTGAAAATAGAAAAAGTACGTGAGGCTCATAACCTAATCGGAGATTTAGTGAGTTTAATCGAAGTTTTTGTTTATGGGATGATATGTAGATTCATCTTGAATAACGACGGAACGAGGGAAGTATGAAGAATACCAATATACTAGGGCAGGACACACCTAGCAAAAATTTGGGAATATGCCCTCGAACAATTTATTTAATCCGATCAATAATAGGAATGTCAATATGGCGACTTTGATTTTGCGGGATACACACAGCACATTGGAAGAGAAAATGAAATCTCTTAATAAATTAAAGAAAGAGACTTCCTTAAAGATTAGAGAGGCAGCTAGTCATGGAGATCTTAAGGAAAATGCGGAATACCACGCTGCCAGGGATGAGCAGAGTTTAATAGTACGTAAGATACAAGTGCTGCAGACCCATTCTCCATTCCAGATCATCGAGTATAGCGAAATTGAAACCGATAAGGTAGGATTTGGCAATAAGGTTACAATCCGTGAAGAGGGCAAAGATAAGGTCGAAGACTATTACCTATTAGGTCCCATCGAATTTGAGTTGGATCTTTATCCCATGATTGTAACCTACCATTCACCTTTTGGCCAAGCCATAGTTGGGAAAAAGATTGATGAAGATTTTACACTTGAAATCGAAGGTAAAGAAACGAAGTTCACAATTACTGCAATTGAAAAGATTTAAAGCATTCCCTCTAAAATAATTACCCTACAATATGTGTAGGCTATAAACAAAAAACCCCGATAC
>LUMK01000014.1_pt1 | contig 32129 bp, 29 predicted proteins | sample 729981 | NCBI WGS metagenome assembly LUMK01 (sample SAMN03860265, study PRJNA289734) | marine metagenome | biome: seawater column; feature: ocean; material: water; isolation source: Red Sea water column Station 22 - depth 200m | place: Saudi Arabia: Red Sea | collected 2011-10-15 | depth 200 m
GTAATGAACCTTGATGGATGGGCAGGCGGAGGTATGTCACTGGAGCACTATCAAAGCAAATCATCTATCTTAGAGAAGCATTGTGAAGATTGGGGTCGTGATCCAAACGAAATTAGAAGAACTTTATTAATGCCTTGTTATCTCACCGAAGATCAAGATTTAATTGACCGAGCTGTTAAAGGGTTGGGACCAGGAACGGTTGCAGGATCGAAGAGCTATATTATTGATCGAATAAGTGAATTTAAAGAAGAAGGTATAGCTGAGATTATGTTTGGTGGTATACCTTCTGGAAATACTGATCTATTGAATCAGTTTGAAGAAGAAATACTTACTGCTCTTTGATTAATTAATAATAGGAGCAATAAATCTAAGATATATAATTTCTTAATGAAAGATGTATGGATAATTAGTGGCATTCCAGCTGTAGGAAAAACTACTACCTCTAAAGTTCTAGCAAAAAGGTTTGATAAGGCTGTTGTTATCAGCAGAGATGACTTGCAAGCTCAAATTATTTCTGGAAACGTTTGGCCCGACGGAACTCCTCAAGAAGAAGCTAACCTCCAAATTGATATGAACATAAGAAATCAATGCGCTTTGGCAACATCTTATCTTGAGCATGGATTTATACCTATTTGTGATGAAGTGGTAGGTAAGGAACAATTGCTTACCTACCAAGAGCGCTTGAAAGGTTATAACTTATTTCTTATTACTTTAAACCCTCCTTTCGAAATAGTTCTTAAGAGGGATAAACAAAGAAGTAAAAGGTCAAGATTTAACAACCCTATTAGGTATGCGATTTTAAAAGAGTTGGTATTAACTTTATCAGGAATAGGTTTATGGGTGGACAATTCAACTATGTCTGTGGAAGAAACTGTAAGTTTTATACTGGAGAATAAAAATAAGTGCTTTCTGACTCAGTAGAAAATCAACCAAGTTAAAAACTCTAAGATTTCTCTATTTAAGCTTTACTCTCAGTCTAGACTAACTATACGTGTTCCTATATTCCCTCCTGCCAGCAGATTAACAAACGCTGTCGGAGCTGCTTCTAACCCTTTGACTTCATCGGTTAAAATTTTTAATTTCCCTGAATCTATCCACCCAATTATTTCTGAACGGGCAGCCTCATACTCTTTTGTAAAATCGAACACAATAAAGCCTTGCATTTGAATGCGTTTATTTACCAATAACCCTGGGATACCTTTGGGACCAGGTTCGGGTGAGCTGGTATCGTATTGAGACACAACACCACAGCAAGCAATACGTCCACCTGTGTTCATGCGGAATAAAGCTGAACCCAATATCATTCCGCCAGTATTATCAAAGTAGACATCTACACCATTTGGCGTGGACTCTTTAAGTGTCTGGCGAAAATTTGCCTCTTTGTAGTTGATGGCAGCATCAAAACCTAAATCTGATATGAGCTTTTCACACTTAACATCCGTGCCACAAACGCCCACCACATTACATTCCTTTAGCTTAGCTATTTGACCCACCATATGGCCTACCGAACCGGCAGCTGCTGAAACCATTACAGTTTCTCCACTCTTAGGCTGGCCCACTTTCAACAATCCAAAGTAAGCCGTCAATCCATTTATGCCAAGTGGTCCAAGGTAGTGCAGAGGATCTATTCCTTCCGGGATCCCTGTTAACTCGCTAGCTTTATGCACGGAATAAGATTGCCATCCTGTCCGAGCCTGGACTTTCATTCCTACTGGGAAGCTAGCATTGTCTCCGGCAATTACTTCGCCAACTCCAAGACTATTCATGACTATTCCAGTTTGGGGAGCGCCTGCATAGCTAGCACTTCCCTGGAGTCCTGCTCTAGTACCAGCGGTAATGGCAAAAGCAATTGTTTTTACCAATACTTCACCTTCAGAAGCCTCAGGCATAGGTGATTCCACCAATTTATAGTTACTTTCCGATAACTTTCCTTCGGGAAGACTATCAATTAGGACTTGTGTATTTTTTGACATGTTTTTTCCTTTATTTAAAGACTTGGTTTTACTTAAGTTCCGCAGAAGGTTTGATGCACGACTTCATGGGGTTTAGGTGGTTTCATATATTCATCATACTTACTTTGTTCTTCATAAGGCTTACTTAATATAGTTAAGAGAGTTTTCATTTCTGAAAAATCATTATTTTCAACTGCTGCCTTGATAGCTCTTTCTATAAGATGGTTACGAGGAATAAAGACTGGATTTAAGCTCTCCATGGACGAAGCTATTTCTTTTTTGTCTAGATTTTGATCTTTGATTAATGCTTTCCATTCTTTTAACCAATTAGAAATTTGATTGTCTTCTAAGAACTGTTGTTTAAACAAGCTCTCTCTTTTCCGTTTAATAATTTCACTTAAATAACGAAAAGTAAGAGTGTAGTCAGATTTATTATCTAACATGATTCTCAGTAATTTTGATAACGTCTCTTGGGAGTTAGTTTTTGTACTATCTAGACCTATTTTTTTACACATTACTGCCATCAGGGCGGTATTCATTTTGCTTGGAAATTGATTTATAACAGTTTGCGCTTGTTCTCCAGCTTTATCTAAATCTTGGTCGATTAGAGGAACAAGACAGTTAGCAAAACATGCCATGTTCCACTGCGCTATTGAAGGTTGATTCCCAAAGGCATATCTTCCGTGGGCATCGATTGAACTAAAAACTGTACTGGGGTCATAGTTATCCATAAACGCACAAGGACCATAATCTATGGTTTCTCCAACAATAGAGGTGTTATCAGTATTCATGACACCATGGATAAAACCAATTCCCATCCATTTGGCAATGAGTTCAATTTGTCTATCGCAAACCCGCTCGAGTAAAGAAAGATAGCAATTGGTTGAATCTTTAAGAGAAGGGAAATGTCTTCTGATGGCGTACTCAGCCAGAGTTTTTAAGTTATCAGTCTTGTCCTTGGCTGCAAAATATTCAAAAGTACCTACGCGGATATGGCTTTCAGCTATTCTTGTAAGGATCCCACCGGGAGTTGCTGTTTCTCTAAACACTTTTTCTCCTGTAGTAACTGCTGCAAGTGAACGAGTTGAAGCTATGCCTAAAGCATGCATGGCTTCACTGACTATATATTCTCGGATGACTGGCCCCAAAGGAGATCTACCATCCCCTTGTCTGGAAAACTTGGTTTGGCCAGACCCTTTTAGTTGAACATCATAATATTTCTGTTCAGGGGTACTTATTTGGCCTAATAAAACTGCTCTGCCATCCCCTAATTCACTTACAAAATGCCCAAATTGATGACCTGCATAGACAAGTGCTATGGGCGAAGATCCTTTTGGAATTACATTTCCTGAGAATAGTTCTGCAAGCTGTTTAGGAGTTTTATTTTTATCAATTCCTAAAATCTTTCCCAGCTTATCATTGAATATTATTAATTTTGGGTCTTGAACTGGAACGGGATTAATTCTCTCATAGAATTCTTGAGGAAGACCTTCGTAGCTATTGTCAAAAAGCATAGTTTTATTAGAAAGCTGACCCCATCAAATCTTCAAAGTTACCTCTGAAGAATTTATCTTGATCAGACTCTGATAAGTTCTTAGTAGCTTTTTCAAATCTACCCATAGGATTTCTTCCTCCTTCTACATGCGGGTAGTCTGAAGAAAACATAAAGATATCTGTACCCGCTTCATTGATAATCCATTCTGTAGGTTCAGTAGGGTAGGGAGTCACTCTAACCTGTCTGGTTATGTATTCACTTGGCCTAAGTTTTAGATTCTGTAATCTTTCTTCATGTCTTCCAAAGGCTTCAAAGGCTGCGTCGAGTTGACGCATAAAACCAGGTACCCATACTGCACCGAGTTCTATAACCCCAAACATAAGAGAAGGAAAGCGATCCAAAACTCCATCGAGTATGAGTAGTGAAAGAGCTTGCATGGGTCCATTCGAGATCGCCATATACGAAATCGAACGGAAATTCTCTTCACCTCCATGGAAATCAGCTACTGGGGGTAAACCGTTATTTTTATGTGCTTTAGGTAAGACTTTATCAGCTACTCCTACATGGAATAATACGGGAACCCCAGCTTCCTGAGCCTGTGCCCATACCTTATCCAATTCCACATGACTCGTTGAATGATTTTTGGGGCAGGCCCAAGGGATCAATAAGGCCTTAGCTCCTAAATCCAAAGCTTCCTTAGCAGCATTTTCGGCTTCTTTAAGATCTGCTAGAGGGACATATGCTACGGATAAGAGTCTAGGATCTTTATCACAAAATGCGATTTGCGATTTGTTCGTTGCACTTGCAGTTTCATACAAGAATTCCATATCGTCTCTGTGCTCAAGGTCTTCCAGCCATACATTGGGGGAAGTTGGAAATACCAATTGAGTTGCAACCCCAAGCAGATCAACTGCTTCTGAACGGTCTTTAGAATCAAATGCACCCAAAGCTTGATAGTTTTTTCTTACCATTAGCTCTTTCTCATTTAACTCTCTGTACTCCTTTTTTTTATGAAGAGTAGGTAAAGCTTCGAGACTTTCTATTGCACCAACCTGTGACTTGGCAAAACGTTTTTTAAATACTTCTTTTACTCTTTCCGTTCCGTATTCGTCATACCAATCAGGTAATTCCATAGTGTGAGAATCTGCATCATGCACAATTCTATTGTTGATATAAGGCATCTTTCCCCCTAGAAATCTAAAAAAGTTATTTGTTAAGTATATTAGAGCTTTTCTTAAGAAACCAATGATTTGAGGTACCCTTGGGGTTTATAATTATTTATCAACATCGTGAATTATTTACTTTCAGAAAAATCTCTTTTAAGCAAAATACAAGGGAGTTTAGGTGAAGAGGATTATAAGGAGCCTTTGGCTGTATTATTAGACTCACTTAATAATGAAGCTAACTTGAGCTTAATAGGCAAGATAGCTTTAAGGTATCAAATCTCAAGCCATCTTAAGATAAGATCGAAAATATTTGAATTCGTTAACAACAGGGACCTTAAGAGGCCCGCTTCGCCTATTTTTGTTATCGGATTACCAAGATCTGGTACTACTTATTTATTTAATCTATTAAGTTTGGATTCCAATTATAGAAGTCCTTTAGTTTGGGAAATGTTTTTCCCATTTCCTCTAATAAAACAAGATTCTAGTGAATACAAAAGACGTATAAAAAAAACAGATTTTATGCTGTTTTTCCAGAAGAAATTAATACCTGATTTAGATTTAGTTCATCCAATACAATCAACTGACCCGGAAGAATGCCTCCTAATTAGTCCGTTTAGTCTAAAGAGCCTTCTTTATTCTTATATGGCAAGAATTCCTAGTTATGAAAGTTACTTAAAGAAGGCTGATCACTCCTCTGTATTTCTTTGGCATTCACGTTTTTTACAAGTTTTAGAGAGCTTTGATAGGCCTCGTAGATGGTTACTGAAGGACCCCGGTCATATTGGTAGACTATCTGAAATACTTGCAAATTATCCAGATGCTAGCTTCATTCAAATCCACAGAGATCCATTAGAGACCATTCCGTCTATCTGTAGTCTCACAGAAAAAACCCGCCGTCCTTTTACCAAAGAAGTTGATAAAAATGAGATTGGTCAAAAAACTCTTTCTTATTGGAAAGAGTCTTTAGCCAAAGGAGAAAAAGATAAAAGTTTTATTAGTAAGGATAAGTTTATCAATGTTAAATTCGACGACTTTATTGTGGATCCAATAGGAGAAATTAAAAAAATTTACTCAGGACTAAATTTAGATCTTAATAAAGAAACAGAAAAAAAGATGGTAGATTTTGTAAATGAATTTAAAAAAGGAAAGAAAACAAGACACACTTATGGATTGAGTGAATTTGGCTTAAGCGAAGAATCAGTCCAGAATACGCTTTCTAAATACATTAGCTACTAATAACTAATACAAATTTAATTATATTTTATGAAAATATTAATTATGGGATTGCCAGGTAGTGGCAAGACATATCTAGCACAAAGACTTCAACCTCTACTCAGTGCAGCCTGGTTTAATGCAGACAAAGTGAGGGAGATGGCCAATGATTGGGATTTTAGCCCTGAAGGTAGAACTCGACAGAGTTTAAGGATGAAATCCTTAGCTGACTATGAATCAGATAATGACAGAATAGTCATATGTGACTTTATTTGTCCTACTTCAGAGACTAGAAAGATGTTTGACCCAGATATTGTTATTTGGCTAGATACCATAAAAGAAGGCAGATTTGAAGATACTAATAAGTTGTTTGAGGAGCCTGAAAAAGTTGATTTCAGAATTACAGAATGGAATGATAAAAATCATATAAATATAGCTGCTGAGATAAACAAAGATGTTTGATTGGAAGAAACCCACAGTTCAGTTATTAGGGAGATGGCAACCTTGGCATGATGGCCATCAAGAGTTGTTTAAAAGAGCTTTAAAGAAAACAGGACAAGTTGTTATTCAAGTAAGAGATGTACAAGGAGTGTCTGCTGGAATGGGTCATGATGACAATCCTTTCGATTGGGATTTAGTTTGTGAGAATATATCAGCGGGACTATCAACAGATGGTTTTAAAAGAGGTGTTGAATACGAGATTATGTTAGTACCTAATGTAGTTAATATCACTTACGGAAGAGGAGTTGGCTACGTAATCGAAGAAGAAACATTTGAAGAGTCTATTGAAGAGATAAGCGCTACTCAAATACGGCAGAAAATGCGAGAAGAGGGTGAACTAGAATAAGCAACACATGAAAATCTGCATTAGTGAATTAACTTATAATTCATTTCAAGAACTTTTAGATGAATCCTTAAGCCTAGATGACATCCTTTTGGTTAATAGAGAAGGTAAATTGTCTCGGGGTGAAGGTCATCCTGAAGTAGTCTTCGTTTCCTATGAGATTATGTTCAAAATTCTTAGAGATCCAGCTTATAAAGAAAATTTCACTCAATTAATAGAAGGATGTAAGTTTATCCAGTCTAGTTGGGCAGGAATTGAAAGTGAAGCAGCACAGGCTTTAATCAAGATTTCAGATCTTTTTTCTCACGGAGGAGGTGTGCATGCAGTCACTATCGGAACTTACGTATTTGCTCAGATTCTTAGAAAAATTAAAGACATCGATGCACACATAGAACTACAAAAGAATAAAGAGTGGAAGCAAATGACTTCAGTCGGTGAATTAACTGATATGGTCTTAGGAGTAGTTGGTTATGGAGGAATAGGACAAGAGGTAGCTAGACTGGGGAAGGCTTTTAGGATGGAAGTTTTAGCTACTAAAAGGACACCTGTCTCATCTGATTATTTAGACAGGCTATACAAGCCTTCAGATCTCAATGAAATGCTTTCTCAATGTGACTTTGTAATTAATTGTTTACCGGTTACAGAAGAAACATTAAAAACCTTCTCTTTAGAACAGTTTAAAGCAATGAAACCCTCTTCCATGTTCATAAATGTAGGAAGAGGAGAGACAGTCTCTGAAGATGACTTATGTAAAGCTTTGACTTCTGGAGAAATTGAGTGTGCAGCCATAGATGTAACAGATCCTGAGCCTTTAGATAAAAGCTCGCCTCTGTGGGAATTAGAAAATTGTTTTATTACTCCCCATGACTCGGCTTGGGGTCCCAGAGCCACTGACCGAGCAGTGGAACTATTTTTATTAAATCTAGAAAGATACAGGCGAGGGGAAAAGTTACATAACTCAGTCTAGAAAAAAGGCCGCTTAGCGGCCTTTTTTTTAACTTTCGTAGCCTACAACAGCTTTTGTTTCTAAAAATTCTTCGAAACCAAAAGGTCCCCACTCTCTGCCATTCCCAGATTGTTTATAGCCTCCAAAAGGGGCTGTAAAATCTGCTTGGGCACCATTTATAGCTACGCTACCGGCTCTTATTCTATTGGCTATCTTTTTGGCATGTTCGGTGTCACCAGAAACATACCCGAATAGACCATAGTCTGTATCATTGGCTATTTGAACTGCCTCTTCTTCATCTTTATAAGGAAGAATTGACAATACTGGTCCAAAAATTTCTTCTCTTGCAATTGTCATATCATTATTAACATTTGCAAAAACTGTTGGCCTTACGTAATAACCTGCATTTAAACCATCAGGTTTTCCAGGTCCTCCAGTGACCAGCTCAGCTCCTTCTTCAATTCCTTTTTCAATTAAACCCTGAATTTTATTGAATTGAACTTCACTAACAACAGGACCAATAGAAGTGTCTTCTCCAAAAGGATCTCCAACTTTAGTTGTTTCTGCTGCTTTTTTAGCAATTTCCTTAGCCTCATCTTGTCGACCTTCCGGAACAAGCATTCTAGTTGGCGCATTACAAGATTGACCGCTATTAAGGAAGCAATGTCTAGCTCCTCCTTCAATAGCAGATTGAAAATCTGCATCGTCAAGGATGATATTAGCTGATTTTCCTCCGAGCTCTTGTGCCACTCTCTTAACTGTATCAGCAGCTCCTTTAGCTACACTAATTCCTGCTCTAGTTGAACCTGTAAAAGACATCATATCTATACCCGGATGTGAAGACATAGCTTCACCAACCGTAGGTCCATCTCCGTTAATCATATTGAATACGCCTGCAGGAACTCCTGCTGCATCCATTACTTCCGCGAAAAGAATCGCATTCAATGGTGCTATCTCAGTTGGTTTTAATACCATTGTGCATCCTGCAGCTAAGGCGGGAGCAACTTTGCATGAAATTTGGTTGATAGGCCAATTCCAGGGGGTGATCATTCCTACGACACCAATAGGCTCCTTTCTTATAACTGTTTTACCCTTGGTCTCTTCCCATTCAAAACCTTGAAGTATTTCTATTGCTTGGGCAAAGTGACCTAATCCAGTGGCTGCTTGAGCAGCTTTTGATAGAGAAAGAGGTGCCCCCATTTCTTGGGATATGGTTTCAGCAACTTCATCATATCTTGATTGATAGATCTCAACTATTTTTCCAAGTAAAGCTAAACGTTCTTCAACAGAGGTTTGGCTAAAGGAATCAAATGCAGCTTGAGCTGCAGCGACTGCTTTATCTACATCTGCCGGTGTTCCTAAGGCAATTTGTGCTATTACCTCTTCATTTGAGGGGTTGATGACATCAAAAGAATTTACTCCTTCTGCTGGATCTACCCACTCTCCATTTATATAAAACTGATGATGAGTTTTCATATTATATGCTCCTTTAAAAATATTTTTTTCGGCCGATCAGTATATCTATCTAAATTTGTTATGTCTCTACTTTAAATGCAAAAGTTTAGCTTTCAATTGAGGTTGGATTCTTTCCGCCCATTGAGCTAGGTATTTACGAGTTTCTCGGGGATCAATTATTTCGTGAACAGAAAAACTTTCAGCTCTTGGAAAAGGATCTTGAAGTTTGCTCATGCTTTCTTCAATTTCTTTTCTCTTTGCCTCTGGGTCTTTTGCTGCAGCTATTTCCTTCTTAAAAGCCACTGCCACTCCTCCTTCTAAAGGTAAGGGTCCAGACTCTGCTGAAGGCCAAGCTAGAACATAACCTTCTGGGCCATAGTGGGCAGCTGCTGCAACCCCATATGATTTTCTGATCATAACTGAAGACCAAGGAACGGTAGATTCTGTGACGGCAAGTACAGCTTCAGTACCATGAAGAATGGTAGCTTCAATTTCGGCTTCTGGGCCAATCAGAAATCCTGGTTCGTCAACCAAACTTACTATAGGAATGTGGAATGTGTCACATAATTTCACGAATCTAGTAGTTTTTTTAGCACCATCAGCTGACATTGATCCAGCATAAAAATTGGAATCGTTAGCTAAAATTCCAATACTAAAACCATCCAACCTAGCAAAACCAGTAATAATGCCTCTACCAAAATATTTTGTTATTTCGAAGAAGGAATCCTTGTCAAATACCTTTTTTATAATTTCTCTCATTTCATAAGATTTCTGTCTATCTTTAGGAATCAATGAAAGAAGGTCCTCATCCTTTCTATCCCTTGGGTCTCCAGTTTCTTGTCTATTAGGCAATTCATAAATGCTTTGAGGCATATATGATAGAAATTGCTTAATCTGGATAAAGGCATCCTCCTCTGTTTCTGCAACATTATCCGTAACTCCATTCAAGCGATGTACATGTGAGCCTCCTAACTCTTCCTTGGTCATTTTTTTTCCAAAGGCTCTTTCAACTACAGCTGGCCCAGCGACAAGCAGTTGGGCTGTCTTTTTAGTCATAACTCTGAAATGGGAAGCAACAAATCTTGCAGCTGGTAAACCGGCAACAGGTCCTAAAGCAGCTGATATAACGGGAATTTCTTTAAGCGTTTCCGCTACTGATTTAAACCTTGATCTTGAAAATACTGGATCCCCACCATACCCTCTTTTTTTACTTTTTGCTGGACCAGCAACAGATCCTCCACCTCCTTCATGCAAACGAATTAATGGCATTTTGTAACGCAGAGCTAGATCTTCTGTGTAAACACTCTTTCTCAATCCAGCTGGATTGGGTGAACCTCCCTTAACAGTGAAGTCTTCACCACCTAAAACTACGGATCTACCTTCAATTTTTGCAAAACCTAAAATAAAATTAGCTGGAGTAATAGATTCAACTTCACCCTTTTCGTTAGTTTCCGTACCCCCAGCTATTTCTCCTTGTTCTTGGAAAGATCCTTTATCTATAAGTTTATCTATTCTTTCTCTAAGAGTTAACCTGCCTTTAGCATGCTGTAGTGCAACCGCTTCAGAACCACCTTGTTTCTTAGCTAGCTTTTTTCTAATCTTTATTTCGTCTGTCTCTTTTTTCCAATTCATATCTTTTGGTGCCCCGTACAGGATTTGAACCTATGGCCTCCAGATTAGGAATCTGGCGCTCTATCCAACTGAGCTAACGGGGCCTACATTGATTATATTTTAATACATAGTCTTGATTTATAGTTGCATCACATTAGAATAGCTCTGGCACCGATTTGAACCAGCTTGCGGGTGCTTTATAAATACAGCTAAAGAGGGAGTCCTAAGAGACCTGTTTAGCGAAAGCTGGCAGGTTTTTTTTTAGGAGAAAATAATGAGTTACACAGGAAAAAATATTGAAACGATTGCCTTACACGCGGGGTGGAGATCTGATGAGACAACCGGATCTGTCGCTGTTCCTATCCATCAAACGACCAGTTATTTATTTGAAAGTACAGATAAAGCAGCTAATTTATTCTCGCTAGCTGAACTTGGAAATATCTATACCCGAATTATGAATCCCACTAATGCCGTTTTAGAAGAAAGAATGGCTGCTTTGGATGGAGCAGCAGCTGCTTTAGCAGTTTCTTCAGGACAAACGGCCTCAGCTTATTCAATTCAAAATTTAGCCAGAGCAGGGGACAACATTGTTTCTTCTTCTCACCTTTATGGAGGTACTTATAATCAGTTTAAAAATAACCTTTCCGAGATGGGTATAGAGGTTAGATTTGTAGACCCTACTGAACCAAAAAACTTTGCTCAAGCCACAGATAAGAAGACCAGAGCCTATTTTGGGGAAACATTGCCGAACCCAAAACTTAAGGTTTTTCCTATTCAAGAAGTTGCTGATATAGGGAGACCTAAAGGTATTCCGTTGATAGTAGATAATACTGCCGCTCCTGTATTCTGTAGGCCGTTCGATCATGGTGCTGCTGTAGCTACTTATTCAACTACGAAATACATTGGTGGTCACGGTACCTCCATCGGAGGGTTGATTGTTGATGGAGGCAACTTCGATTGGGAGAAAGCTGGTCCAGATAGACAACCCAACTTAAATACACCAGATGCATGCTATAACGGGGTTATTTGGACTGAGGCCATTAAACCTTTGGGGCCAATTGCTTATATTATGAAAGCCAGGACTACTCTGTTAAGGGATTTGGGAGGTTCTATGAGTCCTTTCAATGCTTGGGCTTTTATTCAAGGGTTAGAAACTTTACCTTTAAGGATGAGGGAGCATGGTAGTAACGCATTAAAAGTAGCAGAATACTTAGAAGCAAATGATAAAGTTTTATCAGTAACTTATCCTGGCATAGCAACAGGGCCAGATAAAAAGAGGGCAGACAAGTACTTGTCGGGAGGCTATGGGGCTCTCATTGGTTTTGAGTTACCCGGAGGTCTTAAAGCAGGAAAAAGATTCATTGATTCTCTTCAACTTCTTTATCATGTAGCAAATATAGGCGATTCACGTTCTCTAGCTATCCATCCTGCTTCAACTACCCACAGTCAGTTATCTTCTGAGGAACAGTTGTCAGCAGGTGTAACACCAGGTTATGTAAGGCTTTCTATAGGAATAGAGAATATTGAAGATATCATTGAAGATATTGAACAAGCATTAAATAGTGCTAGTTAGTTTTAAAATGAACATAATCTGTACCTTCATATGTACCTTACGTATAGACTACAGCTTTATTTTGATAAAATAGCCGTCTCATTCACAAGAGACAAGACTTGCTTAAAGTAGATAATTTATCCTGCCAAAGATCTAATGATTTGGTTTTTAAAAACCTATCATTTGAGGTTAGTAAAGGTGCAAACACTGAAATAATTGGATCTAATGGGTCTGGAAAGACCTCATTATTAAAATGTATTTTAGGTTTAATTGAAAAGAACCAAGGGAAAATAAGCTGGAAACAAAAACCAATTGAAGAAACAAGAACATTTTTTTTAAAATCTTGTTTTTATCAAGGTCATCAATTGGCCCTTAAAAACAATTTTACTGTAGTTGAAAATTTAAGATTCTCCCATTCAATTTTTAATTCTAATGAAGAAAAGATTATATCTTCATTAAAAGAAGTTGATCTTTTTGAGTATAGAGAAAGAGCCTCTTCAGATTTATCAATGGGGCAGCTTAAAAGATTGGCCATAGCTAAATGGTTATTAGATGAACATGAGTTATATCTCATAGATGAACCTTTTGCTTCTCTGGATCAAGAAGGTACTCTGCTTGTTTCTTCTATTATCAAGAATTTAAACTCTAAAGGCTGTTCCTTTCTTTTTACGAGCCATACTTCATCTAATATTGATTCTAGAGAAATTTTATTGGACAACTATTCATGAATGAAAAAAATACTCTCTTTAATTGGTTCAAGCTTGTTTTAAAAAGAGATTTAGTTCTTTCTTTTAAAAAGATAGCTACTTTTATGGTTCCTTTAGTCTTTTTTCTAATCGTTATAACCCTTTTTCCTTTAGCATTAGGAACAGAAGGTTCTTTTTTAAGTACTTTATCTTCAGGGGTAATTTGGGTAGCAGCCTTACTGGCTTCTTTGTTGGCAGTAGAAAGCATTTTCAATGAAGATTATCGAGATGGCACTTTAGATCAATTTTTAATCAGTGGAGAACCTACTTTCATATTGGTATTGGCAAAGGTCTTAGCCCATTGGCTAGTAACCGGAGCTCCTCTTTTATTGGCATCTTTAATCAGTACTTTTTTTCTTTATCTCCCTGAAGGTCTTCTGTTTCCTTTGTTGATTAGTCTCCTAATGGGAACTTTTCTACTAAGTCTTTTAGGGGCTCTGGGAGGCGCATTAACCATAGGAAAGACTGCTATATTGAGCGCAGTTATTGTTCTACCTCTTTCTGTCCCCATATTGATTCTAGGGGTTGCAGTTATAACGAGTGCACTTAATGGACAAGACTTTTTTTCTTATCTTTATTTCCTAGGAGCTATGCTTGCCATAGGTATTCCTGGTCTATGCTTAGCTACAACTGAGGCTATATTTATAAATTATGATTAATTTAATTAAAAAATGGTTAATCTCTTTGGGATCTCCTCCTCTATTTTTTAAATGGGCTTCCAAGATATTACCTTGGTTTTTCCCCATTTCCATTTTAATTCTCCTTACAGGCCTTATTTGGGGAATTGGTTTTGCTCCCACAGATTACAAACAAGGAGATGTTTATAGAATAATCTTCATTCATGTTCCTTCCGCAATTTTAGGGCAATCCATATATTTAATGATGGCCATTTTCGGATTCATTTGTTTAATTTGGAGAGCAAAACTAGCGGGAATGTTCTTAAGGTCAGCTGCCCCTATTGGAGCAAGTTTCACTTTGATAGCTTTAGTTAGTGGCGCTGTTTGGGGTAAACCCACTTGGGGTACTTGGTGGGTATGGGACGCAAGACTAACCTCTACACTAATTTTATTTTTTCTATATGCCGGCATAATTAGCCTTTACTCTTCAATAGATAACAAACAAAAAGGTGATAGGGCAGCTTCTTTGATATCTGTAGTGGGAGTAATAATTATTCCTATAATTAAGAAATCTGTAGATTGGTGGCAAACCCTTCACCAACCCTCTACTTTTACCATTACTTCTGCACCTTCCATGACGCCGGACATGTACTTTCCTCTTCTAATTTGTGTAATAGGCTTTTATTCCATTCTTTTCAGCATCCTATTAAATACTTTAAGAGCAGAGATATTGATTCGAGAGAGAAATACTTCTTGGGTTCGTCAGTTTCTCAATAATCAAATAAAAGAATGATGGACGTAATACAAGATCTATTTTTCATGGACGGGCAAGGTAAATATGTATGGTTTGTTGTCTCTTTTTTTCTAATAATCATCTTGATAAACCTATATGTTCCATACAAGAAAATTAAATTAATAAAACACCAGCATTCACAAAATACAAAGGAATAAGATTTTGCACCCTATAAGAAAACAAAGATTATATGTTGTGTTGTCAATTTTATTGGGCACGGCAGTAGCTGCTTTTTTGGTATTTAAAGGACTTTCAGAAAATATAAATCTCTTTTATTCACCTTCAGATCTAAAAAAAGAAAAAATAAGCGTTGATAATCAAATAAGAGTAGGAGGAATGGTCAAAAAAGATTCAATAAATAAAGAAAATAATTCTTTAAGAACTTCTTTTGTAATAACGGATTTTGAAGAAGATCTTTTGATAACTTATGAGGGAATACTCCCCGACCTTTTTTCAGAAGAGGCTGGGATTGTTGCAAAAGGAAAAATCAATGAAGAAGGTACTTTCATTGCCAATGAAGTTTTAGCGAAGCACGACGAAAACTATATGCCGCCTGAAGTCGCAAAAACTTTAAAAGATAAAAAATGATAGTTGAGATAGGTCATATTTTTCTTATTGGTGCCTTAGTCGTAAGTTTTATAGCAGGCTTTTCCCCTTTACTTAGATTTCTTACAAAAGATAATTTTTATTACATGGTTATTGGACCAATGAATAACCTTGTTTGTTTATTTATTTTTCTAAGTTTTATTTCCTTAATTTATAGCTTTTTAGTAGATGACTTTTCAGTTGCTTATATTGCTAACAACTCAAACACTCTGTTACCTACCTATTACAAGTTCGCTGCTACTTGGGGAGCCCATGAAGGTTCATTATTGCTTTGGATATTTTGTCTTTGTTTATGGTCAACAACTTACTTTTTTATAAATCGACAAAAAGACGAAGAATTTGTTGCCTTGACTCTTTCAGTTTTAAACCAAATTATTTTTGCTTTCATAGCTTTTACTATCTTTACCTCTAATCCCTTTGAAAGGATACTTCCAGTAGTGCCCATAGAAGGTGCAGATCTCAATCCACTGTTACAAGATTTTGCTTTTACAATTCACCCACCTTTACTTTATTTAGGTTATTCGGGTTTAGCTGTGCCTTTCGCTTTATCTTTATCGGCACTCATTTCAAAAAAGATTGATTCAGTTTGGGCAAGAGAAGCAAGGCCTTGGTCGCTCTTATCTTCAGGTTTCTTAACCTTAGGAATAGCCCTAGGTAGTTGGTGGGCCTATTATGAATTGGGCTGGGGAGGTTGGTGGTTTTGGGATCCAGTTGAGAACGCTGCTTTTGTCCCTTGGTTAATATCGGTTGCTATGTTTCATTCCCTAATAGTGACCGAGAAAAGAGGAATTTATAAGAACTGGTCAATACTTTTAAGTATTCTTGCTTTTGCGGCCAGTATTTTAGGGACCTTCTTAGTAAGATCTGGGATTCTTACTTCTGTGCATGTTTTTGCCTTGGATCCAGAAAGAGGAGTTTTTATCTTAGCTATTTTTTCTTATTTTATTTTGGGATCCTTAATTTTTTATTCCTTCTTAAATAATAAATTACCAGGAAGGAGCACCTACAACTTAACTTCAAAAGAATTCGGTTTCTTGTTGAATAATATACTCTTAGTTATTTTGGCATTATCGATAATGTTTGGAACATTATTCCCCCTCATTTATGAAGCGATGAATGATGGAGATCAAATTTCAGTCGGTGCTCCATATTACGAAATTTTAATTCTTCCTTTTGCTCTTGCTTTAAGCATTCTTCAAGGAGCGGGACTGTATCTTAGTTGGAGCTCGACGAAGCAATTTAATTTTTTAAATAGAGTTGCTATTGAGAGTTTTTCTATATTCGTTATTTTAAGTTTACTAGTTTTCTTTATATTTGGGACATTGAGTTGGGGAACCTTTTTGGCAATAGCGATGTTTAGTTGGATATTTTCAGGAAATCTTGTAGATGCTGTTTATCAATCAACTCAACTCCAAGAATTAAAATCTATTTTAATTAAAAGATTTGGAATGATCAGTGCTCATTTAGGAACTGCTTTTTTAATCTTAGGGGTAGGTATCGTTACTACCTTTTCTTTAGAAAGAGATGTGGTTCTACAGAAAGGAGAAAGTTACAAATTGGGCAGTACACACTTTATTTTTAAAGAGATACAAGAAGGAAAAAGACTTAATTATTCGTTTCAATCTGCAGACATTGAAATAAGGGAGGAAGGTCTAATAGATCAAATAAGTCCGGAAAAAAGGAACTATTTATCCTCAAACCAAGTGATGACAGAAGCAGCTATAAAACCTACTTTACTACAGGATTATTATGTGACTCTAGGGGAGCAGGTTGGGGATGGTACTTGGACGTTTAAGCTACAAATAAAGCCTTTCATTCGATGGATATGGTTTGGAGCGATCTTAATCGCTCTTGGTACATTTGTTTCAAGCTACAGATATGTGAAGAGGTTATGAATAGATTAACTCACTATCTTCCTCTAGCTCTATTTATCGTTTTAGTACTTGGCTTGTTCACTTTTCTAGATAGAGAGGAAAGCGATCTTCGGTCAGTTTTATTAAACAAAGATTTTCCAAATTTCTCTTTATCAAGATTAGATAATGCAGAGATTATTACAAAGGATGACTTATTAGAACTTCCTTCTTTATTGAATGTTTGGGCTACTTGGTGCGTTGCTTGTCTAGTAGAACACCCTTTCTTAATGGAATTAAAAAATGAGTCTAGAATAAAAATATATGGTTTAAATTACAAAGATGATAGGAACAAGGCTCTAAAACTACTCGATAGAATTGGCGATCCTTATGAGCTCAGTATTTTTGATAAAGACGGGAAGTTAGCCATTGACCTTGGTGTTTACGGTGCCCCTGAAACCTTCTTGATAGATAACGAAGGAATTATTAGAGTTAGGCACGTAGGTGTTTTAACCCCAGAAGTATGGGAACAGAAATTTAATAGTGTTTTAAGTAAGTTAAAAGAAGATGAAAAATAAACTATTTATCAGCATCCTATTTATTTTTTCACTTTCTTTGCAATCTGAAACTACAAAAGAAATATATAGTTTTGCTAATGATGTAGATCAAGAGAGATTCTATACTCTAGTTGATACTTACAGGTGTCCAAAATGTCAGAGTTCTAACTTAGCAGGTTCCAATGCTCCCATTGCTAAAGACTTAAAGAGAGAAATCCATAGATTAATTGAAGAGGGTAAGACTGATGAGCAAATAGAGGTATTTCTCAGCTCAAGGTATGGAGATTTTATTCTTTATAAGCCCGCTATAAGGAAAAATACATTAATTCTTTGGATAGGTCCCTTCGCCTTATTTTTATTGATTATTCTTTTTGTAGTTCGCTGGAATATAACTTCTAAGAGGCAACCGAAAGATTTAGAAGCTGAAAATATTGTTAAAGCTATAGAAAGGACTAGGCTGAAAAAGCTAGTTGAAGATGAGTAAATGTTTTATTTATTATTAGTAATTACATTCATAAGTTTAATAATTTATTCAATAGTTAGTTTTTATCCATTAAATAGATCAGCCTATGATAGAAGAGAGCAGAATGTTGAATTATTTAAGGCAGAGAAAAAAAATCTTGAGCTCAGTGCAAACTTATCACAAGAGTCAATCAATTTACTGGTCAATGAAAGAGAACAAATTCTTTTACAAGATGCACCAAAAGAAAAAGAGTTATTGGTTCTAACTCAAAAAAAAGCTGTTTTGAAGCCATTATTTATTTCAGTAATTACCTTTTTAGCTATTAGTGTAATTTATTTTCAGCCTCTCTCTTTGGGGTCCTTAGGCGATCTTCAAAGTCACCAATCCATATATGGTTTTATTTCAGCTGATTTAAAAACCAGGGATACAGAGAGGGAATCTGTTATTCAGGAATTAAATAGCTTAGTAAATAAAACTGAAACTACGGCTTCAGAAATTTATTTTTTATCAAATAGATTCAGAGACATTAACGAATTTTTAATATCAAGTATGCTGTTGAAAAGCTTGATTGGTAAGTTTTCAGATGAAATACCTACAGATATTTTTGCTGAATATGCACAAGTACTTTTCTTTAAAGAAAAAAACATCTTTTCGGAAGAAGTAGACACTGCACTCCAAATAGCTCTCAAAAAATCTCCTGTTAATCCTATCGCTTTAACTTTAAAAGGCGTTAAGTATTTTCAAGCAGGAGAAACAGACTTAGCTTTAAGTTCTTGGGAAAAGGCTAAGGAAAATACCAAGGATAAAAATGAAAAGGCCTCTATCCAGGAAGCGATAAATACTATTAAATCAATGAAAAATCAGTAGTTTCATCTGATTAAATAGACTAGACTTACGCCACAAATGGAAAGATGTTTTTGTCTTTCGTTTTCGTCTCACCCAAGGGCGAAGGGTTTCTGCCCCCCTAAACCAAGCAAAAAATGAAGCTAAAGTCAGTAAAACTTGCAGGGTTCAAGTCATTTGTTGATCCAACATCAATCTCTTTTCCGCATGACCTGACAGCGATTGTTGGGCCAAATGGATGTGGTAAATCCAATGTTATTGATGCTGTTAGGTGGGTATTAGGAGAAAGCTCCGCAAAGAATTTAAGAAGTCAATCCATGTCTGAAGTTGTCTTTAATGGTTCCGCTTCGAGAAAACCTGTTTCAAGAGCATCTGTAGAACTGTTTTTTGATAACAACGACGGCAGAATAGGTGGAGAATTTGCAAGCTACAGTGAAATCTCAGTTAGGAGAACCTTAGATATCGATGGCCAATCAAATTATTACCTTAATGGAACAAGCTGTAGAAAAAGGGATATAACAGATCTCATACTGGGTACTGGTTTGGGTCCGAGAAGTTATGCAATCATTGAGCAGGATATGATTTCTAGACTGGTGAGTTCAAAGCCCGAAGAGATGAGATCTTATATTGAAGAAGTAGCAGGAATTTCAAGGTATCTTGAAAGAAGGAAAGAGACTGAATCAAGAATTAAAAGGACAAAAGAAAATCTAAGTAGGTTAGAAGATCTCAGAGAAGAAATAGGTAGGCTTCTTTTCAAGCTCAAGCAACAAGCTAGAGCTGCAGAGCGTTACGCAGATCTAAGAAAAGAAGAAAACCACACTAAAGGACTTGTCTGGTCTAATCAATGGCAGGATAAATCAGGTGAAGTTGCATCGAAAGAAGAAGCAGTAAGGCTACAAAAAATTAAATTAGAAGAAATTAATTCTTTAAAAACAACTTCAGATTCTGAAATTAATGAGTTGAGAACGAAACAAATGGAAATGCAGTCAGAGATGGATAAGGTGCAGCAAGAGTTTTACAGCCTTGGTGCTGATATTTCTAGATGTGAGCAAGAGATAAAAGAAAATAAAAATAAAAATTTAGAAATATCTACAAAGTTAGAGCAGAGTAATGACAATTTATCTTCTAAGAAGAATGAAACAGTAAAAACTTCAAAACTGATAGAAGAACTAGAGGGATCAATTTCTGAGATAACTCCTGAATTAGATAAATTAAGAGAAACCCAATTATCTGAAACTAATCAAGATTCAGAAATGGAAGGATTGGAAAAAGACTGGGAAATGTTTTCAAAACAACTCAAAAGCCTTTTGGTCAACTTAAAACAAGCAGAAGAAAAACTTTTATCCCTTTTATCTAGTGGAACAGTAGCTGAAGAAAAGTTACTTGAAGAAGCAGGTTTGAAAGAAGTAGAGAAGTTACTAAGTTCTCTTACAAGTGAGACTCCAAAGTTGGTGCAAATTGAAAAACAAAGGTTAGATAAAGAACAGAAGGCAATAAGCTCAAGAGAAAGTCTTGAATCACTAAGATTGGAACATCAGGCATCCAGGATGGAAGCAGATAATATCGAGAAACAAATTAAAGAGAATAATTTAGACCTTAAAAAACTTTTAGCTGAATTAGACGAAAATAAAACAGTGAATGACTATCAGATGGATTTAGAGAAAATAGAAAGGAAAATATCAAGACTTGGGGCAATAAATCTTGCGGCCATGGAAGAATATGCACAAGAAGAAGAAAGGAAATCGCATTTAGACAAACAACATGAAGAGCTGATGAGAGCTTTAGAAACTCTTCAAAATGCTATTAACAAAATTGATAAAGAAACAAGAACAACATTCAAAGATACTTTTGATAATTTAAATAAAAGCTTGGGTAAGTCTTTCCCAAAACTTTTTGGTGGTGGTCATGCAGAATTAATATTATTGGATGACGACTGGCTGACAGCTGGTGTGGGTATTGCGGCCAAACCTCCTGGAAAGAGAAACACAAGTGTTGCTCAATTATCAGGAGGGGAGAAAGCTCTAACGGCAATAGCCTTAGTGTTTGCTTTTTTTGAACTGAATCCTGCTCCTTTCTGTATGTTGGATGAAGTCGATGCTCCTCTAGATGATTTAAACACGATGAGATTTTTTAGCTTAGTTGAGGAAATGGCAGATAAAGTGCAATTTGTTTATATAACCCACAACAAAATTTCCATGGAGAGAAGTAAGCACCTTATGGGAGTTACAATGCAAGAACCAGGGGTATCAAGAATGGTCACTGTTGATGTCGAAGAGGCTATTAAGCTAGCAGCAACTGCATAAATTCAATGTTAAACCTAGCTGAAATTCTTACTGTAATTATAGGACTTTTGTTAGCTCTGGTATTTGTTGATGGAATAAGAAGATCTGTTAAAACCAGAAAAAATAAACTTAAAGTAGACTTGGTTCAGCGTTCAGCACCAGAAACTGAAGAATTTGAAGATATTTCTGGCCCAACAGTTGATGAAACCAAATTCTTTGATGAGTTGGAAGATTCTGTTGAAGATATTCCAGTTCTCAAAGGCCATAGTCTGATCATTTTTAATCTTTGTTCAAAAGATAACGAAACTTTTTCCTATACCACTCTTTCTAAAAGCCTGTCTTCTTATAGCTTTTTATTTGAAGACAAAGGTTTTTTTACTTTCAGAGATAACACAGAAGAAATATTGTTTAGTCTTATAAATGCTAAAAAACCCGGTAATTTTCTGGAAGAAAAAACTTCCTCTGATATAGCATTAGTATTAGATCCCAGTAAAACACCAAAGGTTGTGGAGTCATTTGATCTCATGTTCTCAGTCGCCAAATCTCTTTCTGAAGACTTTTCTTGTAGTTTACTAGATGAGAATAGGAACCTTTTGACCAAGCAAATGCTAGACCATATGAGAGATGAGTCTCAAGAATTCCAGCGTCAACGTCTAGCTAACGTTAGCTAATTCAAGGAAACATGAAGCCTAGAAAAGAAGACCAGCTTCGAGTTGAGAAACTTTCTACATTAATAAGAACGCATTCTTATAATTACCATGTTCTTGATGAACCCGAAATAGAGGATTCAGAATACGATCTTCTATTTCAAGAACTATTGTCCTTAGAAGAAAAATTCCCTGAATTACTTTCAGAAAGTTCCCCCACTCAAAGAGTGGGGTCAAAACCTTTATCAGGGTTTAAAAAAATAACCCACGGTTCTCAAATGTTATCTTTAGATAATGCTTTCAGTATCCAAGATTTAAAGGATTTTGATAAAAGAGTAAAAGAAAGATTAGGTTTAGAAGAAGATATTGAATATTGTTGCGAACCTAAGTTGGATGGAGTGGCAGTAAATTTATTTTATAAAAATGGTTCTTTAGATAAAGCAGCTACACGAGGTGATGGAACTATAGGGGAAGACATCACTCATAATATTAAGACCTTACCCTCTGTCCCTTTAGAATTATTGAGAGACAAAGAAGTTACAACCATACCAGCCTCTCTGGAGGTTAGGGGAGAGGTTTTTATAGAGACCTCTGAATTTAAGAAAATAAATAAGAAGTTAGAAGAAGAAGCAAAAAAACCTTTTGCAAACCCAAGGAATGCAGCAGCAGGTAGTTTAAGACAATTAGATCCGAAGATAACTGCCTCTAGACCTTTAAAGCTATTTTTACATGGATATGGAGGTTCTGATTCTCCCGTTGAAGAAATTCCAAATAATCAATTTGAAATGCTACAGCTTTTTAAGAAATGGGGATTTCCTATCAATCCTGAAACAGAAACTGTAAGTGGAATTGAGAGCTGTATCGAATATTTCTCAAAAATTGAAAGCAAAAGAAAGGCTTTGCCTTATGAGATAGATGGAGTTGTTTACAAGGTTAATAATTTTAACCTTCAGCAAAGGATGGGTAAGGTTACTAGAGCGCCACGTTGGGCTGTTGCTCGAAAGTTTCCTGCTGAAACGGGTAAAACAATTATTAACTCAATATCCTTCCAAGTTGGAAGGCTAGGAAGCATTACTCCTGTAGCAGATTTAGAGCCTGTAAAGGTAGGTGGTGTAACTATTTCTAATGCTAGTTTGCATAACTTTGATGAAATTGATCGCTTAGATGTTAGAGAGGGCGATGTTGTTATAATTAAACGAGCTGGAGATGTCATTCCTCAGGTTACCAAAGTAGATCTTAAAGATTCGGTAAGAAGGAAACCAAAAATCAAACAACCTAAGACTTGCCCTTCCTGTAGTAGTGAACTTTTTAGAGATGAAGGTGTAGCAGCTTTAAGGTGCTTGAAAGGACAAGAATGTCCAGCCCAATTAGTGGAAGTTATCAAACACTATGTCTCTAGGAATGCCATGAATATAGATGGATTAGGAGATAAGATTATTAGGCTTTTTATTGAAAAAAAGATAATTAAGACCGTATCTGATCTTTATAAGATTAAAGAAGAAGATATTATTTCACTTGAGGGCTTTGCCTCTAAATCTTCCTCTAATCTAATTGAATCTATTAAGACCAGTAAAGATACTAGTCTTCAAAGATTTATTTATGCTTTAGGCATTAGAGAAGTAGGTGATGCCACAGCACTTAATTTAGCCATTAATTTCAATGATATAAACAGATTAATGGAGGCTTCTCAGGAAGATCTACTTGAAATAAATGATATAGGACCTGTTGCGGCTGGTTTTATACATGATTATTTTTCAGATAAACGTTCTATTGAACTTGTAAATGAACTTATTTCACTTGGACTCAAACTCTCTCCACCCCAAACAGACAATAGTTCAAAATTTTCAGGTAAAACCATAGTCATAACAGGTTCTTTTACTTCCTTTTCTAGAAATGAACTAAAAGAACAGTTAATTGTTAGAGGAGCTAAGGTTACATCAAGTATTTCTACTAAAACAGACTTTTTAATATCAGGTGAAAAACCGGGTTCAAAACTTTCTAAGGCAGAAGAACTCAATATTAAAACTCTAAATGAACAAGAAATTATTGATTTATTAACTGATTAGAATGAAAAATATAATCAGTTTGTTTCTATCTTTATTTCTAATCGCTGCCTGTGCAACTTCAGGTCCTCCAAAAGATTCAGCTGATGTCTGCAAAATCTTTAAAGAAAAGCGGTCTTGGTATAAGGCAGCAAAAAGGACAGAAGACCGCTGGAATATTCCCGTGTCGGTTACGATGGCTATAATAAAACAAGAGTCCAGTTTTATAGCTGCCGCAAAACCTCCTAGAACTAAACTCTTAGGCTTCATTCCTTGGAAGAGACAGAGCTCTGCTAAGGGCTATGCCCAGGTGATTGATGGAACTTGGGAGATGGACATAAACGAAAGAGGGAAATGGTTTAAATCTAGAAATGATTTTGATGATGCCGTTGATTTCATTGGTTGGTATAATTCTAAGAGTATGAAACAACTTAATATTGAAAAAACTAATGCTAGAGCCCTGTATCTGGCATATCACGAAGGCAGAGGTGGTTATAAGAAAGGAAGCTATCGCAATAAACCTTGGCTATTAGGTGTTGCAGATAAAGTCCAAAGACAGTCGAACTTATACAATAGCCAATATCAAAAATGCAAAAAGAAACTAGGTCGAAGGTTCTTTATTTTATTCTGAAAATATTCTTTTTTAGTTTTAAAATAAAAACATGAAGAATATATTTATCTCTATTGCCATTGCAGTACTTACCTTTGGATGTGCAACTCAGTTAAAAATAGAAACTGATTCGGATAAGTTATATGACTTATCTATCTATAACACCTTTTCAATAGAATCTTTTGATGTAATAGAAGAGCCTTCTCAGATAAGTATTAATCCTATATTGCTTCAAAGGGTTGCAAGATCGATAGAACAGTCTTTAACGAAAAGAGGTTTTAAAAAGTCTACTGAACCTAACATGATTGTTAGGTTTTATATTGCTACGGATAGAGAGATAGATAGAACAAGAAACTATGGTTCATCTTATGCTTATAGAAGAGGGCATTTTGATGATCCTATACAAAGGTATTATCAGGTAGATAAAGATGCCATTACTATAAGGTTTCATGATGCTAAAACAGATGAAGTAGTTTGGTATGCCTTTTCTCGATTTAAAAGGTCTACCGGACCAAAGGAACAAGAAGAAGTTAACGCTCTCATAGAACAAGCCATTTCCTCTTTCGAGGTTACTCTGTAAATCTTTCTGGACTTAGAGATTTAATCATTTCTTTTCCAAAAATTGGAGGAGAACCATCAATAAGGTCACATATGAATTGTGCACTGATAGGAGCACTAGTAGTACCACGCGATCCATGAGAGATATTAATAAAGATATCCTTTAATTTACCTACAAGCGGTAAATGATCTGGAGTAGTTGATCTGTAGCCATAATCAGAACCTAGTACCTTAACCTTTTGATCAGTTATCTTTTTTAATTTTTGAATATTTTTCAAATCATCTTCTAAAGTGGCTTTTTCACTAAAAGAATTGGAATAGGTTGAACCTGTAATCAAGATATCTTTTGAAGTAGGCGAAATATATCCTTCAGCGCATATTGGAATTTTAAGATTAGCAATATCCAACTCCTTGCTTAAATAAGTTATTTGCCCTCTCTTTTTTCTTATCCCCTTCAATTCAATTAGCTTATTACTCTGAAAAGAAGAACATAAACAAATATGGTCAAAGGAATATTCATTATCTTCAAGATATACCTTTGTTTCTGTAATTTTTTTTACTTCTTGTGGTACAAAACTGATTTCCGAATTATTTAGTAACTCTTTAATCAAATTCTTAGGATTTAACCAACCTGCGTCTTTGAAATAAAGACCACTGTTAGGCACAGAAATTCCTGCCAAGTTGCTAGCTTCATCTTTTGATACTTTTTTAAATACTTTTTCATCTTGTCTAGCTTTCAGAAGATCATTGAATCTTTTGTGAGTAGTTTCATCAAAATCAAGGAGTAAAACTCCAGTTTTGTTCCAATGTGTTGTCTTTAGAGCTTCATAATAACTAGTTGAATATAAGTAAGAGTGTAAACAAAAATGAGAATAGGGTGTATTAAAGGCCGAAAGCCTGGGATAAACGACCAGCGCTTCAAAACTAGATGGACCTTTATTAAAGCCTGCATCCTTTTCAAAAATGGTAACGTTATGCCCTTTATCAATTAGCTTCTTAGCTAAAGTACAGCCAGCTAGTCCAGCTCCTATGACGGCAACGTCTTTTTTTCTTGAATCATTTTTTTTCTTACTCTTTTTACTCCAACTAGCCTTAGTCATATGGCGTTTATGCCCAAAGCCTTTGCTTTTTTGAACTTGGAAGTTATTTTGCTTGAGTCCTTCAGTAACAATTTTAGAAGAAGAAAAAGTAGAGTAGGTGGTTTTATCATTACTTAATTTAGATAAGTAATGAAATACCTCGGGACTCCACATTTCTTTATTCCTTTGCGGGGCAAAGCCATCATGAAAGCACGCATCAAAAGAGACTTTTTTTGGATCTAAGTCTTTCAAGCATGGAATAACTTCTCCAAAATAAACTGTCAGACTAATGTTTTCTTTTGTGAATTCTATTCTTTGTAGCCCTTGGCAGTTAATAGGATAACTTTCTAATAGTATTCTAGAAAAAGAAGCCAACTCATCATGTCTTTTTAGAGTCTTCTTAATATCATCAAATGATAAAGGGCGGTTTTCAATGGAAAGATAATTTAACCAAGTATTGGTTTTTTTATATTCAACCCAGTTTTTTAATGTGGTCAGAAAATTAATAGCAGACCCGAATCCAAGTTCGACTATATTAAAAACTTCATGCTCTTTAAGTTTTGACCACCTTTCCTTTAAGTCGTTGCCTCCAATAAAAACAAATTCAGCTTCCTCAACGGCTTTGCCTTTAGAGAAATAATGATCTTTATATCTTTTTGAGAAGGGTTCCCCAGAAACCCAATCAACTTCAGCTTCCTTTACAAATAAAGGAGAGTCTTGAAGCTTTCCTAATGAGCTTTTATTTATTGCTTGAAGGTATTTCGTTAAATGGAATACCTTTATCTGCTCTCATATCTTGAGGAAGGCCTAGCACTTGTTCAGAAATTATATTTCTGAGAATTTCGTCAGTTCCTCCAGCTATTCTAATTCCCGCAGCTCCAAAAAATCCCATTTGATACATATTCTGTTCAGCATCAGCCGACTCTGGTCTAACTATGCCTGCAGCATCCATTATATCCATCCCAAAATTTGCTATTTCTTGTAATTTATTACCGCTAACAATTTTTGTAATTGATGCTTGCGGACCTGGAGTTTCCCCCCTGGAAAGAGCAGAAATATTTCTGTATTTTGTGTACTTTAGTCCACTTGATTGACAATACCAATCAGCTAATTTATCTCGAACTGACCCATCCTTGATTGCCAAATCACCATTCAAATCATGACCGCAAGCAAGGTTAAAGGCTTCTTGAAAATCTGGGCCTGAAGCATCTCCAACAGCCAGTCTTTCATTCATCAAAGTTGTCAGTGCCACTTTCCATCCGTCACCTACAGAACCTAATCTCTGTTCATCAGGTATTTTTACATCAGTAAAATAAACCTCATTGAAGTTAGCTCCACCTGAAATTTGCTTAATGGGTCTAACTTCAACACCTGGACTCTTCATGTCTAGGAAGAAATAAGTAAGTCCTTTGTGTTTTTGTGCAGAAGCATCACTTCTGGTAACGAGTATTCCATAGTCACTATAATGAGCTCCTGAGGTCCATATTTTTTGGCCATTAATAGTCCAAGTATCGCCCTCAAGAACAGATTTAGTTTTTAATCCTGCTAGATCTGAACCAGCTCCAGGCTCACTAAATAATTGACACCAGATTTCTTCTCCCTTAGCCATAGGCGGTAAGTATCTCTTTTTCTGTTCTTCTGTTGCATACATCATCAAAACAGGTCCAGCCATTCCTTGTCCTATTTCAAAGAAACCTCCGGGAATTCTATATTTTGAAGCTTCTTGTCCCCAAATTACCCTCTCTATAGGGGTTGAGCCTCTCCCTCCATACTCTTTTGGCCAGTGTAAACAAGCCCATCCGCTATCGTATAGCTTAGCAGCCCATTTTTTAGCTAAGGATAAGGCGTCATCTTCACCCATACCTGGGTAACTACCTGACTCTTCATCTTCCTTTAAAGTAGCATTGGCACTTAGCCAATCACCTACCTCTTTCCTAAACTTAGCTTCTTCAGTCGTGTCGTTAAAATCCATAACTTTCTCCTATATTTGATTAGCTCTTTCCAAAGAGCTAATTAATTTATTCTTCCATACAGCTTGGCTTCCTATATTGGCTGCAAGCTGTCTGCATCTTCTGTAATAGAGATGGCAGTCAAATTCCCAAGTGAATCCCATTCCTCCATGAGTTTGAATGTTTTCTTTTGAACATTCATGAAAAGCCTTGCTGGCACTAACCCTTGAAGTGGCAGCTGCAGTCGGAAGTTCAGGCGCATCGGTACTCAAGGCCCATGCTCCAAAATAACAATTTGACCTTGCGAGCTCTACCGCAATATACATATCAGCTATCTTATGTTTTATGGCCTGAAAAGAAGCTATAGGTCGCCCAAACGCAAATCTTCCCATTGCATATTCTTTTGCCATATTCATACATGCCTCAGCGCCACCCAACTGTTCGAATGCAAATAAAACCGCAGCTCTATCTAATATTTCCTGTAAAGCTATCCAGCCATCTACATCAGCACCTAATATGTCTGCCTCTGCGTCTTTAAAATTTATTGAAGCGTGAGATCTTGAAGGGTCAAGAGTGTTTTGGCTTGTAATTTCCACTCCTTTTGTTGAAAGATCAACCAGACAAAGTACTGCCTTTTCACCTTCTTTAGCCGAAACAACAGCAAAATTTGCAATGTCACCATCAGTAACGGCTATTTTTGTTCCATTAAGCTTATTACCGTTTAGTTCACAAGTTAGATTTTCAACTGAAGGAGAGCTAGTGCTTTCCGTATGTGCCAGGGTTCCGATTATTTCACCTGTTGCTAATTTTGGTAAATAACTCTGTTTTTGCTCATTAGAGCCCAGGCTAATTAATGCTTCTGTGGCAAGATAAACACTAGAAGAAAAGGGCGTTGGAGCTAAGCTCCTTCCAAGTTCTTCTGCAATAACACATAACTCTAGGTAACCCAATCCTAGGCCATCAAATTCTTCTGGGATAGTTGTAGCTGTCCAGCCCATTTCTATTACAGACTTCCAGAGTGATTCATCGTGTGTTTGTTCACCCTCTAAAACTTCTCTCGCTTTTTTTACAGATTCTTCACTTTCTAAGAACTTGCGAGCCTGATCTTTTAATAACATTTGATCAGATGAAAATTCAAAATTCATTTGTTCTCCTATTCTTTACTATTTTCTTAAATTTAACTTTTAATCTTATTAGCATATTGTATCTACGAAGAAATATAATGAAAGGCTAAAATAAGTTTAAAAATCATTAATTATTAATCTTGAATTCATCAGACATAAAACCGGTAAGATCTGAAGCTTTAGATAATCGGAAAAGAAGAAATATTGGAGGTAGTAGCTTACTTTTTGTTTCTCTATTAGGCCTAATAAATTTAGGCGGATTAGTCTTACTTGGTTTATGGTTCTTTAATGCTTCTGGCTATCAGCAAGAAGCGGGTCAAAGTTTTGTTGAGAGAATTAGTTTCTTAGAGGAAGAAATTGATTCAATGAAGATAGCTAATGAAGAAACCCTAGGTTCTCTTGAAGAAAAGACTAAATTTATTGATAAGGAAATAAGAAAACTATGGGACTTAAGTAATAAAAGGAATAGAAAAAATATTGATTCTTTGACTCTCCAGTTAAAAGAGGTAAAAGAATCTTTTGAAGAAATCTCTAAAGCGAATAATTCAATTTTAGCTAAGCAAAGAGCAAGGGGTTTAGAGATAGCTAAACTAGAGAAAGTCCAAGCCGATTTGAAAACAAAACTTTCCAATCTAGATGCTTCTACTGAAAGTTTCGATATCAAAGAAGAGTTGCAATCTCAAGCAGAAGCAATAGAAGCATTTGATGCTTACAGGATACAGATGAACAAGGCTTTAATAGAAATTGAGGAGAAGCTTGATAAGCTCCAAATTAAAATTGAGGATTCCCAATAAATAAGATTTTATTTTGTTAAAGCTTATTTATAATGCACTCACTTAGCGGATGTGGTGGAATTGGTAGACACGCTAGATTTAGGTTCTAGTGCCGAAAGGCGTGGGGGTTCAAGTCCCTCCATCCGTACCAGATTATCCTTTTCCTTGTATTTTCCCGTAAGTACTTAAGATAAGTTTCCGCATCCATTTATTAGAAGGATCTTGGTCTTTATTGGTATGCCAGTAAAGGTGAAGAACCAGAGGGTTTACTTCAAAAGGAAGCGGTAAGATTTTGAAATTTCTACCTTTAGTGAAACTTTTTATGGTAGTTATGGCTAGTTCAGATTTCTCAAGAATATAAGGTGCAACCAAGAAATGTTGAGCTCTTAGGGCAATTCTTCTAGTTAAACCAAGTTCATTTAATGCAGTGTCCACATGCCCTAAAACCTGTTGATCTTTAGAAATATGTATATGGGAAAGGCTCAAATAATCATCCAAAGTGATTTTCTTCTTTTTCGCAAAAGGATGTTTCTTATTTATCACAAGAACATATTGATCTTCATAAATCTTTTCATGACTAAGACTTGGGTCGGTATGAATAGGAGGATCTATGGCGAAATCTATATTTCCTGCAGCAAGTTCTTTAGGGGTCTCATGCCTCGGCGTTAAGTAGCTTTGCACATCTACTCCAGGAGCAGATTTTGATATATGTTTAATTAACTCTGGTAGCAATCGATATTCAGAAGTATCCCCAATAGAAATTCTGAAAGTGGCATTAGCTGTTTTAGGATTGAAAGTTTCAGATTCTGAAATAGAGTTTCTTAACAGGTCCAAGGCTTCCCTAATATCATTCACCATGTTCTCAGCAACAGGGGTAGGTGCCATACCCTTAGAAGTTCTTATAAAAAGTTCATCATTAAAATTTTCTCGAAGTCTAGACAGCGCATTACTAACTGCGGGTTGAGTTATTCCAAGCACTTCACCAGCTTTGGTCAAATTTCTTTCTGTATAAATAACGTCAAAGACAACAAACAAATTAAGGTCTTTATCACTTAAATTCATTCTTTTATAAGCTGATTTCTTAGGTTAAACTCAAAGTTGATTGTTAAAGGGCAATATCATTCTAACTTATAGTGCCCAAAAAAGAGAATTTATTAAACTTATAGGGAGAAAAAAGTGAATCTTGATAATTCAGAAAGATCAAAAGAATTGGGACTAAGAATTTCTCAATTTATGGATGAGCATATCTTTCCAGCTGAGTCCATTTATGCAGATCAAATGGAAGAGAATTCTAAAAAAGGAAATAGATGGCAGATTCCTCAAATAATTGAAGATAAAAAGAAAATTGCCAAGAAAGAAGGTTTGTGGAATCTATTTCTTCCGGAGAACCCAATGGGTGAAAGTATGAGTAACCTTGACTATGCCCCTCTGGCAGAGTTAATGGGTAGATCAGGAATTGCATCTGAGATTTTTAACTGCTCAGCTCCAGATACAGGAAATATGGAGGTAATTGCCCAATACGGAAGTGCAGAGCAACAAGAAAAATGGTTAAAACCGTTACTGGAAGGTGAAATAAGGTCCGCATTTGGAATGACCGAACCCAATGTTGCCTCTTCAGATGCTACCAATATAGGAAGTTCTATTGTGGCTGATGGTGATGACTATGTAATTAATGGAGAGAAGTGGTGGACTTCAGGCGCAGGAGATCCTCGTTGTAAGATTATAGTATTTATGGGTGTTACTAATCCTGATAACCCTAAACATCAAAGACAATCCCAGATTCTTGTTCCAATGGACACACCTGGAGTGGAGATAAAGAGAATGATGACTGTTTTTGGTTCCGATGATGCACCCCACGGTCATGCTCATATGAAATTCACTGATGTCAGAGTGCCTAAAGATAATCTCCTATTAGGAGAGGGAAGGGGCTTTGAAATTGCTCAGGGAAGATTGGGCCCAGGAAGAATTCATCATTGTATGAGAACTATAGGGTCTGCAGAGAGGGCGCTAGAATTACTTTGCAAAAGATCAACTTCAAGAATTGCTTTTGGAAAACCTTTGTCTGAATTGGGTGGTAATTATGATGTCATTGCTGATTGCCGGACAGAAATAGAAATGTGTAGACTTTTAACTTTGAAAGCGGCCTATATGATGGATACAGTCGGAAATAAAATTGCACGAAGCGAAATCGCTCAGATCAAAGTTGCTGTTCCAAATATGGCATTAAGAGTTATTGATAAAGCAATACAGATCCACGGAGGAGCGGGAGTGTCTCAAGACACGCCTCTTGCAAGACTTTATGCGGGTCAAAGAACATTAAGAATAGCTGATGGTCCAGATGAAGTTCACCGTAGAAC